>OGHU01001448.1_pt1 | contig 13877 bp, 5 predicted proteins | sample 1571521 | NCBI WGS metagenome assembly OGHU01 (sample SAMEA2581963, study PRJEB24529) | metagenome | biome: Human gut stool | place: China | collected 2011 | reverse complement strand
TTTTTGTGGATAAATTTTGCGGAGTTGGCAGGTAAAAATACGCGACTGCGACAGCACGCCCTGATCACATAATAGCAGGCCGCCGTTTGTGACTTGACCGTCCTCGGTGACAAGGGTGGTAGAAAGCAAATCCTTGTCGGGTTGGAAATCTTCTTTAAGAGCATTCTTGAAGGTGGCAGCCAACAGCGTAAAGCTGACATCTCCCATGTGATAAGGCGACGGCAGGGCATCGAAGGTCTTATTCATGCCCTTCAAAATCAAGGCGCTTAACTGCTGACGGGAGGCTTCCTCCGACTGATCACCATTGCGGATGTAAGCGACGCAGACACCCTCGAAGCGGTAGTAGTATGGATAGGCAGGACCGTTCTGAATCTCTAAATCAATGCAGATTTTATCGTCCTCGGAAAAGGCATGAAGTTGATACCGTGGCGTCGGGTCAATACGCGCTTTGATAAGCTCCGTGATTTTGCTGATGACTTCCTGCGGGTTATCTAAACCGCATAGCAGGTTTTTAAGCTGGGGGTTCGTTCACCTCGTTCGATAGCAACAACATAGCGTTCGCTTTTTCGTATGCGCTCTGCAAGGTCCTCTCTTGCAAGACCTTTATCATTGCGAGCGTGTTCAATAGCCATAAATCAAAAATACGGCATTACCCCTTGCCCCCGCGCAGCGCCTCAAGGTCGTATTCGCGCACATCTCTGCCGCCGACCTTGACGCAGCCCTCGCTCACATCGTAAAGGCGCGGGATGAGCTGCACGAGGGTCGACTTGCTCGAACCCGTACCGCCGAGGATGCCGACGGTCATGCCTGAGTCGATGTGCAGGTTGATGTCCTGCAGCGCGAATTTCTTCGCCTGTGCGGAGTACTTGAAGCTGACGTTTTCAAAGTCGATGGAGCCGTCCTTCACGTCCATCGCGGGAGATGCGGGATCGGTGAGCGCGGGCTCTTCCTCGAGTACCTCGCAGATACGGACAAAGGACTCATACGACATCGTCATCATCACGTAGATCATCGAGATCATCATCAGCGACATTAAGATCTGCATGCCGTAGGTCAGCATGGCCGAGAGCTGGCCAACGTCGATGGTCGTGCCGCCGTTCGTGATGATGATCCGCGAGCCGACAAATAGCACGAAGATCAGGTTGAAGTATACGCAGAACTGCATCAGCGGCGCGTTGAGCGCGACGACGCGCTCGGCGAAGGTGAAGTCCTTGGCGATATCGTGCGAGGCCGCGGCGAACTTCTGCTTTTCATACCCTTCGCGGGCAAAGCCCTTGACCACGCGCATCGCGCGCACATTTTCCTCGACCGATTCATTGAGCTTATCGTACTTGCGGAACACCGCGCGGAACGCGGGCATTGCCTTACGTGCGATCAGAAGAAGTCCGATCACGAGCACGGGAATGATAATGAGGAATGTCGTCGCCAGCGCGCCGCCCATGATATAGGCCATGATGACGGCGAAGAGGAACATCAGCGGTGCGCGTACCGCGATGCGGATGCACATCATAAAGGACATCTGCACATTGTTGATATCGGTCGTCATGCGCGTGACGAGCGAGGCGGAGGAGAATTTGTCGATATTTTCAAACGCGAAGCTCTGCACGCGGGTGAAAACATCGTGGCGGACGTTTTTGGCAAAGCCGGCGCTCGCGCGCGAGCCGTAAAGCCCGCCGAGCGCGCCGCAGCTGAGCGACACGAGCGACATCAGGATGAGCCCAAGGCCCACGCGCACAACGCCGCTGAGCTCCGCGCCGCCCTTGATTTCGTTGACGAGGTTGGCGGTGAAAAACGGGATCAGCACTTCAATCGCGACCTCGCCGACCATGCACAAGAGCGTCAGGATCGTGGGCTTTTTATACTCGCGGATGCAGCTCATGAAGCGATGAATCATATTCATCGGCAGTGGCCTCCTTTCTTAGTTTGTGGGGGACAGTCGGGCAGCTTGCCCTGCTCGATCATGCGCTTGCGTTTGGCCTCAAAGGTGTCGTGGATGGTGCGAAGCGCCGTGCAGAAGGTCTCGCGCTCTTCGCCTTCGAGCTGGTCGAAAAACGCGCGGAACTCCGCCGCATCCTTCTCTAAAAAGCTCGCCACGTATTCGTCGGCCTTCTCAGTCGCCCGCAGGCGGATGACGCGGCGGTCGTCGGGGTCGCTCAGCCGCTCGGCAAAGCCGCCCTCGACCAGCTTGTCGACGAGCTTGCTCATCTGCTGCTTGGGCATGCGGGCAAAGTTTGCAAGCTCTGTCATCGTCATCGTGCGGCCGCTGCGGCGCATCGACTGGATGCAGTAGTACATGTCAAGGCTGACGCCGTCGTTCAGCATGCGCTTGAACGGACGGGCAAACCAGTAGTGCCACGCGGGGATCGTGTCGAGCAGCAGCTCCTGGATCTCGTTGGTCTGCATGTGGTTCTCCTTTCTTGAAAATACTTAGATAGTCAACCTGAATTGACTATCACTTTGAATTGACAGTGCTTAGGATACAACAATTAAAAACGAATTGCAAGAGGAAAATGCACTCATTTTTCGACAAAAAAACGGTGGCCGGAAGGCTACTCCCGATAAGAAAACATCGTGAGGAAAGAGAGAACGGTATAGCTTCGGCTGTACCGTTTTCTCATTTTTCCATTGATGCCGTGACTTTTGACATTTCCAAGGCTCCGATGCCCTTGTAGTAAATATTGATCTCCTGCGTCCGGTTCTTGCCCTTCGGGTCGCTGGCCGCATGGACGATGATTTTCTCCACGAACTCATGGAGGATGCAGGGCGTGAGCTCCGGGATATCCGTGTATTCTGATTTCTTTTAGGGCATTTCAGGACTATCCACAAGGGATACGCTGAACTCCTGTGCGGTTGCGCCCTCCGGCAGCAGCTTCGCCATGACCACCAGCCGCTGATTGCCGCTGTTGGCCTTGTCATACTTCCGGCAGCAGGTGGAGAGGGTCAGGACGGAATCTTCCTCGGAGAAGGTCACACCGTCAATATCCAGCCAGTTTTTCCGCGCAACCGTCTCAAAGAAGCTGGTCAGGTCATCTCCCGTGGGATCAGGCGCAATATAGTCAAAGCCAATATCCGTGACGAATAGAGCGGTGATCTGGAAAATCATGTCCTCGCCATCCACAGAGAGATAGATATACGGATGCTCCTTTACAAAGTCTGCGTCCATATAACGGTAGAGCTTGGTGAACCGCACACCGTCCGGGTCGCAGTTGCTGGCGGAGTGGCCGAAAATGGTGGTGTTTTTGTCCAGCTTATCCCTGCCGCCGATTTCGTTTTCACAATGGGCATAATAGCAGCCCCACATGGCATACTCACCGTTTTCATCCAGCTTCAGGTAATAGCCGTTGTCCTCCGCCTGCATCACGGGGTCGTCCACCTCCGCGCCGGGAATATACAGCCATGCCGCGGTGTCGGGATTCTTCGCTCTGGCTTCCGCCAACTCTGTCTGCCTGTCCACCGAGGGGATAACTTCGCCCGCGAGAGGCGCTGATGGCTGAGGCGCAGATGTGCCGGGAATGTCGATAGGCTCCGTCTCTTTCTGATAGCAGCCCATGACTGCCGTGGTCATGGCAAAGAGAAGGACGGCCATGCAGATGATCGGACGAATGATTCTTGTGATTCTTTTCATAATGCTGTCTCCTTGCCGCGCTGGGATAGCGGCGCAGCTCAAAATGTCATTGATTTGTTTCTTGTAGCGAAAAGAGAACAGCGCAGCTTCAGGGCGAGATGCCCGTCCGCTGCGCTGTCCGATGTTCGCTTATGGGGTCATGCCAGCGGCTTTGATGTTTAGCCGTATGTCAGCCGGTCACTTCTTGCAGCGCCAGAGGAAGGTCACGATCTGCGATCTGGTGCAATCCGCGTCGGGGCTGAATGTGGTGTTGGTGGTTCCCTTGGTGATGTTCTCCTTGACCGCCCACAGTACCGCATCAGCATAGTAGGCGGTGGACTTCACATCGGCAAAGGGATTGGCCGTACCCGCTGCCGGGGACTTCTCGGAACGCCACAGGAACGCGACGATCTGGGCGCGGGTGCAGGTCATGTTGGGGCTGAACGTGGTGTCGCTGGTGCCCTTGGTGATGCCGTTTTCTACCGCCCACAGCACAGCGTCGTAATAATAGCTGCCCGCGGGGATGTCGGTAAACGGCATGGTGCGGGTTTCGGGCTTGGGACTGCCAGCGGCACGCCACAGGAAGGTCACGGCCTGCGCACGGGTGCAGATGCCATCCGGGGAGAAGTGGGTAGCATCGGTTCCCTGCGTAATACCGTTCCCCACTGCCCAATCCACTGCGTCCTCATAATAGCTGCCGGTGGCTACATCCACAAACACGCCGGTCTGGGGGTTGCCGTTGGCTTTCATAAAGATGACCTCGATGGTATGGGTTCTGCTGACATTCTCAAAGGTGTAGGACTTCACCGCGCCGATGCTCTTGCCGTCGATCTTGACGTTGGAGACGGCGTAGCCCTTATCCGGGGTGATGGTGAAGGTCTGATCTCTGCCCTCACGGACGCTGACGCTGCCGGAGGGAGAAATAGAGCCGCCCGCCCCGGCAGTTGCCTTGATGGTGTAGTAGCTGTAGCCGCTGCTTCCACCGCCATTGTAGCGCCACTGAGCCGTGACGGTCATATTCTCGGCGGGCATGGTGGTGGGGATGGCCGGGGTCCACCCTGCGAAGGTGTAGCCGGTCTTGGTGGGATCGGCGGGGGCGGTGATGGCAGTGCCGTAGTCCTGGGTGATGGGCGCGATGGTACTTCCGCCGTTGGTGTCGAAGGTCAGCGTGTAGCTGGTCGCTCCGCCGCCTGTGCCGCTATTGCGCAGAATCGTCAGCGTGTAGGTTTTAGTGCCGATCTCCACGACAATGTCGGTTGTGCCGCTGTTGGGGATGGCAACGGTTGCGCTGCCGCCGGTGGACAGAGCCTGTCCGTTGATGCTCACGGGCTCGCCGTTTCCAGACACCGCTGTGACTAGCGTAGATGTTGCTCCGCTATCATTTTGCAGCGTATAGGTATAGTTCGTTCCGTTGGCGGTAAAATCGCCGAGCCCCACTGCCAGACCTTCAAAGGTCAGAAGGTCATTACCGGGCACTGCGGCTCGCACCACTACGCGGGTGCCAAGCCGGGAGAAGGTGACGGTTTCCGTCTGGAAGGTTTCCCCGGAGATGGCACCGCCAATACTGGTCTTTTTCGTTTCCAGAACGGCCCCGGCAGCATCCAGCAGCGTGGCCACCAGCTCTGCGCTAGTCTGAGACTGCAGGCAGTTGTTGCGCAGGGTAATGGCGGCGGTGCTGTGACCGTTGCCGTCGTTCCCCTGTGTCACATCCATCGTCAGCTGCTCTCCGGTGCGGGCCAGTGCGCCGGTCATATGGACGCTGGCCTCGCTGTCACTGCCGTCATACTCCGGCAGGCGCTGATTGCTTCCCGTTCCACCGATCTGGCCTTCCGCCCACGCCTCGGCGTACAGATAGGTACCCACATTGGGGATCTCGGTTTTGCCAATGGATGTCATATACTCGCCCAGATCATAGGTCAGGTCCAGTGTAAAGGTTCCCTGATCGATGCGGGCGAGGGCGCTGTCTTCGGAAATGGTGATTTCATTACCGCTAACCGATACGCCGTTTGTGGTGCAGGCTACCTCTGCATGTTTGGTATGCAGATCATCCGCATAGAACGCAAGCTTCACCTCGCGGTTCTTTCCGCCGGCCAGCGTGGCGGCAGAGGAATTATAGAGGGTCATGCGCACCGTGCGCTTGCCGGCGCTCTCCGCAATCACTTCCATTTGCGAGATGCCAATGTCGGGATAATCCAGATACACTGTGCCGTTTTCGTTGATGCCGCCGGCGGCGGTGATGGTATAGCTCGGGTCGGTCACGCGGTCTCTCACATGGTGCCAGACGGTAAGGGTGGTGCTTTCATTGGGCAGCAGTTTTTCCGTAAGGGTGGCGGTTTCCCCGCTGCCAAGCTTGACCGTTAGGTTTGTCACATCGTTCAGCCCGGTGTTGCGGATGGTAAAGCGAATGGGTGTCAGGCTGTTCAGCGCCAGCGTTGCATAATCCACACCGATCTGTTCCACTGCCACCGCATCGGTGATAAAATTAGAGGTAGCGGTATAGAGGATCGTTTCCTCACCCGGAACGGTCACGCCGCCGATTACCTCCGGCTTTTCATCGTCATACCGGGTGGCCTGAATGGCAGCCTGCACCTGATTGCTGCCGCTGACATAGGCATCAAAGTGGTCAGCCAGCGTGCGATCCGGCAGCTCTGCCAGTTCCAATGGTGCGGAGAGCGTGTAGGTATTTGCGGCATAGCGCAGCTTGGCCGCCTTCAAAATGCCGTGATCTACCGCGCCGTTGGCGTCATTGACAGTCTCATTCCAGACGATGGTAAGATCATTGCGGCTGCGATGATCCCCGCTGAGGGAAGCGAAGCGGAAGTCTCCGCCCACGACGGCGTTGCCGCTGCTGGTCAGGGCAGACAGAGAGCCGGGGAAACTGTTGGACATGGTGCCGCTGCCGTCCACAGCCAACAGCTGGATATCGCTGCTGCCGTCTCGGACACTATGCCAACCGATGACAAATCGGTCATCCCCGCTGCCGAAGTTGGCTGCAACGACCTGGGGGTTTTCGTCAAGATTGCTGTCACAGGTCGCCAGCATGGCTGTACCGGGAGTTCCGTCAGCAGCCACGGTACAATAGGCGATCTCGTAGTCGGAGGTATCTCCGGTTTCGCTGCGGTCCAGCGAGTAAACCGCCATAGCGGTTCCGTCGGGCAGCATGGCCGCCTGCAACGCCTTCACGCTGCCAGTAGCACCGTTATAAAGCATTTTGGCATTGCTCCAGTCGCCGTTACTGCTGTCATAGCAACTGTACATGATACAATCTCTGGTCGTGAAGTTCAGCAGGTTGTTGCTGCCCTGCGTACCGGGATCGGGGGTGTAGACGCTGCGCCAGAACACGATGGCCTTGCCGTCGCCGCCCACTGCCGTGGCTGGGGCCAGATCCGGCGTGCCGTCGTTGGTTAGACGGGTGGAAGTCCAGGTTGTGCCGTTATAGACGGACGCTACGATCTCCGTGCTGTTCATCAGCAGGTTTTGCTCTTCCAATGTCACGGGATCACCGGCATTTTTACCCGGCAGGTCGGTGCCCATGCGAACCCAAGCCGCCGCCGCGAAGCTGCCAGTGCCGGACAAAGAAACGCTCGTGTCGCCGTAGCCGGAGAACCCTGTAGGATCGTCAATTTTGCTGGAGGTAGTATAGACGCTGCCATTGAGGGTGGAGAAATGTGCCCGGCTGTCGTAAATACTGCTGCTGTTGCCGTCGTTGATGTAGGCCAATACCTTCCCGTCATCGCTGAGCTGTGGATAGGATGTGGGGTTGGCATTGGTCTGGATGTTTTCCAGCCCACTGGGGGAGTTCAGAGAGAACAGCATCATCCGCTGCTGGGGCTGGCCCCAAGTACGGGCATATTGCTCCAGATAGTCCCGGCTTTGGAGCGTTGCACTGGCAGAAGCCACCTGCATTCCGCTCTGGGCCGCCGCCATCCGCAGCGAGGCAAGGCTCAGCCCACTGGTGGCGCTATTCCAGTAGTCGTCGATTGTTTTCCAGTTATTAAAAGTCTTGGTGGCTCCAAAGGTTCCGGAGGCGATCACCGCCTCGTAGGAGATAAACAGGAAGGTGGCCACAAATTTGATTCCCACTTCGCTTTGGATCCCCAGGGCCTGACCGTTGATCTGGCGCTTTGTCTCGTCGGCAAGATAGGTGCGGGAAAGGAACTTATTCTGACTGTCCACATCCAAATTGCCGAATAGGCCGATCTTCAGCGCCACGACCGAATAGTCAAAGCCAATGCCGCCAAACGCGTGGACATAGGCGTTGATACGCAGCGTGGTCAAAAAGTCATTCACTGCCGTGGCCGTGGGATCGCTCCAGGCAAGCTCTGTGCCCTGTCCCTGCTGGCCGTAGCGCACTGCGGTACGGAAATCCAGCTGAATGGCACCGCCCAGCTCAAAGGTTGCTGTCAACGGCACGGGGCCAGCCATGGCGTTCACGCTGAAGGAGAAGCCCACGCCAACGCCGGCGGTAAAGCCGCCGCCTACGGTGAAAACCTCCCACTCCTTTTTTTCGGCGTTATAGCGGATCTCCGCTTCGTAAAAGCCCTCCAACTGCAAGTTGAGATCCGTGCTGGTGACATTGTCGGCCAAGGAGTTGGTTTTGTAGTCCCCCTTGGGATCATAGGTTCCCTGGGCCATCTGGCTCAGGTCCCCGGTACTGGGCACGCCCACCTCCAGGTTCTGCGTCAGCACATTCGCACCCAACGCCACGCCGTCCTCGGAATAGTCCATGTCCTCCATCTCCAGCGTATTGTACCCGGCCCAAATCATGGCACGGAACACGGAGGGATCTTCGCTGGGGGTGATGATCATTTTGAACACGGAAGTGTCCACCGGACCGCTCAGATCATCCAGCCGTCCGGTCAGCACCTTGAGAATGTTACTATCGCCCACTCCGCCAAAGTCGACTTGATTCACTCCACTGGAGGATCCCATCGTCGCCAGAATACCGGTGACGCGGTCATCCTCTGTCACCTTGGGCACTCGGGTCAGATCAACGACCCGGAAGGGCATTATTTTCTCCTGCAGCAGGCTGCCGTTCAGGCTCAGCTGCGTTTTCATACCCACATCCTTGCCGTCGGCGATCCATCCAGAGGTGGTCATGGTGGCCTCGGTGAGGGTCAGATCGTTTTCCGCTACGGGGATGGATGAGAAGGGATACTGCTTGGTACTGCTGCTCTGGGCGGCAGGAAGAACGCCGTATTCGTCCGCCAGCTTGAGACTGTAATTCCGCGCGTCGGCAATCTTCTCGCCCCAGAGGAACATGGTGGTGTGCAGGGTTGCTGTTTTAAAGCTGCTGTTAGGGCCAATCTTCCCGGTCGAGCTGCGGACATCCACCTTCTGACCGTTGGCAAGACCGTAATCAACGCTTTGCGCCACAATGAAGGGCTTGTTTTCCTCCCCCGTCGGCACGCGCTCCAGAGAGACAACGCCCTCTGCGGTGCGCATTACATCGTCCACGCCCAGCTTGCCGTTGACGGTCAGCAGCAGCGGATAGTACTTGTCGCCGTCAATTGCGCTGATCTCCAGAATGTACTCCAGCTGATCCAGAGCGGAAAGCGCCGTGGTGTTGCTCTCGCCCTTTTCGGCCGACCAGAACTGGGTGGAATCCAGATAGACGGTTATATTTCCCGCCGCATCCGTGGTATAGGTGTCGCCGGTGATGCCGCTGACAAGTGCTCCTGCCCTGGAGCCCAGCAGAGCTGTCTGGCAGTAGCCTCCGTTTTTATAAACGCCGCCGCGAACGGTCACCGTCTTGTTCGCCAGCGGATCGCCGCCCGGCGTGATGAGCGTCACAGATGCCCGGGCGACTCGCCGAAGGCTGAAGGTATTCAAGGGATAAAGCTGCAGTTTTGTGGCATCCCGCTCGCCGGAACGCAGATTTTCTTTATAGATGGTGCCCAGATAAATATCCGCGCCGGAGCCGGACCGCAGAGACACCTCACTGGCGATTCCGTTGGGTTCGTAAAGCGCCAGCACGCCTTCACTGTTGGTCGTGACCGTTTTGGGCACACCTTTGCCGTCGGTGTATTGCAGCGTAGTTTCCGCTGCAGGCGTCAGCTGGAAGAGATAGAACTTATTTTGCAGCGTTTTCGCTGTCACCTGTACGGCGGCGCTCATGCCCGTGGCGGCATGGGTAGCCGTGACGGTTGCGGTGCCGTTGGCCAAGCCGGACAGCGCCATTTTGGTTTCGGGAAGGTAGGAATCAAAGGAGAAGTTTCTGATGTCCTCATACAGTCCGCCCTGCTTGTAGTTGACGGAAATGGCATTGTTGTTGCTGGAGAGCCACCGGATGCCGTCTTTAAAGGAGTTCCATCCGTACTCGTCATAGTTGATGCCTATGTACTCGATCAGCCCCAACTCCTGGCGCAGCTGCAAAATTTCAGCTGTATCGGTGGGCAGGGTGCCGCTGACCTTGGAGGTATTGTCCATGGTCAGCGCAGAAATCACGTTACCTTCGTCGTCCTGCACCTTCAGTGCGTCGGCATCGTAGACATACAGGGGGAAGGAGTCGGTGCTGGGAGATTCCTCACCAGGATTCTCCACGCTCAAAACCACTTGATAGGTGTCCTTCAGATTGCCGGCTTTCACACTCTGTAATGGCAGGGAGTAGCTTCCGGAGGTGCCGGATAGGCGCTCACTGTCCACCACTTTGGTGGTGGTGTTGTCCTCTGTGACCCGGGTAATGGTCAGCGTGGGCTGTTGAGAGGCGCCGGTAGTGGCATTTTCCACCGACCAGTCGATATTGACGGCGCCGTCAGTATCCTTGAGGTAAATGCTCTGGGGCGGTGTCAGCTTGGCCGTGGCAGGTGGTGCCTGCACGATGATCCAGGCAAGTGCCGACAGGCGGACGTCCTCACCCCCGGCGTTGGGGTGCGGCATGGAGACCAATACCGTGTAGGCAGGGGTATTGCCGTTGGAGAGCTTGGAGAGCACATTCTCCCCGATCCGCACGCTGTTTTTATCCTTGCCGGCGGTATAAGTCGCAACGGGCTTGAGGCCGCTCAGCGCCGCCTCATTCGCGTAGTTGCCCTTATACAGTTCGATCGTGTAATGGAACTCTTTGTTCGGTGCCATCAGCGCGGCGTTGGAGCTCCACAGCACGGTGGCGGGCTGATTTACCCGCGTCACGATGGACGCGCCGCCGGGAATCACCAGTGCCAGGGAATCGCCTGCCGTCACGGTATAGGGCTTTGACTCGCCCTTCACATCATCATCGGCAGTGTCCTCAGTCCCGTTGTCCGCCGTAAAGGTAAAGGTGACGGTTCCCACCTTGGTTCCTGTGGTGGCAACAAGGCCGGTATTCTCGTTGATGGTGGCAATGTCCAGGTCATTGCTGCTCCATTTACCGGTGGTGTAGCTGGCCTGCTCACCGTTTTTCCCCAAAACCTTGGCCTGAAGCGTGGGGCGGGCGGAATCGGCGAGGGAAATCGTATAGTCGGCGTCATTCGCTTCCGGGACGATGGTCACCGTGTGCGCGGAAACTTTCTTTGCCACCGTGAACTGCCGGGTCAGGGGAAGAACATTCACCCAGTCAGGATCGGCTTTCGTGCCCTCGTTGGCCTGCAGCGTCACCGTGTAGGTGCGGTCGTAAGCAGAGGGTGCGATTGCGTAGTCGCTAATGGTGAAGGCTTCCTTCTCTGTGTCCAGATAGACCTGCAGATAGCTTGGTGCCTCCGCGGAGCCGTACTTCAGTTCGAGTTGGAACGGGGCTTCCCTCGGCTCTGTGCCTGCCGGGGTGTGATAATTGCTGTATACGGTCTTGTAGGCCTGCTCCATGTTGGCGTTCATCGTGAACGATGCCTTGCCGTTGTCGTAGTCGGCGGTCAGTGCGGTGGGGGCGTTGCGCATCAAGACGCTCTTCAGCGTAACGCCGGCAATCGAGTTGCTTTGATAGGATGTGGTATCCAGCGTATGACCGAAAACATCTTCCACACCGGTCATACCATTGACGGTGACCGTGGTGTCATCCGCATCCTGCACCGGATACCAGAGCATTGCCGTGACGCCGTAGTCGTTCATGGAAAGCTCAGCGGTGCTATACACTTTGCCATTGATGGTCACGCTGGCTTTTCTAAGATCCACGAACTCGCTAAAGGTAACTGTGATGGGCACGTGCTGTCCGCTGGCATAGGTTCCCGCCGGGGCCGTGACGCTTTGAATGATGGGATTGTCCGTGTCCAACAGCGTGGCGGAGACGTTGCTGTTCTTGGTGGTGGCCCAGGAATTTTGGATTTCGCCCTGTACACTTTTCATATACAGTCGGAAGGGCAGCCAGTACTGCTGATCCCCTCTGTTTTGCGTGGTAGACTGCAGGGAGATGTTGACCGTTTCGCCCTTGTTAATCGTACAGTTCAGCGCTCTCGTTTTGTCGCCGCTGAGCTCCAGAGATGTTCCATTGAACTTGTACTCCGTCAGATAGAACGGGGCATGGGGTTGTGTGTCACTATTATAGCCATACGGCGCAAAGCCATTATAGGTCTCTACATCGGTACTCCAGTCAAACTCGATGCTGGCATCGATTTTGTATGGCTGATAAAATGGGTCGGAGTCGACGGGAAGCACCGAGTTGCGGGCTCCCTCCAAAATTCCGATGGTATCGCTTAGCGCAACGAAATCCTGATTGTTGGCACCTTCGCCGATATTGTATTCATTTGCCAGCAAAGGAATATACATATCCCCCTGTATTGTGTCTGTACTTTCGTATCTTTCCTCATAGTTCGGCGCGGTCATTGATGTTTGTATTGTGGGGACGCCAACCGTCTTTATTAGCTTGAGCTGACAGTGGTCGGCATAACCGGCGCCGTCATAGAACACCAGATTTTCCGCATCGTAAAATTCAATCATCCCCAGCAGGTCGCCATAGGAATAAGAATTCTCGAGCCAGGCTGGGTTCCCTCCTTTGGTTTGAACCTTGACAGTGATTTTACAACCACCTAAACTGAAAGTTGAGCCTACGTCATAGGTCAGCTTGTAGGACCCGTCGCTTTGCTCGACGACCTTACTCTTCCCGCCTATCGAGACCTCCACACCGGTGATATACTCGCTGAGCTGGCCTTTTTGAATGCGGTAGGAAAAGCCGGCCGGTTTTCCTCTGTATACAGTAAAAGGCCCGGAGTTCCAGGTGTTGTTTGCGAGATTCCCCAGCGTTTGGCTCATCATGCCGCTCATATCCACCGTCTCAACGCCCTCAGGCTTTGTGGCAGAGGCGGAATACCGCAAGCTGATGCCCTGCAGCTCCAGCTGCTCCATCAGGCTATTGAGATTCTCCAGTGCTTCCCCGGTAAACTCCCTGCCGGAGAAATAGGTGTCCTTGATCCGCTGCAGCTCCTGTTCGATTTGGATCATGGTCTTCAAATCGCCCAGCGCCACCGGAGTCCCATCCACGTCGGCTATACGGGTGAGATCCGTGGCGGGATTTTCCAGCAGCTCCATGACAGCCGCCAGTGTCAACACCTGGCCGTCCAGCGTGATGGTTTGATCCACCTTGAAATTGCCGTCTTCATCCAGCAGCCCCAAAGCGTTCAGCATGGAAAGCACCTGGTCGCTGCTGCCGCCAGTCAGGGCGGAGAGCTGCTCCAAAATCGCCTGATTTTCCTTGGGTGTGTTGCCCAGCGAATCGCTCACCGCTGCAAACGCCGTAGTTGGCAGCAGCGTGAGCGTCATGCACAGGCTCAGCAGCGCCGCTAAAAATCTTTTCTTCATGTTTCCTCATCCTCCTTGGTTTGTTCCTGCTGTTTATTGTTTTTTCTCAATCGTGTGCAAAACACGGTAACGACCACCGCCGCAATAAAGCAGATAACGCCAACCAACACATAGCTGCCTACGTTTTCCAGCAGCATCGTTGCGCCGTTTAAGCCCTGCACCGCACCCGGCGACCGGTCGGGGAAATGTCCCATCGCATAAATAAGGCAACAGCAAAGCGCAACAGACACAAGCGACAATCGTTCGGTGATGTGCTTTTCCTGTCGGCGGCGTATTTGCCACGCTCGGCTTTCGACAAGCTTCACACGCTGCCCGGTATCCATCATCAAAAACACTCCTTTCAAAAAAGTCTTAAAGCGGGCGTTCACTTATATAGGTACAGAAAAAAGCAAAACTACGCACCTAAAATTAAAAAAATTTTTATTTCATTTTCGCACCATACGCCAGTGGTAGGTTGCCTTTTCAATTTTTCTCGTATTTTTACAGATATTTTGTCAATCGGCTCGCAAAGCGTCATTGACCGATTCTGTCAGATTTTTTCCTTCCTCCAACGCCATCCTACGCAGCGCCT
>OGHU01001439.1_pt1 | contig 13915 bp, 11 predicted proteins | sample 1571521 | NCBI WGS metagenome assembly OGHU01 (sample SAMEA2581963, study PRJEB24529) | metagenome | biome: Human gut stool | place: China | collected 2011 | reverse complement strand
ACACGCTTGTAGCATCCGGCATCTATCAAGGGAAGAAGGTGGAGCAGGTTTCGGATGTTTTCGTAAAGATACAGCCTCGCCATATCGCAGCAGCCAATATTAGGCAGTTGGAACTTGCAGTGAACGTAGGTAGCAATTGTTTCTTCATGGATGACAAAAGTGATCTTTGTTGGCTTCCCGACCAAGTTTATACTCCTGGAAGTTGGGGCTATGTGGGCGGTGAAGTTTTTTATCGTTCTCCGGGACGTATCGGAACCACAGCCGAGGTGAAAAATACTCGTAATGTTCCTTTGCTACAGACTAAACGCAAAGACATCAAAGCCTATCGCTTCGACTTGTCCGACGGCGAGTATGAAGTGGAACTCCTCTTTGCCGACTTGAATGCACCTTCCGAACGGGTGACTTATGATTTGGGGGGTACTGCTGTCCTCAGCAATGCCGATTTCCGGGGCAGTGTTTTCAATGTTTCTGTCAACGGTCGACTTTGGCTGAACCATTTTTCTCCAGCGATGGAAGTAGGTGGAAACCGTTGCCTATCCAAGAAATTGCGTGTTATCGTAACCGATGGAAACCTTACGGTGGGTTTTGAGGCAGTGAAAGGTATGACGTTCTTGAATGGGATAAAGTTATTTAGAATAGGATAAAAACTCCTTTGCTTTTCTATCTTCTTGCTCTATTATATGAATAGTGCCTAAATATTTATTGTATTTTTATCTTCCTTATAATCTGTTGTTTATGTGATGCGGTAGTAGCAATGATGTACCTCTCTGGTGAACTGTGGTACTCTTGTGGTAGCTTGTTTTTTGACATATATCAACTTCTCCGGTATGTTTGCAAAAGAATTTTAAATCAATACAAAATGAAGAAAAATCTACTAATTACATGTGTGATGTTATTGTTTGCCATTACTTCGATGGCACAGAACAAAATTACGATTTCGGGTGTCGTTACGGACAAGACAGGCGAAACTGTTATCGGTGCTTCTGTTCGTGTAAAAGGGCAGGAGAGTAAAGGTAGTATTACTGATATAAATGGTAAATATCAGATTGTTGATGTGGCATCTAATACTACCTTGATTTTTAGTTATATAGGTATGCGTGAGCAGGAGATTGCCGTAAATGGGCGTTCAACTATCAATGTGAAGATAATTCACAAAAGGAGGATATTGGGTAAATATCCGTTTGATACGTTATGCTGATGTGGTATTAATGGCTTCCGAAGCTGCTTGTGAATTGGGTGATTTATCTTCTGCCCGTAACTATTTGGAGATGGTGCGTGCTCGTGCCCGCGGCAATAATATTGGAATCTTACCGGAAGTGACGACCAACAACCAGAATGAACTGCGTGAGGCCATTCGTCATGAAAGACGTGTTGAGTTGGGTATGGAATTTGACCGCTTCTACGACTTGGTTCGTTGGGGTATTGCTAAAGAGGTACTTCATGATGCAGGCAAGACCGGTTATCAAGACAGACATGCTTTGTTGCCCATCCCGCAAGACGAAATTGACAAGTCGAATGGTGTATTGGTTCAAAATCCCAATTATTAATCTATAAATGTACTAACTACTTATGAAAAAATATATAGTATCTGTGGCTTCTTGCCTGTTTGCATTGTGTATGCAGTCTTGTTTTCAGGATATGGATCATCCTGCTTTCGACTATCCTGAGAGTACAGGTGAAATACCTACTACCCCCTTGAAGATGTATCTTCCTTTTGATGAAGAGGACATTCGGGATAAAGGTGAATGGGGATTTTTGGTAGCAGACAACGGGAATGCCAAGTTTGCGGAAGACGGAATCGCTGGCATGGCCTATCAGGGTGCTGAAAATGCCTATATTTTGGCCAAGACTCCTTCTATATTGGTAGATAATATACCCACTATCGGTGATTTGACCGTAGCTTTTTGGATGAGAACCACTAAGAATACTTCTGCGCAAGGTTTGTTCTCTATCCCTAACTCTATTAAATTCTGGGGCAACTTCGACATCTTCTTGGAGAATAATAATAGCGAGACTCAGGCATTTTTCAAGGTTCATATCTTCAATCAGACAGCAAAAGAGAATGATGAAAGATGGGTTGAGGCAAAAATAGATGATATTTTTGGTAGCGAATGGGTGCATCTGGCTTTTGTGTATGATGGCAATACTTCTACCATTACTGTTTATCGTAATGGTGAGGGGGTCTTTACCAAAGAATTGCCTGATTGTGGAAAATTGAAGTTTAATAATGTAGGCGCTTCTTTGGCTGTTGGTGCATTTCAGTTCAGCACTACTCCGAGTCTTACTTCGGGTGCAGGAGCACAAACCTGGGCAAAGAACTTTCCCGGTCAGCTTGATCAGTTCCGCTTATATGACAAGGTGTTGACAGCAACCGAAATTCAGAGTATTTACTCTGGAAAAGAATGAAGCTACACTTTAATCTGATGATAGGATGAAAGTATTATATTTCATAGTATGTCTTTTGTTGGTTGCGTGCGGTGGTGATAATCAACCTGAGGTGAATCAGCCTTTCGAGTTGAAGAATATCATTGTGGGTGACCAACAAAACCAACAGACATTTGAGAATGTTGCTCCCAATGTAGCCATTGTTTTGGAGTTCTCGGATGCTGTAGATGAGGCTTCAGCCCGTAACAATATTGCTTTGAAACATGAGGAGCTTCCTATAAGCTGCGATTATGAGTTCCTGCAAGAGAAAAAAGTATCGGTGACTCCTAAGGAGGGGTTTAAAATCTTGTCATCGTATAAATTGATTGTCAATCCGGGGGTGAAGTCCACCTCCGGGGTACTGCTTTCCAATGGCAAGGTTTGTATGATTAAGACAGGAATGGATGATACTGATAAGTTTGAGCGTATTTCTGATGAGGACTTGTTGACATTGGTACAGAAGCAGACCTTCAAGTACTTCTGGGACTTTGGGCATGAATATTCCGGAATGGCGCGCGAACGTACTACTTCGGGCGATGTCGTTACTACCGGTGGTACCGGCTTTGGCGTGATGGCCATGCTGGTAGCTGCTGAACGGGGTTTTATTACCCGTCAGCAAGCTGTTGAACGGGTGCAGAAGATAGTTACTTTTCTTGATAAGGAATGTACGGCTTATCATGGTGCTTATGCACATTGGATAAATGGCGCAACGGGAGCAACCAAACCTTTCAGTGAGAAAGACAACGGTGCCGATTTGGTTGAAACCTCCTTGTTATTTCAAGGTTTGCTTGCCGCTCGAGCCTATTTCAAGGAAAATACGGAAGTAGAAAGCAGGTTGCGTGCCGACATAACCCGTCTTTGGGAAGCTATTGACTGGACTTGGTTCCGGAAAAATGGTGAAGATGTACTATATTGGCATTGGAGTCCCGATTACGGTTTTGAGAAGAACCTGGCAATAAGAGGATGGAATGAATGTCTGATTACTTATATACTTGCAGCTTCGTCTCCAACACATGCTATCAATAAAGTTGTATATGAAGCGGGATGGGCTAAAAATGGAGGAATCAGGAATGGAAAATCTTATTATGGCATCACTCTTCCTTTAGGTTCGGATAAAGGGGGACCGCTGTTCTTATCTCAATATTCTTTTCTGGGCATTAACCCGCAAGGACTGGAAGACCAATATGCCGATTACTGGATGCAAAATCGCAATCATACATTGATTAATTACAATTATTGTAAGGAAAATCCTAAAGGATATACGGGCTATAGCGCTTCTTGTTGGGGGTTGACGGCAAGTGACGGTAATACGGGATATTCAGCTCATTCACCTACTAATGATAAAGGGGTAATTGCTCCAACAGCCGCTTTGTCTGCATTTCCTTATACTCCGGAGGAGTCAATGGAAGCGCTGCATTTTTTCTATTATAAGATGGGAGACAAACTTTGGAAGGATTATGGTTTTATAGATGCCTTTAATTTGACGGCAGATTGGTACGATACTCAGTACATAGCCATTGACCAAGGGCCGATAATCTGTATGATAGAGAATTATAGAACAGGTCTCCTTTGGAATTTATTTATGTCTATACCGGAAATCCAACAAGGACTGAAGAAGCTTGGCTTTCAGAGTCCGTGCTTAAACTAAAAGAATGATTATGATGAGAATATTAATATATTTGATACTTTTGCTATACCCTTTTAATTTGATTTCGGGACAGAAAACGCAGAAGCAGCTTTCTGACGACGAACTTATGACCCTCGTCCAGAAGCAAACTTTCCGTTACTTTTGGGATTTTGCCCATCCTGAATCCGGATTGGCGCATGAACGGAGTAACGGTGGTGCCGAGACAGCTACCATTGGTGGGTCGGGATTCGGAGTGATGGCTATCATTGTCGGCATAGAACGTGGGTTTATCACCCGTGAACAAGGTGCTGAACGTATACTGAAGATTGTTCGTTTCTTGAGCGACAAGAATACCGACAGTTATCACGGCATGTGGGCACATTGGATGAACGGTAAAACCGGCAAGACCATTCCTTTCAGTCGTAAGGACGATGGAGCGGATATTGTAGAATCCGCTTTCATGTTCGAAGGCTTGTTGGCTGCCCATCAGTATTTTATAAAGGATAATCCGACGGAAAACCGTATCAGGGGAATGATTAATAATCTGTGGCGCCAAGCAGAGTGGAATTTTTTCACTCAGGGGCAGGATGTGATGTACTGGCATTGGTCACCCAATAACGGATGGGCGATGAATCATCAGATTAAAGGTCATAATGAGTGCCACATTGTGTATATCTTGGGTGCGTCTTCTCCTACTTATCCGATTGCCGGGAGCGTTTACCATAAAGGCTGGGCCAGTGCGAATACTTTTCTGAACGGTTGGGAATATTATGGCATCAGGCTTCCTCTCGGGGACAATAACGGCAAGGGCGGTCCTTTGTTCTTTACTCATTACTCCTACATGGGGCTTGATCCGCATGGTTTGAAGGACCGCTATGCCGATTACGAGGAACAAATGAAGGCCCATACCTTGATTAACCGTGCCTATTGTATCGACAATCCGAAGGGATATAAGGGTTACGGTGAGAAATGCTGGGGATTGACAGCCAGTGACGGTGATAAAGGCTATTCTGCCCATAGTCCCGGAAATGATCGCGGCGTGATTACGCCTACTGCGGCCCTTTCATCCATCCCTTATGCACCGGGATATTCTTTGGAGGCCATGCGCTATTTCTATGAAGAATTGGGTGACCGTCTTTGGGGTGAATATGGTTTCAAGGATGCATTTAATCTGACTGAGGATTGGTTTGCGCCTTCGTATCTTGCCATTGACCAGGGACCGATTATCGTGATGATAGAGAACTATCGCACCGGTTTGATTTGGAAGCTTTTCATGAGCCATCCCGATGTACAGAAGGGGTTGAAGAGATTAGGCTTTACGTCTCCTTATTTGAATAAGGCTGATTAGGTTTGGCAGGATTTGATTTTGGTAAGATTTTATATAGATTAAAAAGGATTATAACCATGAAAAACGTGCTTTTCAATAGTGTATTGGTTGCTTTCGTATTGCTTGTCGCCTCGTGCGGCAAGCAACCGGAAGCTAAGGTGGAGGTGATGTCGTTTAATATCCGTCTGGATCATGTAGCGGACAGTATGAATAACTGGAAATACCGTAAGGATAATGCAGCACAGATGATTGCTTATTATGCTCCGGACATTGTGGGCATGCAGGAGGTGGTAAAGAATCAACTCAATGACTTGAAGGAGCGTCTTCCTCAATATACTGCCCTTGGCGTAGGTCGTGCAGATGGAAAAGAGAAAGGCGAATATTGCTCCCTTTTTTATAAGACAGATCGTTTTGAGCTTTTAAAGAACGGAGATTTCGGACTGAGTGAGACTCCCGATTCCATCGGAAAGAAAGGCTGGGATGCGGCATGCGAACGTATCGTGACTTGGGCTGTGTTGAAAGATAAGGTGAGTGGCAGGAAAGTAGCTGCTTTCAACACCCACTTTGACCATGTAGGTGAGGTGGCACGTCGAGAAAGCGCTAAGTTAATACTCGAGAAGATAAAGCAAATAGCGGGAGAGCTTCCGGTAATTATCACTGGAGACTTTAATGGAACGGTAGACTCCGAGCCGGTCACTATATTGACGGAAGGTGGAATGAGGAACGCTTGTTCCACGGCAAAGGTCGTTTACGGACCGACATGGAGCTTTCATGACTTCGGACGTATTCCGGTGGAGAAGCGCAGGCTGATAGATTTTATATTCGTAAATGCTTCTGTAGAGGTGGAGCGTTACCGCACAGTTGGCGATAAGCCGGACAATGGCTATCTTTCCGACCATGCTCCCGTATTGGTTACTTTGAAACTGTAAAGAGGCACTCGTCTAATTCTATTCTGCATTATTTACAAATCATAAGGGTTCAAGAAACACTTGTATACTGAACCTAATTCAGTCGTATAGTGAATGCCATTCAGTCGTATACTGAATAGGGTTCAGTCGTATATTGAATGCACTGCATTCTAACCATACTGATAATCAGTAGATTATAAAACAGTATTGCGTTTTTGATAAATTACAACAAATAATGAATACATGAAAAATAAACTATCCTGGGGAATTGCCTTGTTGCCCTTTGTTCCTTCGGTTTGGATACAAGGACAAGAACAGAAACAAGGAATAGGAAACGGGCGTCCTAACATTATTTTTATCATGAGTGATGACCATGCCCGACAAGCAATGAGTATATATGGACATCCCATAGGTAAAATAGCTCCTACTCCCCATATTGACCGTATTGGGCATGAAGGGGCGGTATTTCAGAATAATTACTGTTGCAATTCCATTTCCGGTCCCAGTCGTGCAGCCATACTGACTGGTAAGCATAGCCATAAGAATGGTTTTATGAGGAATGGAAATAGAGGATTTGACGGTTCGCAGCAGACACTGCCGAAGATATTGCAAGCAAACGGTTATGAAACAGCCATTATCGGCAAGTGGCATCTTGTTTCAAAGCCTACCGGGTTTGACCATTGGATGATTTTGAATGATCAGGGAGATTATTATAATCCGTATTTTATTACCGAGGGAGATACCGCTCGGCATAAAGGATATGTGACTGACCTCATCACCCAATATTGTGAAGACTGGATGAGTGGGCGCGAGGATAAGAATAAACCTTTTTTCCTGATGATGCATCACAAAGCCGTTCACCGTAATTGGGTGCCTGCCGAACGGCATTATCATTTGTACGAACATACGCAGTTCCCTTTACCCGATAATTATTATGATGCATACGAAGGACGTTATGCGGCACAAATGCAGAAGATGAATATATACCGTGATATGTACGAAGGTCACGACTTGAAGATGGTTGCGGGTATGAATAGCGACAGTCTGCTATTCGACCCGTGGCCTCATGCTTTTCTTGGTACGATGGAGCCGGATGAGCGCCGCCGTTTTATGGATGCCTATCGTGAACGGAACAATGAATTTTATTCGAAACAGCGTACTTTCAAAGAGGTGGCAGAATGGAAATATCAGCGCTATTTACAGGATTATATGGCTTGTGTGGCAAGCGTGGACGAGAGTGTAGGAGAAATATTGGATTATTTGAAGCGTACCGGATTGGATAAAAATACGATTGTCGTTTATACTACAGACCAGGGGTTCTATCTGGGCGAGCACGGTTGGTTTGATAAACGTTTTATGTATGAGGAGTCTTTCGGTATGCCGATGGTAATGAGCTGGCCGGGACATATTAAGCCTGGGACGCAGGTAACAGGATTAACTCAGAATATTGATTTCGCCCCCACTTTTCTCGATATGTGTGGAATTGAGATTCCTGAAGACATGCAGGGAGTGTCATTTCGTCGGTTGGTAGAGAGAGGAAACACTCCACGAAACTGGAGGAAGTCAATTTACTATCATTATTATGAATTCCCCGGTTTTCATAGTGTCCGTGCACATTACGGTGTCAAGATGGAGCGCTATAAATTGATGCATTTTTATGTGGATGACAAGTGGGAACTTTATGATTTGGAGGAGGACCCGGCAGAAATGCATAATTTGTATGGTGAAAAAGGGATGGAGAAGGTTGTTGCAGAATTGAAAGCGGAACTTACCCGCCTGCAGGAAGAATATGATGTTCCTGAATCTCTGTGTAAATAATGGTGCATATTATTATGACGTATAAATGAAGTTTAGAATGAAAAGAATCTATTTATAATCATTTTTGTAGTAGGCTGTGTAATGTTGTCTGCTCAACAAGATCCATTTATCAATCGCATACCTTGTCATTTGAAGGCTAGTCGTGTAGGTACAAATAGCGTAGAACTTATTTGGGAGAATGTAGTAGAGGCTGTAAGTTATGAGGTTTACAAGGAAGATACTTTATATAAGACTGTAAAAAAAAATCGCATTACTGTGGGAGGGCTGAATTCGTTTGATATTTACTTCTTCTCAGTGAAGGCTAGGAATAGTCATGGAGAGTTCAGTCGCGAGAGCGAGAAACTTTATGTAGCTACTGCTGAGACAAAAAGACAAAAGGATAAGCGGATGGCGTGGTGGCGTGAAGCCCGTTTTGGGATGTTTGTCCATTGGGGCCCTTATTCTGCATTAGGTGGGCATTATACAGGACCCACGTCTCTGCAGACAAATGAAAAACATCCTTGGATAGAGGCTGACGGCATGATAAAAGATTACTATTCATGCTATCGTCCTGAATGGGTATCTTCTGATGGGAGTATAAAGACAAATCCAGCTACAGGCAAACCTTATAAAAGAGGGCAATATGCCGAATGGATAATGTTTGCGGCTCAAATACCCAGAGATGAGTATCTGAAGCGAGCAAAGGAGGATTTCAAAGCCGAAAAATTCGACGCTAAAGAATGGGTAAGGATGGCTAAAGAGGCAGGGATGAAATATATTGTCATTACTTCAAAGCACCATGATGGCATTGCACTTTTAAATACACCTGTGGGGCATACTATTTTTAAAGATACAGATATCCGCAGGGATATATTGAAAGAACTGGTGAATGAAGCGAGGAAGGCCGGTCTGAAAATAGGTTTTTATTATTCGCAGGCATTGGACTGGAATAATCCGGGGGGGATGGGATGGATTCCGCAAAATGACGCGCCTAATCGGGAAGCTTCCTATGCAGACAAAGCAAAATATACGGATGAAATAGTTATCCCTCATTTACATACTATCATAAATGATTATAAAGTCGATCTTATTTGGTGGGATATGGGAGCAAGCAGCGCTCCCGAATTTAAATATCGTATGATGAAAGCTATCAAGAACATATCTGGTACGGAACGTTTAATTTTTAATGACCGAATGGAGGATAAGCTGACGGGTGATTTTAAAACTCCGGAACAAAGCATACCTGATATGCCTTCCAATGGAGATGGTACAGATTGGGAGACTTGTATGACCTTGAATGACAACTGGGGATATGCTGCCCATGATGTACGCTGGAAGACTACAGAGGATGTCCTTCAAAAATTGATTGATATTGCCAGTAAAGGGGGTAATTATCTATTGAATATCGGCCCGAAGGCAGATGGTACTTTTCCCACTGAAAGTATCAATTGCCTGAAGGAAGTAGGCAGTTGGATGAAGGTGAACAGTGAAGCTATTTATGGTACAATACCGAGTCCGTTTGTTAGCCAACTCGATTGGGGAAGAGCTACCAGAAAAGAAGTGGACGGTAAACAGCTTCTTTATTTGCATGTTTTTACTCAATATTGGCCGAAAGACGGCAAACTTCTTGTCCCGGATTTTGGCTCTGGGATAAAACGGGCCTATTTATTGATTGATGCGAAGAAAACTTCTTTACCTATAGACGAAATGGGAGACAATCATATATTTTCTTTACCTTTAGACGCTCCCGATAAAATCAGTACGACCATTGTTGTAGAAATTTTGTGACGTAGATAGAGCTGTTGTATAATAATATAAATATGGATAATATGATGAAAAGATTAAGTGGTCTGGTACTACTGTTGTGTTTGGCGAATTTCCTTTCTGCACAGGACATGCGTATGGATACTTATTGTAATCCTTTGAATATCGATTACACGTATATGATTTATAATTCGGATAAGAGTATCTCCTACCGTTCCGGTGCCGATCCTGCCGTGGTGGAGTTTCGGGGTGAATATTATATGTTTGTCACCCGTTCACACGGTTATTGGCGTTCCAAGGATTTGCTGAACTGGGAGTTCGTACGTCCGGGCAGGAACTGGTATCCGCAAGGGTGTAACGCTCCGGCAGCACATAATTACAAAGATTCGGTACTTTATGTGACAGGTGATCCCTCCGGTTCCATGAGCATCCTTTATACGGATAATCCGGCTTCAGGAAACTGGGAAGCCATTCCGGCAATTTTGCATAATCTGCAAGATCCCGATTTGTTTATTGACGATGACGGTAAAGCGTATATGTTCTGGGGCTCTTCCAATGTGTATCCTATCAGAGGAATGGAACTGGACAAGAACCAGCGTTTCATCAAGAAGGGAGAAACGAAAGAACTCTTCAATTTGGATATGCCTAAACATGGCTGGGAACGTTTCGGTGAAAACCATACGGATACTGTATTGGGTGGATATATTGAGGGGCCTTGGCTGACGAAGCATAATGGGAAATACTATATGCAATACGGTGCTCCGGGAACGGAATTCAATGTCTATGCCGATGGTGTTTATGTGGCCGATTATCCGATGGGGCCTTATACTTACCAAAAGCATAATCCGGTGTCCTACAAACCGGGTGGTTATATGAACGGTGCCGGACATGGAAGTACCGTGCTTGGCCCTGGCGGACAATATTGGCATTTTGCTTCGATGTCACTCTCTATCAATGTGAATTGGGAACGTCGCCTTTGTATGTTTCCGGCAGGGTTCGATAAAGATGGCATTATGTATGTAGATACCCGTTTCGGAGACTATCCCCGTTATGTACCTGCCGTACCGGGCAAGGCTGGACAGTTCCGTGGATGGATGTTGCTCTCGTATGGCAAACCGGTAAAAGCTTCTACTACGAAAGGAGAATTTAAGGCAGATGCCCTGACGGATGAACTGACTAAAACTTTTTGGCTTGCCGAGGCTAATGACGAACGGCAGTGGGTGATGATTGATTTGGAGAAACCTGCTGATGTGTATGCTGTTCAGATAAACTATCACGATTATCAAAGTAATATGTACGGTCGCTACGAAGGACTCCATCACCGTTATCTCATCGAAGGTTCTCTTGATGGTGAGAATTGGGAGATATTGGTGGACCGTAAGGAAAGTTATAGGGATACTCCGAATGATTATGTCGAACTGGCATTACCCAAGTCTGCCCGTTATATCCGTTATAAAAATATAGATATACCGACACCGAATCTGGCTATATCTGAACTTCGCGTTTTCGGATTGGGTAAGGGGAAGATGCCGCAGCAACCCAAAAAGTTGGTACTTGACCGCCAAGCAGACCGTCGTGACATCTTCATCCGTTGGGAGGCTGTGAAAGGTGCGCAAGGTTACAACATACTCTGGGGCATTGCACCGGACAAACTTTACAGCTCTTGGATGGTCTATGATAAGACTGATTTATTGATGAAAACCCTTACTGCTGATCAGGATTATTATTTTTGTGTGGAGGCTTTCAATGAAAATGGTGTATCTTTACGTTCGGAAGTTAAACATGTAAAATAAATAATAAGATGAAACGTATAATCGGCATCCTTTGTGGATTATTCTTTTTCTTGTCTTCGTTTGCACAAGAAACCTTTCAAAAGGAAACTTATATCTCTTCCCGTGGAGATACGTTGTTGTATCGTTTGTTGCGTCCAGAGGTGATGAAACCTGATGAAAAGTATCCTCTGGTGCTTTTCCTGCATGGTGCCGGAGAGTGTGGCAATGATAATGAGAAACAATTGGTTCATGGTGGGCAGATGTGGCTTAATCCTGTAAACCGCGAAAAGTATCCGGCGTTTATTTTGGCTCCGCAGTGTCCTGAAACCGAGACCTTTATGCTACGGTGGATATTCCGGAGTGCGAAGGTTTCGGTTTGTCTGATTTCGGTATACGGGGATTGCGTAAGGATTCGCTGACGCGTCCCAATGATTCCGACCTCTCCATGTTGAAATACGCATCTTCGGGCGCTCATATTGCCGGTAAACCTTATACTTCTTCAGAAACTTTTACTTGGCTGACGGAACATTTCCGCACTTCTCTGTCACAGTGCAAGCCGGATATCGACCTCATGTTCGTTTCCGGCGTCAATCATACTTTTTTCCATGGTACGACTTATTCTCCTGCTGAGGCTGCCTGGCCCGGCTGGAAGTTTTATGCTACGGTGGATATGAGTCCGACGAACAGCATCTGGCGTGATGCGCCTGCTTTCTTTCAATACATATCCCGTTGCCAGAGTTTTTTGCAGATGGGACAGCCGGATAATGACTTCCTTGTGTATTTGCCGGTATATGATATGTGGCAGGAGCAGGACGGACGTCTGCTGATGTTTGATATTCATAAAATGGCACGGCGTGCTCCGGGCTTTATAAAAGCGGTGCACCGCATTAACGATGCCGGTTATGATATGGATTATATTTCCGATAACTTCATTCGTACGGCCACCTGCCGTGATAAGAAAATTGTGACGTCAGGCGGAACAGTTTATAAAGCATTGGTTGTTCCCGGTGCACGTTTAATGCCTGCGGACGTACTTGCCCGCCTGCTCGAATTGGCAAAAGAGGGAGCGACCGTTGTGTTTCTGGACCGGTATCCGGAGGATGTTCCGGGGTATGCCAGGTTGGAGCAGCGCCGTACGGACTTTAAGGGTACTCTGGAGCAGGTAAAGAAATTAGGAAATAAGCAAGGTAAAGGTAAGACGGTGTTCTTCGGTACGGATTATGTCCGTACACTGGCGCAGACTGCTGCTATACCGGAAGCGATGAAAACTTCTTTTGATTTGAGCTGTATCCGTCGGAAGAACCCGGAAGGTTATCATTATTTCATTTCCGCACTGACCGGAAAAGATACGGAAAGTTGGATACCGTTGGCTGTGCCTGCACGTTCGGCCATGCTTTATAATCCGATGAACGGTGTTTCCGGCAAGGCTCGTTTGCGTCAGAAGGATGGAAAGACGGAAGTTTATTTGCAATTGGCTTCCGGAGAATCTGCCATATTGAAAACTTTTACGGAAGTTGACGTACAGGCTCCGGAATGGAAGTATCAGACTGCTGCACGGGGAGCTGTCGAACTGTCCGGCTTATGGAACCTGCGGTTTGTGGAAAGCGCTCCTGCGGTACATAGTGTGCCGGATTCCGTTGCTTTGGGCTCATGGACGGATTTATCCTTTGAAGGTGCTAAAACGGTGATGGGGACAGGCTGTTATACAACCACTTTTGTGATTGAAAATCCGGCATCGGCCCAGGACTGGTTACTCTCACTTGGCGATGTCCGTGAAAGTGCCCGTGTACGTATCAATGGCCGGAATGTTGCCACTTTATGGGCTGTGCCCTATTGTTGCTCCGTCGGGCAATACCTGTGTCCGGGAAAGAATACTCTGGAAATAGAAGTAACCAATCTTCCTGCCAATCGCATAGCCGATATGGATCGCCGTGGAGTGAAGTGGCGCATCTTCAAAGATATAAATATTGCAGCGCTTGGTTATAAAAAAGGGACTTATGCCGGTTGGGAACCTGTGCCAAGCGGATTATTAGGCCCTGTACGTATTATACCACTGAAGATAACTAAAAACGAAATGCAATGAAAAAAATCAGTCTGGGCGGAGTAGCGCTTGTTTGCGCTTTCTGCTCCTTATATGCTCAAGACCCGCGTGAACGAAACTATTTCTATGAGATTCTTGCCCCTAAGCACGAACCTAAACCGTTGGTAGAGGGATTCGCTCAAGAACGGATTACTGAGAAATTAAATCGCGGACTGGCGGTCGCTCCTTCCCGGGACGGTAAATCCGTGTATCTCA
>OGHU01001413.1_pt1 | contig 14062 bp, 8 predicted proteins | sample 1571521 | NCBI WGS metagenome assembly OGHU01 (sample SAMEA2581963, study PRJEB24529) | metagenome | biome: Human gut stool | place: China | collected 2011 | reverse complement strand
ATATAAATTATAAATGAGGCATACATAATTATGGCAACGACACTACCCTATTACGAACAAAAAGATATTGAGAATATAAAAAAGCTGCGGGAAATGACGAAGACTCTCCCACCCTTCTGTACAGAATTTTTTCGTGGGATCGAACCACGAACTTCTACCAGGACCCGGATTGCCTATGCTTATGATCTCTCTGTTTTTTTCGATTTCCTCAAAAAGGAAAATCCGGTTTTTTCCAAAATGGAACGAATGGATTTTACATTAGATCATTTGGATCAGATCACGGTAACAGATCTGGAAGAATATATGGAATATTTAAAATATCGCTTTAATGAGCACAATCAGGAAATTGTTAATAAAGAACGGGGAATTATGCGCAAGATCTCTTCCCTTAAAAGCTTTTATAACTACTTTTTCCGTACAGAAAAACTGAAAACAAATCCTGCTGCTTTGGTCCAGCTTCCCAAACTTCATGAAAAAGAAATCATCCGTCTTGATATTGATGAAGTTGCTCTTCTTCTGGATGCAGTGGAACAAGGGGATGGTCTGACTGATAAGCAGAAAGCGTTTCACAACCGGACTAAACTGCGCGATCTCGCTCTTCTCACATTGCTTCTCGGAACCGGCATCCGTGTTTCTGAATGTGTAGGATTAGACATAAATGACATTGATTTCAAAAATGGTGGGATCCATATTCACCGGAAAGGCGGGAAAGAAGTTACTGTTTACTTTGGTACGGAAGTAGAAACGGCGCTACAGGACTATCTGGATGAACGAAATGACATTATCCCCGAAGAGGGCAGTGAAAATGCTCTCTTCCTCTCTCTCCAGAAAAAACGTATGAATGTGCGCAGCGTGGAGAATTTAGTTAAGAAATATGCAAAGATCGTTACGCCGTTAAAAAAGATCACTCCGCATAAGCTTCGCAGCACCTATGGTACTAACCTTTACCGGGAAACCGGTGATATATATCTGGTAGCAGATGTTCTTGGCCATTCCGATGTTAATACCACTAAAAAGCATTATGCTGCTCTTGAAGACGAGCGTCGACGCAGCGCCCGTAATGCGGTTAAATTAAGAGAAAATCAGGGGATCACCCCCTAAAATCAGCGCCCAAAGGCAAATTACTCGTAAAATTAAAAAAGGCAATGCAGAACCGGAAAAACATCTGACTCTGCATTGCCTTTTAATTTAGAAATTATCTGCGAACACCATTTTCATCTACGAAATAACCATCTGGTGTCTGTGTGTTGACATACAGTGCGCCTTTTGGCATAACGGCTTTCACATTATAATTCCACTGCTTTGTTGAAGAATCCTGCATCCAGCCACTGTCACCAAGAGTTTCCGGGTTGAGATAGTACCACTGTCCCTTGATCTCTCTCCAGCCTGTTAACATCTCTCCTGTGTTTGGATCCAGATAATACCAGTAACCATCTGCTCCATCCTTAAGCCATCCGGTATACATAGCTCCGATCGGTGTGCCCAATGTTCCGTCTGGAGCACAATAGTACCACTTTCCGTCTTCTGAGAGGTACCAGCCAAGTGTTAAGTATCCTTCTGCATTAAAATGGAACCATTTTCCATCAATAAAACTCCAACAGTTTTTCGGATATCCGCTAGCTGCTCTTTCAAACCAGATACCCTTTTCATCCTGACGCCAGCTTCCGCTTTCGGAAATAATGGTCTTACGGCTGGAAGAGGAAGAACCATCACTAGATGAACTGGATCCGCCATTACCTCCGTTACCGCTATTTCCGTTATTGTCATTGCTTCCGTTATCGTCATTATCTCCGCTGTTGTCGTTGTCACCGTTATCACCAGGTTTTTCATTATCATCCTGGGTTTCTTTGAGCTTTACAGAAACAATCGTCTGCGCTGTTTCGCCATAAGGAACTTCAATACTTCCGAAACCAGCTTCTTTCTCATAGCCTTCAGGAATTTCCAACACTACATTTTCATCTGTAAACAGGCAGAGATCACCGGAATTTCCTTCTACTTTTACAAGCTGATGTCCTACAATCTGACCATTACATACATATTGAATATCAAGGCACGCTTCTGCAATTACAGGAACAATTTCCTTTTCCTTGATGACAACTGCATCTTCCTGTGTTTCTACATCATTTTCATAGTCAGGATCTGTGATCTGAATTCGCATTGCATAAGTACCTACTGCCATTGGCTCGTCTGCCACAAATATTTCATTATCTGTACTGTAGCTTACTTCATGCTCAGGAATTTCATCTCTAATACCATATACCAAATAGGATCCTCCATGGGTCTGTTCATCAAAGCTGAAAGAAACCGGATGGATCTCGATGGTTGCCTTTGCAGGAATGATGTTCATGATCACTTCTGCATGGGCAGCAGCATAATTTGCTGTTTCTGGCAGATCTAAGATAGCCCGATAGGTTCCTGCATGAACGGGAGCTTCCAGGGAAGCATTTTCGTCTGTCTGGTCATTTTTATACAGAACAGAATACTTTGTTTCAGGATCCTGATCTTCTACAGACTGAACCATGATCTTTTGAGCTTCGCCATTGTATGTAAAATTCTGCTGTTCTTCAAGCACAAATTTAGGCTGGGCCTTTTCAATGATCAGATAACCAGTCTGGTCTGCAGCATCTGTATACTGTCCATTTCCTTTAAAATCAGCAGTAACACGATAAATACCTGCATTTACAGGAAGTCCTTCCAGGTAAGTTCCTGTCACAACATCGTAATAACGATACTGGATGTCCGCATCTTCTATTTCTGTTTCCGGAGTTGCAGCAAGGTACAGGCCGGCTTTAAACTCCTGTGCTTCCCCATTGTAAGTAACATGTTTTGTTGCAAATAAAGCCTCGGAAGTTCCGTATTCCTTATCTTCTTTTGGCGCAGTTTCCATTTGTCCGTCTTTAAACTGAATAAGTGCAGCTGTGCGTCCGATCACATAGGTACGGACAATAGGCCAATCCATGTTATTTCCGTTTAATACATAGGCGGTTTCTGTGTATACACCAGGCTTTGCAGATGGTTTGTTGCTGCGATAGAATTCTTTATCACCATCTTTGCCAACAAACAAATAGCGCACTTTACTACTATCAAGAACGGTTTCAGTTTCTTTATCCATCAGAACCGCGCCGAACAGCTTCATGGCCTGTTCTTCATCCAGAGAACCGTCATCATTCAGAGGAATATCTTTGTAACTTAATACAGAGAAATCCTGAGTCCAACGCAACTCTATATTTTCTGTCTTTGGCAGAATGATCAAAGAGCCAATTCCAACAGCAGCCTCGTAATTTGGATCAACAACAGCGGCAATTACTGTGTAACCACCTGCTTTTTGAGGAGCGCCAAAGGTAACTTTAAAGGAAGTTACACTCTCTGGAAGGTAATCGCTGATGGTCTGGAAAGCTTTCATGAAAGTATCTGTATCCACACCAATTGCCTTTAATATAGATAAAACAGCCTGCCCTTCTGTTGAATTCAGCTTTTCAAGGAGATCATCTATAGATGCACTTTCACCAAGCAATTTTTCCAGGTACTCTGCCAGATCAACGTTTCCGACTACAGGAATATTAACCATATAAGATGGGAACTGTATGCAAATAGCAGCAGCCAGGTCACTATTTACACCAGCATAGATTTTTAATACTCCGGCATCAGAAGGAACAACTTCTACCAGATCCTCTGGAATCTGATCACCATAAATAATTTTTTTGTTTTTAACAGAAATGGAGGCTTTCGCTTTTACGATCTCCAGATCAGCAACCACTTCATTACCACGGAACTCTTCGTTTCCTGCAAATTTCACCTTAAATGTTCTTGTACCAACAGAGAGATTGGTGGATGGCGCCTTGTCCAGATTAACATAAAATTCGACATTAGGAAGTCCATCTGTTTTGATTTCTCCTGTTTTTACCTGCATGGTAAACTGATTAATAGAAGGTTTTACACCATTGGTCCATGTGATTCTGTCATAAAGCTCCTGTTTCAGTTTCTCTACATCCGAAGTATAAGTAATTGGCGTAGTCATGATCGTAAACTCACCAATTGGACGTGGATCGGCAAGTTTAACAGAAGCAGTAATTTCTCCTTCACGGTAGGCTTCATTTCCGGCAAAGGTAATCTTTAATTCCGGAGTCTTGTCAACATTCAGCAGTCCAAGGAGCTGGGCTGTTTCAAGGGAATAGTCTGTCAGTTTTCCTTTTACTTCTATTTTAAATTTACCGATTTCAGGTTTAGCACCAGCACTCTTCCATACGATCTGATCATATACAGTCTGTTTAAAAGCAGCTAAATCACTTGTATAAGCAATTTCTGTTTCATCCTGAAGTGCAAAAGAGGCATCCTCACGAATATCTTTTAACACAACTTTCTTCTCAACAGAAGCATCCTTATAACGGCTATTTCCTGTTAAGGAAATACGGATCGTTTCCGTTGAATTGCCATTAGCATCTGTATTCTCACCAAATTTATGTGCGCCAGCACCGGCTAAGCCACTTGGGATATAATCCAGTTCCGCATAGGTATTATTTCCAAACAGTCCCTCTCTTGCCAGATATTCTACTTTAATGTACTTGTTATCCATTTCATCCAGATCTGGATAGCTGTTTTCGGTATCAACAATTGCATTTTTCAGAAGATTTATAAAATCATCGTCTAATTCTGTGGTATCTTTTATCCACTGAACCTCCGGTGTTCCTTCTTTTCCAACCAGTTCTACTTTTTTCACCGTTACAGTAAGCTGAAGAGGCTCCGCATCCTCTGTAATTTCATCTTTGTCTGCAATATAGGTATAAGCATAATTTTGGAAATCACTATCTTTTAAAGTAATTTCTGTTTCGTCTGCTTTGATAGACTCGATGGCATATCCATCCTGTGGTTTTAATTTGATGGAACGGGACTCTGGCGCAATTTCAACACTGGCCTGATCAGACTCTGCTTTATCATTAACAGAAACGTTACCGCCATTTGTTGTGATCTCAACCGTTCTCGTCAATGTTTTCTCGTAAGATACTTCAATTTGTATGTCTTGTATATCATCTATGATATTTTCACCATTGATGGTATAATGATAGCTGCTATTATTTTCATCTGGAGAAATATCCGCTTCTAATGTTTCTTCCTCAATGATCTCATTTCCGTTTTCATCCTGTGCAGAGTATTTTACAGTTGGAACATATCCTGCATCTGGAGTGATAGAAAAATAAAAATCAGTTCCGTACTTGACAAATGAATCAATGGAATTAGAACTGCCATGATCTGTAAGACCATTTATGGTTACGGTAGCAGCATTGATAAATTTTACGGAAACACTGCTTCCTACTACTTCTGTTTTAGAGGTTCCAAAGGATGTTGATAATTTTCTGCCAATACAGATCTTAATGCTTGGATTTGTTCCTTTAGAAATATAATCTTCCAGAGATCCATACTGAACATCTTTTCCTAATCTTTTTAATGTTTCACCATTAATACCTATCCAGTTTTTTCTTTTATCACTGCGTTCGTAGTAATAAAACCACTGATCCGGTCTTTCCTCATCTTCGTCCAAAAGAGCATCGGCAAGAGCATTTTCAAGATCAAAAGCAGAGTCAGATTTTACTTTAACAGTTGCACCTTTCAGTCGGATATCTGGAAGTTCTAACAATTCGATTTCTTCGATTTTTTTCTTTTGAACTTTTTCTACTGATACCGGCTGTTCAGGAGTCACTACAACATCGCTTTGTTCCGGATCTTTAACAGTGTCTTCATTTTTATCTGTATCAGACTGTTCCGGATCCTTGTTTTCATTTTCATCTGTATCTTTTACTTCATCATCTTTTGCCTCATCGTCAGATCCTGAGTTTTTATCCTCATCTTCTGCTTCGGACTCTTTTTCATCTGTCTGGTCGGATCCGGTGGTATCTTTGTCTGTTCCTTCTTTATCAGGATCTCCGGCATCCTCTCCAGAATTTTCAGGATCATTCTTTTCTGACTGATCTGTATCTGCCTTGTTGGAGTCGTCCTTGGCATTGTTTTCCGTATTATTATCGCCTTCGGAGTCTCCTTTGTCAGGGTGATCGGTTTCGTCATCCTTGGTTTCAAAATCCAAGTTTTCCGCCTTATTATCATTTTCGGTGTCATTGTCAACCTGTACGGCTGTGTTATCAGCCAGGGCCGGAGTTACTGCATTGCCGGATGCCAATACAATTGCCATTCCCAGCGCACAATGCTTTTTCCATAACTTTTTCTTTCGCATACTATTCCCTCTCCTTTTTTGATTTTTTACCCAAAAAATACTATTTTTCACTCCGCTTCTATTGTATAAGATGTCGCTCTTTTTTTCAACAACAGATGTGGTAGAAAATAAGAGGTTCATAGATATTCACTTGAATTTATGTATAGAAATCAGCAAAATAATTAAGAATATTTGACTGATAAATGTATTAATGTATGATAATATATATATTTTGTATTAATATACCCCTTTACATAATGATATATTTACATAAAATCTTATTTATACAATCAAAAATGCCATATAATCAGTTAATTGCTGATTTTATCAGTCTTTATAAACATTGCGCAAAACTAAGGTTTTACGCAATATTAAAGCCGATTTTTCGAATATATGTTCTGATTTTGACTTGTTTTTCTTGAATTTTCTTAATTGTGTATAATACACACCTAATTATCTGACATTTATCCTGCGATAATTACGCTATAATCCCCTGTTTTTATCTATTATATCGCGTTATGCAAAGATATGTATAACATATCACTGTATAACAATGTTATACTATCAATTTGACGAAATCACTTCTCCTGTGATATACTATTTTTCAGGAGGATTTTAAAATATGAGAGACGAAAAAAGCGGAAAAGAAAGCAAACAGGTCAATTTCCGGATCGATCCAGACTCAGCGGAAGCATTTCGCTTGTTTTGTACCACCCATGGGATGAATCAGGCCCAGGGATTTGACCATCTTATACAGGTTTTGGAATTAAATAATGCTAAGGCGGCAACACCGGGGCGTGCTGTGGAGATTGAAAATTTTGAGCGGCTGTTAAAGGAAATCCTGTCGGCTTATATTGGCAGTATTGAATTAAGCAGCAATGCAGAGGCACGGGTGTTGGAGCGTTTTCAGTCGGACTTAAAACGTAAAGATAAAACCATTGATGAGTTGAGAGAAAAAATCGAGACAATAGCCGGAGAAAAAAATAACCAGGATGCTGCTCTCACTGCCTTAAAAGAGGAACAGGTCCGGACCAAAGAACAGGCCCAGCATGCCACAAGCCAGTTAGAGTCTGCAAAAAAAGCTACTGCGGATCAGGAAGAGATCAATCGTATCCTTCAGGAACAAAATCAGCAGCTTCAGGAGAAGGCCTCCAGGTATGACTCTCTTAAAAAATCCGATGATGCAAACAAAGAAGAAAATACAAAGCTTCAGCTGCGGATCCGGGAATTGGAACAAATGCTTTCCCACGAAACTGCTCTGCGAACAGATCTGGAAAATACTTCTAAACAGGCATCTGGGCGGATCCGGGAGTTAGAAAGCCAACAGATTGAATGCAGGATCCAGATTTCTGACTTACAACGACAGCTTGCAGATAAAGACAGTGATATAGAAAATCGATTAAAACAGGCTAAAATGCAGGCGGATTTGGAACAGGAACGGGCGGTCATTGCAAAAGAACGGGAATTACAGGATGAACTTCGGAAAATGGATCGTGATAATGTCAAATTGCGCACGGAATTAGAACAGACAAAGGCTGCTTTAGAACAGGAAATGAAAAAGAAATAAACAAGGGGTGATCGGATATGGAAGAATTACAATACCATGAACAGCGTGATCTGAAAAATAAAAAGAAACTGCAGGAACTGCTTGCTGCTCTCCCATCATTTTGCGCCGACTTTTTTCGAGGAATTGAACCTGCCACATCTTCCATGACAAGACTCTCCTACGCCTACGACATCAGCACATTTTTTGATTTTTTAAGAAAATTAAAGCCGGAACTTGAAAAATTGTCTGTAGAAAATATTTCCCTGGAACAGCTTTGCGCAGTTACGATCCAGGATCTTGAGCGTTATCTTGAATATTTAAAATACCGTCCTGATGATCCTGAACATAAGAATGTAAACAAAGAACAGGGGATCAAGCGGAAATTTTTCTCTTTAAAGAGCTTTTTCGGTTATTTTTATCGAACCGGACAGATTAAAACCAATCCTACCCTTTCTATGCAGGTTCCGAAGATCCGGGAAAAGGAGATCATCCGCTTAAATCAGGATGAGATCAAGACACTTTTAAAAGAGGCAGAAAGCGGTTCTGGGCTTTCTCAAAAGCAGAAGCAGTTTCATGAAAAAACCAAAGTACGGGATTGTGCTATTCTCGCCCTTATGCTTGGTACAGGGATCCGTGTATCAGAATGTGTCGGGTTAAATCTGGACGATCTGGATCTGGAAGAAAATGGAATCCATATCCACAGAAAAGGCGGAAAAGAGTCAACCGTTTACTTCAGTGACGAGGTGGCGCAATATTTAAAACGCTACTTTGAGGAGCGAACTGCACAAGATTTGGATCTCCAACAGGAACCTGCCCTTTTTCTGTCTCTGAGAAAACAGCGCATTGCTGTACGCAGTGTTGAATATCTTGTAAAAAAATACGCCGCTATTGCAACACCTAAAAAGAAGATCACACCCCACAAGTTAAGAAGCAGTTATGGATCTGCACTTTATGCAAAAACCAATGATATTTATCTGGTTGCTGATATTTTAGGACATAACGATGTTAATATTACAAGAAAATTCTATGCAGCCATTGAGGAGAACCGGAGAAAAAGCGTTAAAAATATTGATATTCTGTAAAATAACAGGCGGAGAAGATATTGCATCCTCTCCGCCCCAAATTATCTAAGTTCTTTATAATTTTGTATATACTTCATTTGCAATGATTTCTTCTAAATGATCTGTATCCCTGCTTTCTGCCATTAAACTGATCACTGTATTTTTATCCCGAAAGATCATGGTGTATTGACCATATTTTCCATTGGCCAGAAAACTGTTATAACGGCCGCCCCAGAATAAGTATCCATAACCATAAGAGTTTTTATTATTTTCCACCTGTTTTCTGGTACTCTCATGGATCCATTCCTTAGAAAGCAGCTTTTTTCCATTCCAACAGCCATTCTGCAAGTAGAACATTCCCAGTTTGTGAAGCTCGGAAACAGTCAGAAACAGTCCGCCCGCACCAAATGTATTTCCCTCAGGGTCTACCTCCCATATGGTTTTTCGTATTCCCAAAGGTTTTAAAAGCCGTGGAGTCAGATATGACAAAAGATCGCATCCTGCTCTTCGTTGAACCAGGATCCCAGCCAGATAAGGGCCAACGTTATTGTATACAAAATGGGTTCCCGGCTCATACACAAAGGGAATAGCAAGGGATGCTTTTACCCAGTTCTGTTCTTCCATTCTTGGACGCTGTTTGCCCATAAGAAAGCCTTTTTCCTGGCCTAAAGTCATGGTCAGAAGGTCTTTCACTGTGGCTTTCTTTAAATTTTCATCCGGGTTGTTTGGAATATCCTCCTTAAAAGCATCCATCAAACGTTCATCTAAGTCGATCAGACCTTCCTGAACTGCAAATCCCACAGCACAGGAAGTAAAACTTTTACTGGCAGAATAAATATTTCTCCGGCAGTCTTCGTCCCAGTATTTTTCATATACCGTGTCCTGTCCAATAGAAATTTTCATTCCAAGAACCCTTAAGTCTGCTGCTTTCTGTTCAAATTCTTTCAGATCTACCATATACTTTCCTTCCTATGCAAAATTATCGAAAAACCCTTCTGGGATTTCATAAGAAACCTCATAGCTGGTTCCCTTTAAAGGATCTCCGTCTTTATATTTCACCCATCCCGGGAATGTTGCCATAGGCATTTCACCGCCGGTCTTTTCGATTACTCCGTAGAGAGTTTCTTCTGGATATTTTTCTTCTGAGCACCAGGTATCCAGCCATTCCAGATAATCCATACGGATGCCGCTGCAATGGGTGGCAGAAGGCATGCAGTAAAATTTCATAAAACTGTCGGCCTTCTTTTGTCCGTATTTCTTTACCAGTTTCTGGTACTGATTGATGATCTGCCAGGGGCTGATAGACATATCATTCCAGCTGGTAAACAGGATCAGCTTTCCACCATGTGATACAAATTCATCAAAATCCATACTTACATCATACTGGCTGGAGGCTTCCATCAGCATATGATAAAGCTTTTCATCCGGCTTATAATAATCGTGATCGATCAATTTCCAGTTTTTATCTTTCGTTATAAAATATTTGAATACGCCATCTGAACGGTCTCCATGGTGTACGTTATACCTGGTGTCTAAGGGTTCTCTTGGAACAGGATCAGAACCAAGATCCATGATGCCGCCCTCTAAAGCACAGTATCCATGATACCTTTTCTCACCGTTTGGCATAGAATAATCCAGTTTAAAACCGTCCTCATACACCTGGATCGTCTGGATCTGGGCGTCTGTCAGATGATATTTCTCCTGGATTTTCCTGAGAAATACGTCCCGGTTCATACGTGCTGCATATATATTGGACACGATCCCATCTTTTACACCATCCAGTTCATCATACATCTCAATAGCATCATTACGGATTGCTTCTACTGTCTTTTCATCTATAAAGCCATCTGAAAACGGGTGTGTGTGTTCATCGTAACTATCATATACTGCCTTGGAAAGCAAAGCGCCCCACATACGCAGAAGGACAAAATTGGATACAGGATCTGCGCAGAATATCCCATCGTAATCTTTTCCATAGGAGCAGGCACACTCCAAAGCTTCTCTTCCACCTGCAGATCCACCGGCAAAATAAACTTTCTCCGCGTCGATCCCATAAGCTGCTTTTACAACCACATGCATAATGCCGTTCATTTTAATCAGATGATGCCGGATATAATTCTGAAGAGCCTCCTCATTTGCTGCAAAATCAGCAGACATAGGATCAGCAGACTGATGGCCGGAATCATCTCCAAATACGACATATCCATGTTCGATGGGACAATAATCAGACATCAGCATAGCACCTTCTAAAGAAGGAATCATTCCGTTATTGGCTCCGCCGCCGATCTGAACACTTCTTAAATTCCACTGGGTGGGAAGCAGGATCTTCCATTCGATACAGGGAGCCAAAGGATCCAGTGGTTCGATCACCCCCATAACTTCCAAATATGCAGTTCCACCCTCTTTTGACTTTTCACATACGCTGGTTATCCTTCCACCATTTGTCTTCTCTTTTAACAGTTCCGGCGGGATCACCATATCCCTTAAAATAGAACGGGCATCATCAACGATGGATACCCGTTTTAATAAGCTGATCTTTTCTTTCATTTTGTCCACTGCCTTCTTCATTGTTTAATCTCGATAAATATTTTTTGCGATTTCGATAATACGCTGAACAGGAACAGAAATGTATCCACCTACTCTGGTAACAATTACAAATTTCCAGGTAACCGGCTTGGAACAAATAGAAAAAACGTCTACATCCAGATTTTTTGGATATTGAAAATCAGATGCCAATGCAACACCAAAATCCTTTGAAACAAGTTCCCAGATGGTTTCAATGGAAGAAAACTCTATCTGTTTTGGATCCATGGAATGGTTTTTCAACACTTTGTCTGTTACATAACGTAGTCTGGATCCCTTATTTAACATAATAAACTTTTCATTTTCCATCTGCCGTATATCGATCCATGGATACCTGAAACCATACTTGGCGATCCCATGAAAATGTTTACTTTTAGGAGCGATCAGACAGATCTCCTCTGTGGAGATTTCCTCTACATGAAAATTACTGTCTTTTTCTAATTCCTCTGTTCCTGTCATCAATGCGACCTGGATCTCTCCGTTGCGAAGCATTTCTTCCAGTTTTACTGCTGTTTCCTGGTAAACATTCAAATCATATTCCGGATATTCTTTACTGAAGATCGGAAGAATTTCCGGTAATATTCTTTTTCCACGACCTGGCGTTGAACCAATATTCAGAGAACCCTTTTTCAGCATTTTGATATCTGCAATCTGGTTTCTAAAGTCCTGGTCCAGTTTTACGATCTGTTTTGCGTATTTCAAATACTGCTTTCCTGCATAAGTTGGGATCATTTTCTTTCCTATACGTTCAAAAAGCTGTACGCCATACATTTCTTCTGTTCTTGTAAGGAATTTACTGAGGGCTGGCTGGGAAATAAACAGATTTTCCGCTGCCTTGGCAACTCCCTGTACTTTCGCAATCTCGATGATATATCTCTGTTCTTTTAATTCGGACATTTGCAGCCATTTCCTCCTTATATGTAACCTTTTTATTGATTATAAAATTATTATAGAAGAAACGGCTGCAAATAAAAAGCATTTTTAAAATGGAATTGTACCAACCAGAATGGAGCCTGCAAAGCACAATGTGCAGATCAGCATTACCCATTTAAAGGTAAATTTCCAGTGATCCTTGAAATCGATACCTGCAAGTCCAAGTCCGATGTACATTGCTGCAGTACCTGGATTTACGAATACCTGTGGAACGAAGGTCATCAGATAGCTTGCTGCTGCCTGTACAGGTGTAATATGGTCTGCTGCGATAGACTGAAGCATTGGGACAATGGTATATGCACATGCTTCGTGGTTTAAACCAATGGCACTTAAAGGTCCCCATAAGAAGCCCATAACGGTATTAATATGTGCGGTTGCACTTCCCTCCAGAATACCGGATACTACTTCAACCATGGAGTCTTTCATCGGGCTGTTGTTTAACACACCGGTAAATACACCGGATGCAAATAATACGCTGACCATAGTCAGTACTGTTGGCGCATAAGATTTAAGACGTTCATTCTGGATTTTTGTGCCAGGATAATTTACGATCAGGGCAATTGCTGCTACTACCATGAAGCAGAGGAATGTTGGAAGTCCTGATGCAAACATTGCAATAATAACGATTACGATCAATGCTACGTTAAACCAGAACAGCTGTGGTCTTAATAATGCTTTTTCTTCTTCGGTTTTATCTGCTTCACTAAATAAATCTGCAGTGTCAGCTCCTGCCTCAAGGCCGGCGCCTCTCTTCTTCTCCTGCCTTGCATAATATAATGCAATGGCAAAACAGCAGATCAGTCCGATCACCAGACCAGGAAGTTCAGCAACCAGAATATCAGTTGCAGAAATATTAAAACCAGCAGCCAGACGTCCGCAAGGTCCGCCCCATGGCAGGCAGTTCATAACACCTGCTGTAATAGAAACCAGGCACATCAGCACGATCGGTCTCATTTTCAGCCTTTTATAGATCATCAGGAACGGAGGGATTACGATCAGGAATGTGGTAGCGCCAGATCCGTCAGAATGTCCAACGATCGTTGCTAAAACAGTCAGAACACATACAGCTGTTACTGTTTTGGCTCCTAGCATCATCTTGCCTACGATCTTATCAAAAACACCTGCATCCATCATAACGCCAAAGAAAATAATTGCAAACGTGAACATGGCTGCATTACTGACCTGTCCTTTTAATCCGGATGTTACCCAGTCGGATAAATCTGCAAATGTCGGATGCATGATTACTGCAAAAATAATAGGAATTACAATCATTGGAATGGAAGGCGTGAACTTACCAGATACCAGAACCGCCGTTAAGATCAACATCATTGCAAAACCAAGGATTGCATAGGTTGTTACGCTCATAAAACTACCTCCACACTTTTTCATTTGCTACTATTTATTACAGGCCCGTAACTTTTATATACTCTATTATATACAAAGATAATCATAAGTAAAATATTTCATATTATTATATTTGCATAACATTATGTTATTATTTCTGCTTTTTTCGTCAAAAATTCACTTTTTGATCTCCTGAAATCTGGCATATTTTAATTCTGGTCTATAAAGTTATGATTTGTATAACTTTTGGTTTCTTATAATATAAAAATAACCCTGGAATTTTCTCCCAGGGTCAATAAAATTATATTCTGTATTGGTTATGGACTCAACAGCAATGTTAAAAAGTTATTTCGGCATGATCCAGAACTTCATTGCCGGATAGCTGAGTACTAC
>OGHU01001373.1_pt1 | contig 14371 bp, 12 predicted proteins | sample 1571521 | NCBI WGS metagenome assembly OGHU01 (sample SAMEA2581963, study PRJEB24529) | metagenome | biome: Human gut stool | place: China | collected 2011 | reverse complement strand
TTCTGTCGGCAGATTACCGGCGCAGCGGCTTGGCGAAAAAGAATGCTGACCTGAAAACTGCGCTGGATATCTGCTTAGAAGCTCTGCATCCCCGCTTTCTGTTGGAACCGGAGCGTTTGGTGCCCGTTCCCCAGCGCAGAAAGCTGCGGGAAGAGCTGCGGGAGGCGCTTCTCTGGCAGGGTTATGAAGAAAACTATGAGTCCGCCATCCGCTCTGTCTTTGTGGGCGGTGTCGGCTGGATCTCACCCCAGGACGTGAAAAAGCAGCGGCATCTTCCACTTGTGCTGAGCTACCGGGTAGACGGTATGTCGAAAGACGGTGCCTACCTCTCCTTAGAGCTGGAGCCTTGGGAATATGACCTTCTGCTGGAGCAGACGAAAAATCACTATAAAAATAAAGAAAAGAGGAACACAAAATGAAACGAATGCTATCCCTCTGCGCTGCGGCGCTGTGCCTGACTTTGGCACTGACGCCCACTGCGCTGGCGGCGGACTTTGAACCCGCGGTACCGGACGCCAAGGTCTGCTATCCCACCTCCATCGTCCGAAACGACGATGGCACAGAACTGAAGAAAATCTATGATCTGAGTCCGGAGGATGATCCCGCAGGCATTCCCCGCTCGAATTTCCAGCAGGATGGCTTCCAGTACAACCTGACGGACCTTCTGAAGCAGGAGCTTCCGGAAAACGAGAGCCGCCAGCATACGGAGCATGTTTCTATCGAGAGCGCCAAAAAGGATATGGAATCCGTGCTGGCGCTGCTGCCGCAGGAGCGTGAGTTCATCACGGACGATGGGCTTATGGGAACCCTGACACTCCGACTTGACACCGTGCAGGTCGAGCCGTCTGGCTACGGCAGTTCTACAAAGCAGCTTTCCGTCAAGCGCAGCTATCCCAATCTTGCCGAGCAGGATACACAGTACATCCCCAAGAGCATTGAGGACGGCGGCAAAAACCTGACGCTCTCCGACATTCAGTGGCAGACCGACAATACCGCCAACATGGACGGTTATGCCGTGGCAGACCGCTATACCGCCGTCGCCACCTACACCGGCAGCGCCACCAGCAGCTATGTCAAGGGCTACACCGTCACGGCGGATTATACCGGAACCGTCAGCCGGATCGCCCTCAACCGTGTCCGCTATGTCGCCATCTTTGAGGGAACACCCATCCAGCCCGCAGAGCCTGCGAACGTACCTTCAGCGGCATCCGCTTTCCGCTGGCCCTATGTGCTGATTCCCCTCGGAATTGTGGCTGCGGCAGGAGCCGGTGTCGGCGGTGCGCTGCTGGTGAAGCACAGAAAAGAAAACGCAGATGAGGAGGAAACGGCAGAATGAAAAAAATCATTACCCTTTGCCTGAGCCTTTGCCTGACAGCGGCTTTGGCGGCTCCGGCGTATGCGCTGGAATACAGCATTGCCCCTCCGAAGGACTTTGACTTTGGCGGGGATACATCTATTGAGGTCATCCACACGGCGGATGGCGGTGCCATGCGCAACGAGGATGTGAGTAAGAACGCAGCGCTCATTCCGCCCGTCTTTGGCTCGGAGAGCATGAATGCGCTCCATACCGGCGAATACCTGACGCCCAACCTTGCCCCCGGTGGTATTCCCGCGTCCGGCGCGGTCAGTGGCGGCAGCGCCGCCGCTGTTGTCACACCCGGCAGCACGGTGATTGGCGGCAGCGGCTATCAGCCCGCCGTGCTGTTCACGGAGGTGACGGGCGGCCTCTACTACAAAAATGGCTCCCTCGGCAGGCTGGAGATCCCCGCTCTGGATCTGAGCGTGAGAATCTATCAAGGGACGGACAGCAAGACGCTTGCCAAGGGCATCGGGCACTTCGAGGACACCAGCATTTGGAACGGCAACGTCTGCCTCGCCGCCCATAACCGGGGTGCCAACAGCTACTTCGGCCAGATCCACACGCTGGACATCGGGGATAAGATCACCCTGACCACCAAGCTGGGCACCCGCACCTACAAGGTAACGGATGTTTTCAAGGTCAGCGAGACAGACCGCAGCGGCCTTGCGGACTCCGGCGAAAATATGCTGACGCTCTACACCTGCGTCCGCAACCAGCGGGACCAGCGCTGGTGCGTTACCGCAGCGGAGGTCTGAATCTTTCTCCCTTTTGCCGAATCAGTTCTGTTCGACTTCTGCCCCTCACTTGTGATATGGTGAAGCTGCGAAGAAGATTTTCACACATACACAGTTAGAATGGAGGCAGAAAGATGAACGAGAGCAAAAACGTGAGAAAGAATGTCAGTATGATGCTCACCGGCATGGTGATCGGCGCGGCGCTGACCGGCGGCTCTATCGCGGTCGCAGCCGGGATCACGGCGGAACCTACCTGGCAGCCCATCTTTGTGGATGGTCAACAGGTGGAAATGCAAGCCTACAACATTGCGGGACACAACTATGTGAAGCTGCGGGACATGGGCAAGCAGGTCGGTTTCAATGTTTATTGGAACGCCGGAGTCCAAATCGACACCGAACATCCATACACGGGGATCGCCCCTGCCGCATCCGACATCCGCGTCAGCAGCTACAAAGGCAGCACCCTCCGCCCCGGAGACCGCAGCGGCTTGAATATCAGTCCCAGTGAGGAAATAAAAAGTGTGGTCTCCACGCAGCCCAATGTCATCCGCGTTGAGAATGTCTCCGGTCTCTGGACCGCTATCGCGGTCAGCAGCGGCACAGCCGATGTGGTCGTGACCGATCAGCATGGCAAGACCGCCACTTTAACGCTGACGGTAGTTGACGGCAAGCAAGGTGCGAGCATTCCGGAATCCGGCGCCAGTCAGACAGACGCGGCGCGGCAGGAGATCGTCCGGCTGGTCAATCAGGTACGCCGGGAAAACGGTGTGCCGGAGCTGACGGTCAACGCGGCTCTGATGGACGCGGCGCAGCATTGCGCGTCCCTGCGTGTCGCATACCACCAGAATAAGGTGGAGTGCGAGGCGGTTGCGGCCTCCGGATATCCCCATGGATTTGGATCGAACATCACCGCATTCGCAAATGTGCCCGCCTCTGAAACCGCAGAGCGGGCAGTGGAGAATTGGCGGAATTCTCCCGGCCACTTCCAGACGATGGTTGACCCTGATTGCGACACCATCGGCGTCGGGATCTCAACTGATGAGGGCGGAACGATCTGCTTCCTGTTCGTCGGTGATCCCAACGCGCACAATCCCTACGCATAACCTATCCGCAACTCAATATGCTCACATGGCCTTCCAGCTTCATTGCCGGAAGGCCATTTCTTATGAGCAAATCTAAAAAGAAAGGTCAAATAACGATGAAAAAGACATGGCATTCATTGAAAAATCGCGTGACCGCGATGCTGCTGGCCCTGATCTGCGTCCTCGGCCTGCTCCCCACTGCCGCGTTGGCGGCAGGGGCCGACACCATCAAATTAGAGCGGTTCGGCATGAGCGGTGTTTCCTATCAGTCCGCCAGCCTTGGCAGATGCACAATGCACCAGATGTATTACGGCGTGGCCGGAAAGACCTCCGTGGGCTTCTGCGGGACGAAGGGCGGCGGCATGGGCACCTCTCTGATCGGTCAGACCTGGGGCGATCCGAAGCCCGTCACCGATCCCACCGTCAAAATGATGATGGCCTATTACTACGCCCACTCCCTCGGCATCTTCACGGACAAGGCCCACGCCCTTGGCGTGGATGACATCTGGGATTCCGGTTATAGCTGGTACATGAACGCCTGGGTGCAGGCCATCGTGTGGCGGTATAAGGACGGCTCCCTGGGTGATCCCGCCACCGCCTGCGCGGAGGAATTGATGTACGTCTGGAACTCGCTGAAGGGCGCGAGCTATACCAGCATCGACCAGACCTGCGACGGCGCCACATTCCGGGACCGGGCGAAATATATCCTGGATCTTGGCAAGCAGGATGTTTGGGGCGATTGCGACGTAAAAGAGTATTCCTTCACCGGCGCGGGCTCTGCCGCACACCCCGCCAGCACCGTCCAGAGCGTTATGATCGGCAGTCTTACCGTCACAAACGAGCAGTACAAGCTGGTGATCAAGAAGGTGGACGCCACCAACCCCACCAAGGGCCTTGCCGGAGCGCGGTTCCATGTGGAATCCACCAACGGCTCCTTCTCCAGGGACATCGTCACCGGCGCGGATGGCACCTATACCGTCTCCCCCTTGGACGCCGGAACCTACGCTGTAACGGAAACGGTGGCTCCGAACGGCTACGAGATCGACAACGCGGGGCCTGAATATGTGGTCCTGCCGAATAACGGCAGCAGCACCGTGACGATCACCTTTACGGATACCCCCACCGTCACCGCCAGCGGCAAGATCCGCAAGGTGGACGCGGACGATCCCACCAGAGGTCTCGCGGGCGCGGTCATCAAGATCACCGGCGTGGATAACAATTTCACCGGCACCTATACCACCGGAGCGGGCGGCGCACTCACGGATGTGCCTTGGGATACCATGCCCATCGGCAGCTATGTGGCGGAAGAAGTGACGCCGCCCAACGGCTACTCTCTGAGCAAGGACGCCGGCAAAGTCCGTCAGGAATTCTATTGGGACGGCAAAACAGACGTATCTCTCGTTTTTGAGAATGACGCGAAGGTGAAGATCCAGCTCATCAAGCTGAACGATGCCAACGCGCCCCTCCCCGGCGCGGTATTCCACGTCCTCCGGGATGGCCAGCTGATCGGCACGGAGGTCACAGACGCGTCCGGCAAGATCACCGTCCCCAATGTGACGGAGGGGATGTACGCCTTTGTGGAGGTCAGCGCCCCCGCCCCCTACGCCAAGCTGACCGCCCCCGTCTGCGCCCATGTGGATCAGGCTACCGTCAATAGCGGCGGCACTGTAACCGTAACGACGAAGGACTTGAAACTCCCGAATCTGACCATCCAGAAGCTGGATAAGCAGACCAAGCAGCCCATCCCCGGCACGGTTTTTGAGATCAAGGGCATCCATTACGGCTATCATCAGGACGTCACCACCGGGCCGGACGGCAAGGCGGTTCTCACCGCGATCCCTGTTGACAGCTATGAGGTAAAGGAAACATCCGTCCCTGCCCCCTATGTGGTAGGCGGCGAGATGACCCAGACCATTTACCTCGGCCCCGGCGACGATCAAAACCTCGTATTTGAAAACCTGAAAATGCCCCGGCTGACCGTCACCAAAATCGACGCGGAGGATTCCAAGCCCATCCCCGGCACCGTGTTCACCGTGGAGGGCATCGACAGTGATTTCTCCGCCGATTGGACCACCGGTGCGGACGGTACCGTGACGAACCGCGTGGCCCCCGGCAGCTACAAAATTACAGAAAAGTCTGTTCCCGCTCCGTACTACCTGCCCAGCAAAAACGCCGACCGGGAGCAGACCGTCAGCCTGAACGCCGGTGACGAGGTGAATGTCACTTTCAAGAATCGGAAAATGCCCCAGCTCACCATCTACAAGGAGGACAGCGTGGCGGGTGCGCCCATCGAGGGAGCCAAGTTCCACATCACCTACACCAGCAGCGGCGAATCCGCCGAGGCTCCTGCCACCTTTGATTACGGAAATATCCTCACAGACGCCAAGGGCGAGATCCGGCTCCATGAGCAGGGCAAGCGGCTCTATCCCGGCGAGTACACCGTGACGGAGGTGGAACCCGCTCCCGGCTTCCAGATGAAGGAGCCCTCCACCCAGAAGATCATCCTCCACGGCAGTGAGAGCAAGACCCTGACCTTCCAGAATACCCCGCTGAACGCCATCATTGTCGAGAAGTATGACAGCGTGACCCATGAGGCGCTCCCCGGCTGCACCTTCCAGCTGCGGTTTTTGGGCGGCACCTCCGGCACCGGCGGCACGGCCATCGGGCAGAAGGTCACCGGCAAGAATGGCACCGCCATCTGGACAGGGCTGAAAAGCGGCACCTATATCGTGGAGGAGGTTGACCCCGCCGATGGGTACAGCATCATCAACGCCTCCGAAACGATCTATCTGGCGGACAGCGGTGAGCAGAGTGTTGTCACCGTCCGTTTTGACAACGCCCCGGACGGCATCCTCCTGATCCGCAAGGTCTGTTCCGTAAACCCCAGCGTGACCCTCGCCAACGCGGAATTCAAGATCACCTACGCGGACGGTACGCTGATTGGGGACAGCAACGGCATCTTCCGGACGGATGAGCACGGCGAGATCCGTATCCCCGGCCTGAAACCCGGCAAGAGCGTCATTGTGACGGAAACGAAGGCTCCAGACGGCTATATCATTGATACCCAATCCCAGACCGTTCAGATCAAGGAGGGCCGCACGGTCAGCCTGACCTTCAAGAACCAGCCCAAGGGCAAGCTCATCATCCAGAAGCGGGACAGCGCCACCGGTCAGCCCCTTCCCGGTGCGGAGTTCCGTGTGACCACTGCCGCTGGCTGTGAGGTGGGGCTGGACGGTGTGATCGGCACCGCGACCCTGACGCAGAACGGTATCTTTACCACGGATGGGCAGGGCGAGATCACGATTACCAATCTGGCCCCCGGCGCTTATGTCATCAACGAGATCAAGGCCCCAACAGGGTATGTGATGGATCGTGCGTCCACAAACGTGGTCATCGGCAAAAACGGCGATACACAGACTGTCATCGTGAAAAACTCCAAGGCCGGAACACTGGTGATCGACAAGCGGGACTCCCTCACCGGGAAGCCATTGCAGGCCGTGACGTTCAAGGTGACGACCTCTACCGGCGAGTTTGTACCCGCTGAAAACGGACAGATCAGCAGCAACGGCCTGTACTTCACCGACAAGGACGGCAAAATCACCATCCATGGCGTGGTGGGGACGCTGGTGGTGACGGAAACGGCCACCATTCCCGGCTACACCATCGACGAGGCCAGCCGCACCCAGACGGTGGTAGTCAATCCCAATGACACCCAGACGCTGCACTTCACCAACACGCCCAGCACCACTCTTGTGATCGAAAAGTATATCGAGGGCACCACGACGCCGCTGAAGGGCGTGACCTTCCTTGTCACCGACGGCAGCGGCGCCGTTGTGGGCAGAAGCAACGGAGAGTTCATCACCGATGAGAATGGCCGCGTCGTTATCCATGACCTGATCCCCGGCACCACCGTTACGGCGCGGGAGATCAAGACCGTGGAGGGCTTTGTGCTGGACGGCGCGCCGAAATCTATTCTCATCAAGGCGGGTGAGGTACAGACCCTGCGCTTTTATAATGTCCGCGCGGGCGGGCTTACCGTCATTAAAAAGGACGAAAAAACCGGAGCACGCATCCCCGGCGTCCAGTTCGAGATCCGGAAAATGGATGGCGAGATCGTCGGCACCTGCACCACCGATGAAAACGGCGTGATCTATCTCCCCGAAGCGGAAAACGGCTGGTACACCGTGACGGAGTTGAAAGCTGCCGAGGGCTACCGTCTGGATGACACCCCCCAGCGGGTCGAGGTCAGGGATGGGCAGACCGCCACGCTGGAGATCACCAACAAGGCCATCTCCGGCATCCTGCTCCACAAGGTCAACGCCGTCACCGGCGAGGGCATCCCCGGCGTGTCCTTCCTCCTCTATGACAGCGGCAACAACCCCATCGCGCAGGAAACCAGCGATGACCGGGGCTATGTCCGGTTTGAGGGACTGGAGGATGGCCGCTACTATCTGCGTGAACTGGAAAATGAGGGCTATATCCCTGATACCCAGTGCAAAACGGTTTATGTCCGTAGCGGCGAAACCACGGAAATCGAGTGGCAGAACACCCCTATTACCGGGCAGATCCAAGTGACGAAGGTCAGCGCGGACTACAACGCCATGAATGGCTGGCCTGCCGGGACACCCATTCCCAACACCGTCTTTGAGATCTACAACGCCCGTACCAATCGGCTGGTGGATACGATCAAGACGGATAAAAAGGGCTTGGCGGTGAGTAAACCCCTGCCTTTGGCGCGGTACAAGATCGTGGAATCCAAGGCGGCGGAGTTTTACGGACTGGATAAGACGCCCATTGGGGTAGAAATTGAGTATGCCGGTCAGATCGTCAAGGCAAGCATGACCAACAAGAGCCTGTCCACCAATGTTTCCATCAAGAAAACCGGCTATGTGGAGGTCATGCCGGGGCAGCTCGTCCGCTACAACTTCACCGGTATTGCCAACAACTCCACCACGGCGCTGGAATCTTTTTATTGGCGTGACACCCTGCCCGTCAAGGCGGTTCGGCTCCAGACCATTTACACCGGCACGTGGAATACCCCTGGAAATTATAAGATCGTGTACCGCACGAATCTCAGCGGCGGTACATGGCGCACACTGGCGGATAACCTGAGCACATCCAAAAACTATGTGCTGGATGCATCCCCCGCGGCGCTGGGACTTGCCGCCAATGAGTATGTGACGGAGTTCATGGCGGCGTTCGGCATCGTACCTTCAAACTTCCGTCAGGTAGAAGCGCCCCGCGTAGATTGCAAGGTGCTTTCAAAGCTCACCGGCGGCACGCAGTTCGTCAACACGTCGGATGCGGGCGGCGTCTACAACGGGCAGTGGATCATGGCGACCTCCCGCTGGGTCACCCGTGTCTATGCCCCCAGCAAGCCCCTGCCTCGCACCGGTTATTAAGGACTAACAACGGATGCCGCTCCGCAAGGGGCGGCATCCCCATTTTAAGGAGGTTGAGATTTCTTGAAATACAGAAAAATGATTATTCTGACATTGACGCTTCTGCTCCTGACCACCCTCTGCTGCACCTCGGCACTTGCCGCAGGCGGGGATGTGGCGGGAGCGGTGGAGCAGACATGGACGGAGGCGGCCAAGCAGATCAAGAGCGTGGTGGAGAAGGTGGTGTTCCCTGCATTGGATATGATCCTCGCCATCGCATTCTTCGTGAAACTTGGCGGCGCGTACTTTGATTATCGCCAGAGAGGACAGTTTGAATGGACCGGCCCCGCCATCCTCTTTGCCTGCCTGATTTTCAGCCTGATCGCGCCGAAATACATCTGGAATATCATCGGGATCTGAGCCAAGAAGAGAGAACAATTAAAAGCCGGATCAGGACCCTCCTGCCGGATATAACCGATGAGGCAATGGTTGCATGGATAGTGTATGTGGATGAAGTAGGCAGACATGGTTGCTTCACAAAGATACCCTTGCGTTAAAAGCACAATTCTGCTATAAATACCATTTGAGAGATAGGTACCAGAGAATCTTAATGAGAATGGAGGAATTGTTCTGTGTCTACCAAGAATACTATGAAGCATAATGCCGTCATTACAACGATGCTTTTGCTTGTATTATTTACGTTTTCCGCTTGTGCATCTGTAACTCCTGATGACCAAACATCAAAGGATTCCAATATTACGGAGAATGGTGCATCAACGGGCTGTTCAGACTATGATAATACAAGCACGCCTGAGTTTTTCAATGACCTCGGGAAAACGCTTGATGAATTGAAAAACGAGCATCCGGAAGGCAACGTGATTGTAAGGCCGGATGGATTTCCAGACAGTGCTGCTATATGCTTTGGAGCCTCAGAGTCGGAATATCTTTACTGCTTTTTCGGCGCACAGAGTGGCGATGCTGAAAAGGCTATGAACGAATATGAAGACCAGCTGGAATGCTCCGGTTTTGTCACCACCGCATGCCTACTCTTTCCGGACATGGAAGATGAAATGTCCTTTGAAGATTTCTTCTCCTTGATTGGTGTTGACGATTATGAGTATTTAGGAGAAGATACGACTGCAGCAGGTTGGTTAAGATTCATGTATAACGGTATGGAGGTCATGGTGAATACAAACGAGGCTGCTTCTGGTGGTGGATGGAATTTCACAGGAGCGGAAATTGTGAAGCATAATGCTCCCGTGTCAATCGTGGACACGGAAATATTCAATACCAATCAGGACTTAGCGGATGCGGTCATGTTCGATTGATCTACATTATAATGGTCTAAAGCAAAATATTCTATAAGGAAAGCCGTCGCCCCGCCTGGGCGGCGGCTTTCTGCATTTCTGGAGGTGAGTGAAGATATTTATTGGGGACTTTGTTGCCGCGACAGTCCTAGATTAGGAAGTAGGCAGATGGTGTCACCCCGTATTTAGCAAGGAGCCTCATAAAAAGCTTGCATAAAAAGTGTTATCTTGATATAATACTATCAAGAAATTGATAAGGAGGGCTTTCTATGCAAATCAGACCATCCTCTGCTCTGCGGAATGAGTACACGCAGATCTCCGAGCTGGCAAAGGCATCCGGTGAACCGATCTTCATCACGAACAAGGGTGAAGATGACGGTGTTTATATGAGCATGGCTGCATACGAGGAGCGGGAAAAAATGTTCCGACACCGCGACAAAATTTATGCTGCGGAACTCAGCAGACTGAGCGGAGAGCCTGTCTGCACGCCGGAGGAGCTTGACGAAAGAATGGAGGAGTTGTTCCGTGCCTACGAAAAGTAAGCTGGTCTATCTTCCTTCCGCTCAACATGACTTTGAGGAGATCGTAAAGTATCACATTACGGAGGCAGGAACTCCCTACGCGCGGAAAATCTACAGTACGATGAAAACGACCATAAACCGTCTGCGGGATTTCCCGCTGATGGGGCAAACGCATCCGGACCCGATCCTCGCCGCAAACGGATACCGAAAACTGGTTTTGACAAAAACCTATGTGGCGGTCTACAAAGTGATCGGCGACACCGTCTATATTTACGCCATTGTCAATGGCACGACAGACTATCCCCGCCTTTTGAAGTAATCACCGCTTTGGGATGAAGAATATGTCGACAAAAAACGAATATTTGGCAAAGACGGAATCCTTGCAAAAAGAATTGGAGCCGGTGTGCCGGGTTATCACGGAGACAGTCAAAGCCGAGGCGATTTATCTCTTTGGCTCCCGTGCTTATGGTACGCCAACCGATGATAGTGACTACGATTTGTGCGTCATTATCCCGGAAAATTCCATGCGTCCGGCAGACGCGGTCAAGGCGATCCGCCGTGCGCTCTTTTCAGCGCAGTCCGTCCCCTTGGATGTAATTGTTTATCGCTCTAACGCATTCCATCAGAGAGCGGAACACGCTTCTCTGGAGCGGAAAATCGCAAGAGAGGGGGTCTTGCTGTATGAGCACCGGCTGGAGCAGCGAATGGCTTGACTTTGCCTATATGGATCTCAGCGCCGCGGAACATCTGCTGACGATGCGTCCGCTGCCTGTGGAAATTATTTGCTATCACTGTGAACAGGCTGCCGAAAAATTTCTAAAAGCCACGCTTGTTCAATTCGACAGAGAGCCGCCCAAAACGCATGACCTTATCCAGCTTTGTAAGCTGTGCTGTGAAGTAGACACGCGATTTGAGCAACTGGCAGACTCCTGTATTGAACTGACGCCATACGGCGTTCAAGTTCGCTATCCGTCCAATTTAGAACTGGATGAATCCGACGCCGTCTGCGCGTTAAAGGAATGCAGGCTCGTTCAAGACTTTGTTTGCCAGAAACTTGGATATGAACCGGAAAGCAAAGATACCCAAAGCTTTGGACAGACAATGAAATAAGTAAAGACAGCAGTCAAGGCCGTCGCCCGAAAGGGCGGCGGCCTTGTCGCGTCTCCGGAGGTGAATGAACAATATTTATTTGGGATTTTGTTGCCGCGACAGTCCTGGATCAGCTCATGGACTGGGTCTATGGGCAGGCCATAGGCTTTCTCGGCAACTTCTTTGCCCTCATGGGCAATATGGGCGTGGAGCTGTTCGAGCTGGAATGGGTCAGCGCCATCATTCTCTTTTTCTCCCGCCTTGCGTGGGCGCTGTTTACCGTCAGCGTGGTGGTCTGCGCCTTTGAGTGCGGCATCGAATACTCCACCGGCAGGGGCAATCTCCAGCAGTGCGGGATGAATATCATCAAGGGCTTTCTGGCGGTGAGTCTCTTCACCGTTGTCCCTGTCCGGCTCTATGCTTTGTCGGTGTCGCTGCAGGGAACCTTTTCCGCAGGGCTTACCGGCTACGGTCGGAGCATTGGTGAGGTGGGACAGGACATCATTACGGAGCTCAATGAGATCCAGACCCTGTCGGATGTGGTGAACAGCTCCCACTTCGGCCTTGGCATCATCACCAGCCCCATTATGCTTCTCTTTTGCGTGATCCTCATGGGCTACGCGGTGCTGAAGGTGTTTTTCGCCAACCTCAAGCGCGGAGGCATTTTGCTCATCCAGATTGCGGTGGGCAGCCTCTATATGTTCAGCGTCCCGCGTGGCTATCTGGACGGCTTTATGGGCTGGGTGCGGCAGGTCATCGGCTTGTGCCTGACCGCCTTTCTCCAGTCCACCATCCTCATTGCGGGACTCATGGTGTTCAAGGACCACGCGCTGATGGGCGTGGGACTCATGCTCTCGGCGGGAGAGGTGCCCCGCATCGCCGGCAGCTTCGGTCTGGATACTACAACAAAGGCCAATATTATGAGCGCCGTTTATACGGCACAGTCCGCGGTGAATGTGACGAGAACCATCGCCGCGGCAATCAAATGAAAAGGGTGATGATATGACACAGTCAACAAAAAAACTTACAATGGGGAGCCTGTTCGACGGTATCGGCGGATTCCCTTTGGCTGCGGTCCGCAACGGCATCACGCCGGTATGGGCGTCGGAGATCGAAGCATTTCCCATTGAGGTGACAAAGCTGCGCTTTCCCGGCATGATCCATGTAGGCGACATCACTAAGCTGCATGGCGCGGAGCTGCCGCCTGTGGACATCATCTGCGGGGGCAGCCCGTGCCAAGATCTCTCCGTTGCTGGCGCAAGGGCAGGTCTTGCTGGCGCGCGTTCTGGCCTCTTTATGGAACAAATACGAATCATTCAGGAGATGCGAGATGCAGACAGAAAATCTGGAAGGACAGGAATCCATATTCGGCCGAGATTCGGGATTTGGGAAAATGTCGTCGGCGCTCTCTCAAGTGGGCGGGACGCTGAAACGGGTCAAAAAAAGCCTGGGGCGGATTTTCAAAAAGTCCTCGAAGCGTTCCTCCAAGTTGAAGAACCATACCTTCATGTTGTTAGACCTGAGACCGGGCGCTGGGAATATGCTGGGGGCATATTGGGAGTACGATCCTCCATGGCTTGGATCGTTTGGGATGCTCAACACTTCGGAGTGCCCCAAAGACGCCGTCGAGTGTTCCTTGTGGCAGATTTTGCAGGCTACAGCGCCATCCCGATACTCGCTATCCCAGACAGCGTGCCTGGGTATTCTGCGCCGCGCAGCCTGCCGCGGCAAATCGCTGCCACCCTTATTGGAAGCAGCTTTGCGTATGCAGGCAGGGCTTGACCCGCCCGCGCCCATATCCGGCGAAGCGAAAGCCTACCATATCAATCAGCGCAATGAAGGCATTGACCCGGACGGTGTGTCCGGTGCATTGATGGCAACGCAGAACCTCCAAATGCAGACCTTTATCACAAATCCCGGCAGCAGTCAGAGTGGTCCGCAAAAGCAGATCGCATTCGCCGCCAACCAGCGGGACGAGGTGCGTGACCTGCATGATGTAGCAGGCGCGCTGCAGGCTCAGCCGGGGTTGAAACAACAAACCCTTGTCGCGGGATTTTCTGCTGGAGCTGGCGCGAGCGCCGGGACCATTGGATATCAGGAGGACGTATCGCCTACCCTGAAAGGCAGCCCCAGCGGAAACTGTATGCCCAGCATCCTCTGTATCAATGATCAGGGCGGGCAGATCATGGAGTGCAGTGAGAACGTCACCGGAACCCTGCGGGCGCAGGAGCATGGACACCAACCGCTCGTCTATGAAAACCATGGCATTGATGCCCGCTACACTGGTCCTCATCAGGTGGTGCCTACCATGTCCGCAAGATACGGAACAGGCGGAAACAACGTGCCGCTCGTAGAACAGGAAGAAACCTTCTGCATTACCGGAAACGCCATTGACCGGCAGCCACAGAACGGCGGCAACGGGATCGGATATCAGCGGGACATCGCATATACGCTGACGGCCACTGATCATCATGCAGTCTACAGCCGCCAGCGTGTGGATGATTTCCGTGAGAACGGCGTAGTCAGCACACAAAGCGCCCGCCAGCATAAGGACGCCACCGATCTCGTTTGCCAAAAGGCAGAAGCCTAACTGTTCACCTCCGCCATCGCTGCGTTCAGATCGACTGCATCTTCATCACCGAACAGTCCGTGTTCGCCCAGCCGCTCCGCGCGAGGACGGGTTGCGATATACTTGGCGTAGCCGTCGATCTCCTGCACCTTGCTCCAGTTTTCCTCCATCGCCAGCGTGAGAAACTGCGAGGCGTTGAACTTTGTCGGGTGCGACGTGTAGTCTCCATATTCCAGAAGCGTTTTCGTATCCGGAAAATCCTTCGTCAGCTTTTCGATGAGCTGCGTCTGCCGTTTCGTCGGCGGACGGTCATCCGGCAGAATTTCCA
>OGHU01001358.1_pt1 | contig 14461 bp, 7 predicted proteins | sample 1571521 | NCBI WGS metagenome assembly OGHU01 (sample SAMEA2581963, study PRJEB24529) | metagenome | biome: Human gut stool | place: China | collected 2011 | reverse complement strand
TAATGCCCTCGGAATGCGAAATCGAAAACTATTATAAAATATAATGTCATGAACAAGAAAGTGTTTTATCTGGCTATGGGCGCCGTAGTGCTCGGCATGACAGGGTGCTCCAAAAAACTCGGCCAGTTCAAGAGTGATTATTTCTCTACTGTCCCGACTCCTCTTGAAACTGTCGGGGAAATGGTACCGGGTACGGTAAAAGGCACTCTGCCTCCTAAATTTATGGTAAAGAATGCAAAGGTCACCGCAACTCCCGTAATACAGTGGTCTACCGGATTCGGCACGACTGGAGAAGTATCCGCCCAACCTGTCATCTTCCAGGGTGAGGATGTTAGAGCCAACGGTCAGGTAGTGGGATATTCAAACGGAGGCATGGTAAACATTCCTTTCTCCATACAGTATCAGCCTGAAATGGCAAAGAGTGATCTCTTCCTTGATTTCTCGGTGGACCAAAACGGCAAGATATATACTCTTCCCCGCGTCAAGGTGGGCGAAGGCGTGGTGGCCACATCGACTCTGGCCTCAGCTAAAACAGTGCGTCCGGCAGTAGCGAAAGATAACTTCCAGAAAGTCATCACAGACAAATATACCGCCGATATCCACTTCCTGATCAATCAGGCAAATATCCGCGCAAGCCAGACTGACAAAGCCGACTATATAGATCTCAACAAGAAGCTTATGGAAGCCAATCAGACTCCCAATCAGGAGATAGCCGGAATAACAATCAATTCTTATGCTTCTCCCGAAGGCTCTCTGGAATTCAACACGTCTCTGGCAGAAAAACGTGAGGCCAACACCACCAAGCTGATGGAAAGCCAGCTTAAGAAAGACAAGATCACGGAGTTCGGCGAGCTTACAGCCTCTTTCACTCCCGAAGACTGGGAAGGCTTCGAGAAACTGGTCGAGAAGAGCAATATCCAGGACAAAGATCTTATAATCAGTGTACTCAAACTTTATCCGGATCCTGTTGACCGCGAACGTGAGATACGCAACCTCTCGTCAGTATTCAATGAGCTGGCCGACCAGATCCTTCCTCAGCTCCGCTACTCACGCGTGATGGCCACTATCAACACTCTCGGCAAGAGCGATCAGGAACTTGTAGATCTCTTCAACAAGGATCCCAAGCAACTCACCGAGGAGGAAATCCTCTATATCGCCACTCTGACCGATGACAATCTGAAAAAGATGGAGGTCTACACTACAGCAGCCGAACTGAATTCGAAAGATTACCGCACGTTCAACAACCTCGGCATGACCCAGTATGTGGCCGGAGACTATGAGGGCGCACAGGCAAACTTCGAACATGCCCACCGCCTCAATCCGTCGGCCAAAGAACCAGAGATGAACCTCGGTCTGATCTCTATGCTCAATCACGACTATTCAAAGGCCAATGAACAGTTCGGCGCCGCAGCCGGCGTTCCCGAGACCGCTGATGCCATGGGCGTATATTATCTCGCACAGGGCGATCTCCAGAAAGCGATCCGTACTTTCGGCGATCAGAAGACCAACAACGCGGCTCTCGCCCAGATTCTCAACAAGAATTACACGGAGGCAAGAGACATCCTCGGTGCGATAAAAGTTCCCGATGCGACAACATATTATCTGTCGGCTGTGCTCGGCGCACGCACCAACAACCAGAACATGGTGATCAACAATCTCCGTCAGGCCGTGAAACTTGACAAGAATCTGTTGAACCGTGCTCAGAATGACCTCGAGTTCGCAAACTACAACCTCTCCACTCTCTGATACAGGCAAAAACCTGCATGGCTGTCTGATTGTACAACATTCCGCGACAGCATATTGAAAACTGCATGTACAAGTTCTAATTTTGCCATAAAAATTAATTATGGACAAAATGAAACTTATACATGCAGTTTTTCACATACTTCGTTACCAAAGGAAAACAGCTTTTGTCTTTCAATCTACTGTAAGGATTATGGTATAAAGCAATAATAGCCGTCCATTATCCGGACGGCTATCTTTTTATGATCTGTCTGATATATGAGACAGTTATACGCGCATTTTCATCCCTGCCATATTAATTAATCCAAAATCAGTCAACCTTTATACGGGCTGCCAATTTGCCGACCTTGACGGCATATACACCTGGTTCCACGCTGATATGCAGGAGATTTTCAGCTTTACCATTGAATATAGTTCTGGCATCGACAGAAGCCACTGACACAGACATTCCTTCGGCTCCTTCAATCACTATGGCACCTTTTACGGCGTAAACAATAAGATTGTCTGATGCAATATCACCGACACCCGATGTAGTGACAAGAATACGGGACGCCTTTGATTCGCCCTGAGCAAATACAGCCGATACGGCATACTCCAAAGTCTTACCCTCTTCCCACTGAATACCACAGTCAGCATACGCAGTTTCAGTCAAAGGATTTTCTGTCAAAGAAATTCCTTCGCGATAGACATGAAATCCTCTTAATTCGGGACCGTACTTATCAAGGGCCGAACGGAATGTCACATCATCGACAAACATTATGAATCTGTCGGCTGAAGTGCATCGAATAGCAAAATATCTGGTTCCTTCAGGAATTTCAAAACCATATTCAGTCCATTCTGAAGGTACACCCGCTGATTCTCCGATCTTTACGAAATCCTCTATTTCCTTACCGGCAGAAGATATAAGAAATTCGAAAGACTCAAGACCATATCTGTCAGTAAAGGTCTTTGCAAAGAATGATACGGTCTGAGTCTCTCCGGAAAGCTCAGGCGATATCGCCCAGTCATCGTTCAGACCGGACACAGCACCCATCGATGCAAGATATTTATCTCCGGAATGAGCCTTGAACTCCTCATTGTCAAATGCCTCATAAGCAGAATCGAAGACTATGTAGGCCTTAGGCGTATTGGCGTTCGGAATGCCTATGCCTTCAAAGCCGTAAGTATTGGATTTGTCCTGATCAACAAAAGTCCAGCCTTCATATTCGTCTATTGCAAAAGCTTCCGCATTCTCAAAACTTTCAAGAGTAGTTCCTGTCTCATTCCATACCGGGGAATTCCAAGAAAGAGAGATTTCATCTTCCTGACTGTCAAATGCCGCCGAGAGGCCTGTTATTTCAGGAAGTCCACTTTCCTTATGTTCTATTATGACAACAGCCGTCTCATTATTTTCCATAACGGCATCGGAATTCGCATTTACCACCGCATGCAGATCATGGGGACCTGTCCGGTCAATTGATTTGAACATATAATTAAAACTGAATTCATCGATCTGCATGGGATCCGTACTTTCCCGAACTTCGGACGCAACCTTCTCATCATTGACATAAAGAGATACTTCATAGGTATCTACCGGATTGATTCCTATGTTACGTACTTTGATATTTATGGGGAATTCAACACCCGACTTTATTTCGCGAGGAGCATATATTCCTGCAGCTTCCATGTCTATGGCCTCAGCCTCATCAACAGATAGGGCATCTACAAATGTATAGATATATCCCTTCGTCACAGCCGCGATTCTTATTACTACCGTTTTTCCGGCATATTGAGACAGATCGGCACGTACAAGATTCCATCCGTACTCAGGACAAATACGGTCAATGGTATATGTGGCAATATTTTGATAATCTCCACCATCTGCCGCAACGTCTATAACAAACATATTGACATCAGGATAATCTCCCTGAATATTGTAGGTATAGAATGAAAGGGCCGGCTGTGTCATATTCGAGAGATCGATTTTGCCTGTGATTATTCCGGCAGCCGCATCCGTATTGTTACCCTGCATCATGAAAAAACCATTGTCGCCATCGAAAGAGTTCATTCCCAACGTTCCGTCGTTGGCAAGCTGCCACTGGGCATCAGGCTGGAGCAAAGCAGTCCCTACCAGTTTTGAAAGCACTCCTCCGGGTGCAGACTCATACCATGGAGCGGGATCGGGAGTACCTACAGGACGGGAATCACTCGGAGTGCCGCGTCCTGTACCGGCTTCCGTGACGGGAAACACTCCATAGGTCTTGAACGCCTGCGTTCCGGAACCCGTGGCCTGAAGCGTATAGGAAGTGGTTCTGATGTTCTTGGCAAGAAGAAGCTGCTGTCCGTTAATAAGTTCCACCACCATATAAGAAAGAGCATCAGGATTCAACGAATGACCAAGTTCATCCTTGACAGGTGCGGTCCAGGTGAGAGTAATCTTGCCTGTATTACCCTCTTCTGTAAACTTCACATCTGTCGGTGCCACCGGTATTCCCACACCTACATAACCTGTGATTTCATACGGCACACCCGCTCCAAGTTCATTATAGCCGATGACAGTCCAGATGTAATCACCCATTTCAGGCACATTGTCAGTAAAAGACAATTGGGCACCCGGAGAAGGATTCTCAAATGTAGCCACAACTGAACCATCGCGTTTAACCACAACTTCTGTCAAAGATTCCAAGGGATCACCCACCACATTTACCGATGGAGCCTTAAATGTCACTGTCGCGGACAGTTCACCGAATTCCGCACCTTCCGCATGACCCTCTGTCGCCTGCCCCGGTGCATTGTCAAAGACCGGAGCGGCTACTTCGAGATTATCGACATAAAGCATGTATGATCCAGGATCAGAACAACCGTGTATTCCGATGAAATAAGCATTATCTTCAGGCACAGTTATGAATTGTTCATATTTCGCGTATTCGACTGACATGACAGAAGTCTCAGGCATGATTTCCGTCTCCATCGCCTCTATTGTATTAGCGGTTCCGAGTCTGATCTCAAATTTTTCAATCGGTCCTTCGTTAGCACAACGGGCATCAAGACGGATGTTGTAGCGTGCACCTTTCCTGAGATTGACCGGAGGAGTTATCAGCCAGTCATCCATAGGACGGCCATCACCATAACCGACTCTTGCTTCTCCCCTGTCTATATTCCATATACGTCCGTCACCGTTGCCATCGATGACAGTAAATGCCGAGAGAACAGAAGATTTGTCAAATGTCTGTATATATGGTGGATCCACAGCATCTGCGGCTGGTCCTCCCTCACAATTGACCGATATATTATCTACATAAAGATAAAAACTGTCGGCATCACTGATGGCATGGAATCCGATATGATAGACTCCGGACTCCTCAACAGTGAATTTTATGGGATTGGCCTCAAGCGTAAAGTTTCCTTCCAGCACAACAGGTTCAACAAGAGTTTTGGTCATAGCCTCCGGATTGGCGGCATTGCCCATTTTGACTTCTATGCGTTCGGGGCTGAATGAAGCCATGGCTTCATATGAGAATGTATATTCCTTGCCTGCTGTCAGATACATACCCGCAGTCATAAGCCAGTCGTCATGATTCCTGTTTGAATTTGTAATATAGGCTGAACTCATGCTCGGACTGTATATCCATTTCACATTATCGCCGTTGGAATCAATTATAATAAAATTATTGATACTTTCCGCATCATCGAAGCCTTCTATATATGGTGGCACAATTGTTCCGAGAGGATAATAGTCTGAAGTTCCCGCCGCACCGGTATTTCCCTCGAAAGTAGCTGACACAGAATATTTATAAGGAATCATCTGTCCGTAGACTTCAGGCACAAGATCACGTACGGTTGTTTCAGAAATACCGGACGCGATCTCCACATCATCCGGATATCTGCGCACTGTATAAGTCAGCTGATCGGGATTGATATAGCCGCCATTGACCGAAGCCTGAACCTTTTCCCAAGATATGACAAACTCATCATCCTCACGTGTAACCACAGGAACCGGGGCTTTGGGCGTATCGTTACCTATGAATGTGGCAACGCGTGATATCGGACTCTGTCCCGCTTCATTTGAAACAGTAGCCACAATATAATACTTGTCACCTTTATCCATGGTGAGCGGAATGCTTATATCTTCGCCATACGAACATGAGGCTGTAGCCCTCAACACACCGTTCGACCACACTTTATAAGTGAGTGCGCCACTCCCGCTCTCACCTCCGCAAGTCACGGAAGGAGCAGTAAACGAGACTGAACCGGACAATGAATTATCAGTAAAATCCGCTTTAAGATTTTCTACAGCAGCAGGAGCATCAGCAGGAGTAGCGACAGGTTCGGCAAACATGCCGGTAATCTCATCGTTGCATGCAAAATCATACAGCTTAGTCGCCACAGCTGTTGTCAGATCCACTTCATAGAGCGAACTGACCGCAGTGGCAGGCATCGCCACCCAGAAACAACGGTCTGTGGAAAGATCGATTGTAGCGGATGTCTGATAGGCCGGGACAACGCCAGTATTGCCCACAACCGTAAAATCTCCAGATGTTTTGTCTACCTTAAGTAGATCACCGTTCATGTCGATCGCATATATCTGGCCGTCGGCATCAGCCATGACTGCATTCCACTGCATGTCAAGAGGCTTGATTTCAGTGCGTACTCTGGTGGCATAATCCACTTTACCAAATACATATCCGTTCCCCTGGGAATTGTAGAAGCAACCATATACTATGTCGGAAGTAGGATCATAAGCCACATCCGAAGCCATAAGACCCACGTTGGAGACAGAAGTGGCCGCGGCACGGCTCCACGTTCTGGAATTAAAACGATCCACATACATTTTACCGGTTCCGGTGCGCCGCAACGCATAATAATTGTCACCTACTCTCGCTCCAGAACCCTGAGCCTGCGTGGCTTTTGTCCCGCTGTTTTTCTGAGTGAAAACATCATTACTGAACGAATACATTGCCACAGAATGTTTTACACCATCCGCGTTAGGTCTGGAAGCTATCACACAACCGTAGAGCACCGGTACATCGGTCACAACCTCTTTAGATGGCGCACTTTTTGAAAGTGACAGCACTCCCGGCATGGCAGGAATTCTATCATTTTTACCAAGCGGATTAAATACTGTTTCGTTTTCGAGTGTCAGAATAGGTCTGAAGTTCGGCGTCGAGGTTTCTATCCGTCGTGTAAATCCGGATGATTCAGCCCGTTCCGACTTTTGTTGCGCTGTTGTCGCAAGGGTAGTGACAGTCACCACAGCTGCCGCGACAATAAGTCTGGAAGTCGTCTTAAACTTGAACATAATTAAATAAATTTGGTTAATATGAAATCGCGTGAATGCAGTCTGAAAAATTTAATCTTCCAGAAATATTGATATGATGAAATATACGATTCCCTATGAATGCAAGGCCGTTATGGATTCAAAAGTATGGTGGATAAAAATAAAAGATATATCAATTACCCCTTACTGAATACAAGAACGGCATGGATGTGCTGAACGCACCAAAGACTATTTACCATAGTCTCAGGAAACGCACATTTCATGCCATATTTCTAAAGCCAGTCTTGATTCAGTCTCATGCCGCAAATATACTACAAAAAATTTAGAAAGCAAATTTATTTATAATAAAATTTAATTATTTTTAAAATTCAATTTAAAACGGCTGTAACTATCTACGAAGTTTATATTTATCCACTAAAGGTACTTATTATTATGATTTAGCGTTATAAAGATATGAAAAGACTGTTTTTGCTTGACGCGTACGCTTTGATTTTCAGGGCGTATTACGCACTTATAAAAATGCCGAGAATCACCCAGACCGGATTCAATACTTCCGCCATATTCGGATTTGTCAATACACTCGAAGAACTGTTACGTAAGGAAAACCCGACGCATATAGCGGTATGTTTCGATCCTCCCGGTCCGACATTCCGCAATGAAGCCTACGAAGGATATAAATCAGAGAGATCCGAGACTCCGGAGGATATAAAACTCTCCATACCATTCATAAAGGAGATAATAAAGGCTTATAACATACCCATAGTGGAAATCGAAGGTTATGAAGCCGACGACGTGATAGGCACGCTCGCCAAGATGGCCGAAAAGGAAGATTTCACCACATACATGATGACTCCGGACAAGGACTACGGTCAACTTGTCAGTCCAGATGTGCTGCAATACAAACCGTCGTATAGAGGTCAGGATTTCGAGATCCGCGGAGAGGAAGAGGTATGCGGACGCTACGGCATAGAACGCACATCACAAGTGATAGACCTTCTCGCCCTTATGGGTGACAAGATCGACAATATACCGGGATGCCCCGGCATAGGCGAAAAGACAGCCATACGACTTATAAACGAATTCGGTTCGGTGGAGAATCTTCTTGAAAGCACTGAAAAACTGAAAGGCGCTCTGAAAAAGAAAGTCGAGGAGAATGCCGAACAAATAAGATTTTCCAAATATCTCGCCACGATATGCACCGATGTTCCGGTGGGTGTGACTCCCGATGAACTTATCCGCCGACCGATAGACCGCGAGAAGCTCTTCGCCATCTTCCACGAACTGGAATTCAAGACACTTATAGCGCGAGTGTCAAAACGTCTCGACGGCGAATCGGTGACAAAAAATACTCGGACTGACTCCAAGGCCGACACTGCGGCTCCCTCACTGTTCGGAGACGAAGATTTCAATCCGCCAGCCCCGGCCGGGTCCGATGTCATTGCGGTCCCTGCAAAGAAAGCGGATATGAGCAATATTTCTTACCGGACCGTAACCGATACGGAAGGACTGAGATGCATTTCGAATGCACTTGCAGCAACCGCAAAATGCGGACTTCATATAGTGGCCGACGGAGAAAATGACGCGACATCTCTCTGGATAGGCACCGCCATAGCCACAGAAGAGGGGAAGGCATTCTATATCCCTGCCGATTTCAAAGAAGGCACGGACATGATTCTTGACCTGATGGCCCGCAAAGACATAGAGAAAGTCACCATAAATGCCAAACGCGATTATGTGACGGCAAGCCGGCATCGTACCGATGACGCGGCCGCACTTGTCAATTTTTATGACATAGCTCTTGCACATTATGTTATCCAGCCAGAAATGCGACACAGCCTCGATGCCCTCGCACCCATTTATCTTCAATATGAAGTATCGGCTTATCCTGGCAAAACCACAACCTCACGACGCGGAACAAAAAACCGCATAAGTGACGGCACCGACATCAGTCTGATAGCGGCATGGGCATGCGAACAAGCCGACATATCGCTGAGACTGGAACAACCGCTGCGCGAGGCGGTGCGCGAGAACGGTATGGAATCGCTACTGAACGAAGTAGAGATTCCTCTCGTCAGCGTACTCGCGGAAATGGAACTAACGGGCGTACGCATAGACACGGCTGCTCTGAAAGAGGCCGAGAAAGATATGAATATGCGCATAGAAGCGCTTGAAAAAGATATATATGAACTGGCCGGCGAGGAATTCAATGTAGGTTCTCCCGCCAAAGTGGGAGAGATACTGTTTGACCGTCCCGGACTGGTCCCTAAAGCCAAGAAGACAAAGACAGGCCAATACAGCACAAGCGAGGATGTGCTTGAAAAACTTGTGCCGCGACATCCGATAGCTGCAAAAATAATCGAATACCGTGCACTCAAGAAACTTCTCAACACATATATCACAGCCCTGCCGGCCGCAATAAATCCGGAAACGGGACGCGTCCACACCAATTACAACCAGACAGTAACCGCCACGGGACGTCTGTCATCATCGGCACCGAATCTGCAGAACATACCTGTAAGAGATGACGAAGGCCGTGAGATACGCCGCGCTTTCATAGCCGAAGAGGGCTGTCTCTTTCTGTCGGCCGACTATTCCCAGATAGAACTCTGGCTTCTGGCAGACTTCAGTCAGGACGAAATAATGCTCGACGCATTCCGGCACGGCAAGGACATACATGCCATCACCGCCTCCAAAATATATCACAAGGAACTTGCCGATGTCACGGCAAATGACCGCAGACACGCCAAGACCGCTAATTTCGGCATTATATACGGTATATCCGCTTTCGGATTGTCGACCCGTCTGAACATACCCAGAGCAGACGCAAAGGAGATAATAGACAACTACTTCATCACTTTCCCCACAATTAAGAAATATATGTCGGACAGTGTGGAGGAAGCCAGGGAGAAGGGATATGTGAAAACACGCATGGGACGCAAGAGAATGCTTCCCGACATAAACAGCCGCAACCCAGTGGTGCGCGGATATGCCGAACGCAATGCCGTCAACGCACCAATACAGGGCACAGCGGCCGACATCATAAAGGTAGCCATGATACGCATATACGCCGAAATGAAGGAACGCGGACTGCGGTCACGTATGATCATGCAGGTGCACGACGAACTCAACTTCAATGTGCCCGAGGATGAAGTCGGAGTCATGCAGGAACTTGTGACACGTCAGATGGCGGACGCATGGCACGGCAATGTCACACTGACGGCATCATCGGGTGTGGCCACAAACTGGCTCGATGCCCATTGACCGTCAGCCGCGTGAAGAAAGTTCTGTATAGAGGTGAAACAACGCTATTGCCGCCGATGCGGCTACATTGAGCGAATGTTTGGTGCCTTCCTGAGGAATCTCAAGCACGTTGTCGGCCAGATCGACTATACGCTGATCCACACCATTTACTTCGTTACCAACCACAAGCAGCAGCTTTTTCTCATGGTCTGCGGGAGAATATTCCCGCAGACTTATACTGTCATGCGTCTGCTCAAGAACGCATACGGTCCAGTCTCCGCTTTTAAGCCGCACCACTTCGGCCACAGCATCATCCACATGACGCCAAGCCACAGACTCCTCCGCGCCGAGAGCAGTCTTGGCAATCTCCGGATGAGGAGGAGTGCCGGAAATGCCGGCAAGTATTATCTCTTCGACACGAAACGCATCGGACATGCGGAAAAAAGATCCGATATTATGCATGGACCGCACATTATCGGAAAGAATACGCAGGGGAAGCTTACGCATGGCCTTGTAGTCCTCCACACTGCAACGCGTAAGCTCCACTATATTTTTCTTTATATAAGGCAAAATTCTACAGTTTATTCAGACAACTCGAGCATTCTCTCTATCGGACGGAGCGCCCTGGCCGCGATTTCGGGATCTACATGGATCTCGGGGCGCTCGTCGCGCAAAGCGGCGGCTACCTTGGCAAGAGTATTCAGTTTCATGTAATCACACTCGTTGCACTGGCATTCGGAATCCTCCGCCGGAGCCGCAAGGAAAATCTTGTCGGGACAGGCACGTCTCATCTCGAAGAGTATGCCGCTTTCCGTAACCACTATATATTCACGAGCCTCGTTCGAACGCGCGAAATCAAGCAGAGCGGCCGTAGATCCCACCTTATCGGCTATGAGCTGGAGAGGACGGCGGCATTCCGGATGGACAAGAATCTTCGCTCCAGGATGATCATTTTTCATCTGCTGTATCTTTTCGAGAGAGAACCGGTCATGCACATGACATGCGCCTGGCCAAAGAAGCATATCGCGCCCGCACACGGAATTGATATAACCGCCGAGATTCTTGTCAGGGCCGAAGATGATCTTCTCATCGGCAGGAAGAGACTCCACGATCTTACGGGCGTTGCCCGATGTCACCACTATATCGGTATGAGCCTTGACGGCAGCCGACGTATTGACATAACTTATGACCGTATGGTCCGGATGCTCCCTGACGAATTTTTCGAACTCCACGGGGTCACAGCTGTCGGCCAGCGAACATCCGGCAGCGAGATCCGGAACCAGCACCTTCTTGTCAGGACACAGTATCTTGGCAGTCTCGCCCATGAAATGGACACCACACATGACTATGATATCGGCATCCGTCTCGGCAGCCTTGCGGGCCAACGCGAGAGAGTCTCCGATGAAATCCGCTATCTCCTGTATTTCGTCGCGCTGATAATAGTGAGCCATGACAAGGGCATTCTTTTCCTTTTTCAATCTTGCGATCTCTTCACGCAACGCAGAATCATGAGGTTTCATTTTAATTTTATTATAAGATTGAATAAATTAAAAATTAAATAAAAATAATTCAACAACAATAATAGCTGTCGATAACATACAATAACTTTTCTTTCAAAAATTTGGAAATATGAGTTATTGAATTCCAGAACTGGTTTATCTACAGTATCGACAGAATGCCTATATTGAAAATCAAGACAATGCGTCGGTTGTCTACATCCTGTAGATAAGTGCAAAGTTAATAAATTCTCTGCAGATAGATGTTGAAAACTGTAGAAAAAGGGGCTTTCGGATGTTGAAAACGGGTATAAAAAGGGTGACACAAAAAAATCCTCAAGTGTTTGGATAATAGAAAAACTGTTTCTATAAGAGAGTTATGCGATTCCAGAAATTTAAAGGACAAAAGTTACCTACGTGTTTTAAACAGGGTTTTCAACAGAAAAACGGGGGTTATCTACAACTTATCAACATGGCAAATTCAAGACCCGGGCTTACTGAAGAAGGCAGAACTTTATTTAAGAAACAAAAAAAGCCATCCGCTGGGGATGGCTTGGAATTTCAGACTGTAGCGAAGTGGTGATCACTTCGTCGTGGCATAAACCTGAGCACAATTTTCAAAATATGCCAGAACCACTTTTTTGATAATGTGTTTCATAATCAAATACTGTTGTTCAAATTTTCCGGAAATGGCCGTTCCTTATCTCGGCCTTTTAATTGGGTAATCCTCCGGTTTGTCCGATATGGACAGGGTTAAACTTAGAACTAACTTGTCTATAGAACGTCCAAAAGAAGAAAAAGTTGTAAAAAAATGTAAAAATTATGTTTTAAAACATAATTTCAGGGCATAAATTTATTTTGTCTTATTGAGTATATATTACTGGCATAAGATAGGATAGTAGATGTAATTTATTAAGTTTCATATATTTGATAGTTTTTATATATAGTATATATTGTGGTAAAACAGTGAGAGGAGCTAATCTCTTCGATCTGCTCCTCTCATAATTAAAATTAGGTTGAATCAAATCGTCATATTCCCGTAGAATAAAACAATTTTTTTGAATCCATCATGACATATAGTCATATCCGCATTATTACTAACTCATTCTTTTTTATTCCTAATCAATCTAATTAAAAATTGTCTTCATTTCCAATTTAATCAACAACAACATAATTAATTATTACTGACAAAAAGTAATGTCTGATACTCGGAAAAGACATTATGGTATGTATTTGACCTCATAAAATGTCATAATAATTTTTATGACATTAATTGAGCAGTATAGAATTATTAATCATTTTTTAGATATAATAATCTTTACACTTGCAAAAGTAAATAAAAAAATTAGTTTACAAACTTTTTGCTAAAAAATTTTAAAAAAATTATATCATGTAGGTTTTGCGTTTTTTTAGCAGGTCTTCAATATGGTGATAAAAAAAGACATTCCTGAACTTCAGGAATGCCCGTAAAATATGATAAAATCAATATATTAACTGTAAAAAGTATAATAAATCAGAATATTGAATCCGAGGCGGGTTCTTCTATAATTTCATCGGATGAAGTCAAAGTGGGATCGAAACTTTCTTCCTGTGTCACAAGATCAGGTTCATTCATGTCGTTGAGCGAGTCGGATATTTCTTCCGGTTGCACGGCAGCTTCATCCTGATATGTGAAGATTGGTTCTTCTTTTACGTATTCTTCTTCGAACAGGGCGGTATCAGTTTCATCGGTCATCCCCGCGTCCGGATTAAGGCTTCCGGAATTGAGAGTAGTGATCATCATCGGCAATCCGAAAAGGAAGAATAACAGACAGCAGGCAGCAAGGAGGGTGTCGACACCCAGCATTTTCGGTCTGAAAGGTTTCTCCGGAGCGCCATTGGCAGTGCGCGCCACAAGTGCGACAAGGGGTGTCAGGGAAAAAATCCCCCAGATTACCGCGACAACGATAAGAGCGGTAAATCCTACTTCCGGACCGAGCAGTCCTACCTGTCCCATCATTATACCAGATATACCGAGAGTCACTATAAACCATGCCAGCAGAGATCTCAGACATGACCCTCCTGATTCAGGAGTACGGAAGTCGGCATAATGGTGAAAAAAAGGACGTATGAAATATGTCTCGAAAAAACCTTCGTAGACGTATTTGGGATTATATATCTCTTTGAAATTCATATTTGCAAAATTAGGAAATTTTTTAGAAATAGAGGCGTAAGGAACTCTTAAAATTTAAGAGAGTCGTACATTTGTATGACTCTCTAAGTAGCTAAGAAGAATAAATGTACATATGATCATTTATTCCTGGCAGCTACTTAGTTTATATAAGGGAGACTTTCTTAACGATGATTATTTTCAGCTTTTTGTTGGATTTTAAATTGCGAAGACATGTAAGAATCATATTATTTCATGCAGTTCATTTAGTTTATTTTAAAATGCTGAAAAAAATATTTGAAATTTAGTAGTTTTTTAAAAATTTTTTTATATTTTTGCCTTGAAAAGTTAACATAAATCAATTTTTTTGATTTATAACTTTTCTCTTATTAAAATTATAGGGTTCTTTACATACAAAATGTTAATGGAGCTATCATCAAAAAATATCTTCAACATTCTTATGAAAGACTGAAATCTATCCGTAAAGTCTGATATATTTCATGGCGATAATAAAATAAGTGACATAAATTCTAATCATAATTTAAATTTAAAGACATGAAAAAAATTTTACTTCTT
>OGHU01001325.1_pt1 | contig 14677 bp, 10 predicted proteins | sample 1571521 | NCBI WGS metagenome assembly OGHU01 (sample SAMEA2581963, study PRJEB24529) | metagenome | biome: Human gut stool | place: China | collected 2011 | reverse complement strand
GAACGGGCTCGATTCCCTGCTCTCCATTGTGCAGATGCCTGCCGGCGTGCCGGTGGCGACCGTTGCCATCAACGGCGCGAAGAACGCCGCCCTCGTGGCGGTGAGCATTCTTGCCCTGCACGACGAGGCGCTGGCGCTGGCGCTGGAGGATTTCCGCCGCCGTCAGACCGAAACGGTGCTGATGACGGAACTGCAGTAACTACGAACCGGTTTTGAAAAGGGTGAAGACCATAGGAATCATAGGCGGTGGACAGTTGGGGCTGATGATAGCCGAGCAGGCCGCCGTGCTCGGGGCACGGACGGTGTGTCTCGACCCTTCGGCGGATGCGCCGGCCTTTCGGGTGTGCGACGACCATATCGTGGCCGCTTTCGACGATGCCGCCGCGCTGGAGGAGCTGTGCCGCCGCAGCGATGCGGTGACCTACGAATTCGAGAACGTTCCGGGGGAGATACTCATTCCCCTGACCGAACGGTACAATATTCCGCAGGGCTACCGGCCGCTGTTCGATTCGCAGGACCGGATAAGAGAGAAGACCAATGCCCGCGACAACGGCCTGCGCGTGCCCCGTTTCGCCGAGGTGCACGACCGCGAATCGCTGATGAAGGGGATTTTCGAGATAGGCTATCCGTGTGTCTTCAAAACGCGGACGCTGGGATATGACGGGCACGGACAGGCGGTGATACGTACTCCGGAGGATATCGCCCGGGCGGAATCCTATCTGGGGGTACCGGCCATTCTGGAGGAGTTCGTGCCGTTCGATTACGAGGCGAGCATCGTCATGGTGAACGACGGCGAGCGAATCGTGAGTTTCCCGATAGGGCAGAACATCCACCGCGACGGCATCCTCGACCTGTGCATCGTGCCGGCCCCGCGCATGGACGATGCCGTGCGAGCCAGGCTCGTCGAACAGAGCGAGGCGTTCATGCGCCGGTGCGGTTATACGGGGATTCTGGCTATCGAGTATTTCGTGAAGGGCGGGGAGCTGTACTTCAACGAGATGGCTCCGCGGCCCCATAACAGCGGTCATTACACCATCGAGGGGTGTACGACCAACCAGTTCCGCGAGCTCTGCCGCTATCTGCTGGGCGAGCCTTTGCAGGAACCTCGCCTGGTGGCGCCGACGGTCACGAAAAATATCCTCGGCGAGGATTTGGCCGCGGCGGAGGCCGTGGCGGCCGAAACCGGAGCAGAGGGGGCGCAGTCGCCGGAGGAGGGCGTCTATGTCCACCTTTACGGCAAGACCGAGAGCCGTCCGAAGCGCAAGATGGGGCATATCACCTTCGTGGGGATGACCGCCGGGGAGTACGATGCCCGTTGGCGGGGGCGGTTCGTGGAGTAGCCGCCGGATTTTGAAAATGGAAACGGAGAAAAGCGCAAGATAATGGAGAGTTATCGTATTTACGTAGAGAAGAAACCGGAATTCAGGGTGGAGGCGCAGAGCCTTCGGGAAGAGCTGAACGGCAATCTCGGTCTGTCGCTCGGGGAGCTGCGTCTGCTGAACGTGTACGACCTGTTCGGCTTTACGCCGGAACTGCTTGAAAAGAGCCGTTACGGGGTGTTCGGCGAAGTGGTGACGGATGTCGTGACGGATACGTGCGACCTGACGGGGAAGAGATACCTGGCTGTGGAGTACCTGCCGGGGCAGTTCGACCAGCGGGCCTCTTCGGCCGAGGAGTGCGTCATGCTGCTGGAGCCCGAGGCCAAAGTGAAAATACGCAGTGCGAGGCTGCTGATATTTGACGACGGCGTGACGGATGCCGACCTGTCGCGTATCCGCAAATACTATATCAACGGCGTGGAGTCGCGCGAGAAGAACCTCGCTGTGCTCGGCCTGGCGGAGAACGCCGAAGTGAGGCCGGTACCCGTGCTGGAGGGCTTTACCCGGATGGGCGAGGCGGCACTCGCCCCTTACTGCAAGGCCAACGGTCTGGCAATGAATGCCGACGACCTGCGTGAGGTAGTGGCCTATTTCCGCCGCGAAGGACGAGACCCTTCCGAAACGGAGCTCCGGATATTGGATACCTATTGGAGCGACCATTGCCGCCATACCACCTTTACGACCGTGCTGGAGGAGATTACCGTGGACGAGTCGTTCATGAAGGGCGAGATGGAGGAGTCTCTGGCCCTCTACCGCCGCATGCGTGAAGAGCTGGGGCGTACCGGCAAGCCGATCTGCCTGATGGACATGGCGACCATCGGCGCCCGTTACCTGAAGAAGAAAGGACTGCTCGACGACCAGGAGGAGAGTGAGGAAAACAACGCCTGCAGCATTTTCATCAACGTCGATGTGGACGGAGAGCCGCAGAAGTGGCTGCTTCAGTTCAAGAACGAAACGCACAACCATCCGACCGAAATAGAGCCTTTCGGCGGTGCCTCCACCTGCCTGGGCGGCGCCATCCGCGACCCGCTTTCGGGCCGGGCGTATGTCTACCAGGCGATGCGTGTGACGGGTGCGGGCAACATATACCAACCTGTGGGGGAGACGCTCGAAGGCAAACTTCCGCAGCGTATCATCAGTACCAAGGCTGCGGCCGGCTATTCGAGCTACGGTAATCAGATAGGGTTGGCTACCACGCATGTACGGGAGATATACCATCCCGATTACGTGGCCAAGCGCCTGGAGGTGGGTGCGGTCGTGGGCGCGGTAAAGGCGGATAACGTCCGCCGGGAGAGTCCTGTGCCGGGCGACATCGTGCTGCTGCTGGGCGGGCGTACCGGCCGCGACGGCATAGGCGGGGCGACGGGTTCCTCGAAGGAGCACAATGCGCAGTCGCTCGAGGAGTGCGGTAGCGAGGTGCAGAAAGGCAATGCCCCGGAGGAGCGCAAGTTGCAGCGGCTTTTCCGCCGGCCGGAGGTGGCACGCCTCATCAAGAAGTCAAACGACTTCGGTGCGGGGGGTGTCAGCGTGGCCATCGGCGAGCTGACCGACGGGCTGGACATCTATCTCGACCGTGTGCCGACCAAATACAGTGGCCTGAACGCCACGGAACTCGCCATCAGCGAGTCGCAGGAGCGTATGGCCGTCGTGATAGAGGAGGCGGCCCGGGAGGAGTTCGAGCGTTACTGTGCCGAGGAGAATGTAGAGGTGACGCATGTGGCGGATGTGACCGATACCCGCCGGATGAGAATGTATCATAAGGGAGAGCTCATCGTGGACCTCTCCCGCGAATTCATAGACAGTGCCGGAGCCGAGCACCGCGCGAAGGCAGCCGTGGCCGGTGTCGAACGTCGCAATCCGTTCCTGCGCGAAGTGGCGGGGACGGGCATCGCGGAGAAGATGCGGGCGCTTCTGTCGGACGACAATGTCGTGTCGCAGAAGGGCATGGTGGAGATGTTCGACTCCACGATAGGCGCCTCGACGGTACTGATGCCCTACGGCGGCCGGACGCAGCAGACCGAGACGCAGGTGTCGGTGCAGAAGATTCCCGTAGGGGAGGGGTACACCGATACGGCGAGCATCATGGCTTTCGGTTTCAATCCTTTCATCTCCAAATGGAGCCCTTATCACGGTGCGGCCTATGCGGTCGTGGAGGCGGTGTCGAAAGCGGTTGCGGCGGGCGCCCGTTTCGAGCGGATGCGTTTCTCGTATCAGGAGTATTTCGAACGCATGACCGACGACCCCCATACGTGGGGTAAGCCGCTGGCGGCTCTGCTCGGTGCGCTGAAGATGCAGGAGGCTCTCGGACTCCCTTCCATCGGCGGCAAGGATTCCATGAGCGGGACGTTCAAGGATATCGACGTACCGCCGACGCTCATTGCGTTCGGCATCACGACGGTCGATGCGGGGCGGGTGATAAGCCCGGAGTTCAAGGAGGCGGGCCATCGTATTTACCTTATGAAACACCTTCCGCTGCACAATTTCATGCCCGATACCGATGCCCTGAAGAAGAACTGGGAATATGTGCATCGGGAAATCGCGGCGGGCAACATCGTTTCCGGATGGGCCGTCGGTTTCGGAGGCGTGGCGGAAGCCGTTGCCAAAATGTCGTTCGGTAACCGGATAGGGGCCGAAATCAAAATAAACGAACAGGAGCTCTTCGGCTGCGGCTACGGTTCGATAGTGGTCGAGAGCCGCGGAGAGCTCGATTGGCCGGGAGCCGTCGAGCTAGGCCGGACCGTGGCGGCAGAGACGGTGACGGTCAATGGAGAGCGGATGCCTATCGACCGCCTGCTGGAGGCCAATACGGTGAAGTTCGCCACGGTCTATCCCGACCGGGGAACGACCGAACCGACCGTCATGCAGTGTATGCCCCGTCCCGTTCGGTTCGAGTATCCGGGGCCCGCGAAGGAGCATCCGGTTGCTTATCTGCCCTCGTTTCCCGGGACGAACTGCGATTACGATACGGCCAAGGCGTTCCGCCGGGCGGGTGCGGAGGTCACGACGAGTGTATTCCGCAACCTCTCCGGTGCCGATGTGATGGAGTCCATCGACGAGATGTGCGGCCGGATAGCCGCCTGCGACATCTTCGTGCTGAGCGGCGGCTTCTCTTCGGGTGACGAACCCGACGGCAGCGGCAAGTTCATCGTGAGCGTGCTGAACAACGCCCGCGTTGCGGAAGAGATACACCGGCTGCTCGACCGCGGCGGCCTGATACTCGGTATCTGCAACGGCTTCCAGGCACTCGTCAAGTCGGGTCTGCTGCCCTACGGCCGGTTGGGCCGGCTGACGCCCGAGTCGCCGACGCTTTTCCGCAACGACGTGAACCGCCACATTTCGCAGACGGTATGCACGCGGGTGGCTTCGACGAACTCCCCGTGGCTGGCCGGGTTCGGTGTAGGTGACCTGCATACCATCGCCGTGAGCCATGGCGAAGGCAAATTCGTGGTGAGCGAAGCCCAGGCGCGGGAGCTTTTCGAGGCGGGACAGGTGGCCTTCCAGTATGCCGACGCCGAGGGGGTGCCTACGGGCAGGGCGCCGTTCAATCCCAACGGCTCCTATTACGCCATCGAGGGTATCGTGAGCCGCGACGGGCAGATACTCGGCAAGATGGGGCATACGGAGCGTTATGAGCCTAACCTGTTCCGCAACATAGCGGGCAACAAGGTGCAGGATATCTTCGGCAATGCCGTGCGGTATTTCAGGAAAAGATGATTCAGGTAAGCGCCAGCCGACGGCAGGCGCGGCGAATGACAATACATAAAAAACGGATAAATAATTCCCAACAACTATGGAAAAGCGCGAAATGCTCTACGAGGGCAAGGCAAAACAGGTGTTCCTGACGGACGACCCCGACCTTATCGTTATCCATTACAAGGACGACGCCACGGCATACAACAACGTCAAGAAGGCGACGATAGAGGCGAAGGGGTTGCTTAACAACCAGATATCCACTATCATATTCAAATATCTGATTGAGAACGGTATACCGACCCATTTCATCGAACAGCTCAACGACCGCGACCAGCTCTGCCGCCGCGTCACGATATTCCCCCTGGAGGTTATCGTGCGCAACGTCATCGCGGGTTCGATGGCCAAGCGGCTCGACATCCCGGAGGGAACGAAGCCGTCGAACACCATCATCGACATCTGCTACAAGAAGGACGAGCTCGGCGACCCGCTCATCAACAACGACCATGCGGTAGCCCTCGGCATCGCCACCTACGAGGAGCTCGACGAGATGTTCGAACTGACGCGCCGCATCAACGTACTGCTGACCGACCTGTTCAAGAAGTTGGGCATCACGCTCGTGGACTTCAAAATCGAGTTCGGCAAGACGAGCGACGGCAAAATCGTGCTGGCCGATGAAATCAGTCCGGATACCTGCCGTCTGTGGGATTCCCAGACGAACGAGAAACTCGATAAGGACAGGTTCCGCCGCGACCTGGGCAAGGTGCGCGAAGCATACGAGGAGATACTCCACAGGCTTACGAAATAAGCGGAAGCGGGGAATACGATTCCGGTCCCGTAAGGACGTTTGTGATTATGGGGCCGGATGGCTTTTTCGGATAAGGGACCGAAAGTGCGCATGTGCGGGGAGTTTTTTCCTTGCGTGTGTGCTTCCCTTTTTTTATTTTTGACGAATATATGACGTACGGGCTTCCGCAGGGAGGGGGCCGGAACGGTATTTTTATTGGGAGGACAAGACAAATGGCTAATTATCAGGACAGGCAAATCCATGAGGAGTGTGGCGTGTTCGGCGTGTTCGGCGTGGAGAAGGCCGCGTCGCTCACCTATTACGGACTTCATTCGCTCCAGCACCGCGGCCAGGAAGGGTGCGGCATCGTGAGCGTGGACAACCGTACGTTCCACCGTGTCAAGGGCGAGGGACTCGTGACGGAGGTCTTCAACGAAGACAACCTCCGGACGCTGACGGGAAACATGGCGATAGGACACGTGCGCTACTCGACCACGGGAGGGGGCGGCATCGACAATGTCCAGCCCTTCATGTTCATGCACAGTACGGGCGACTTCGCGCTGGCTCATAACGGCAATCTCGTCAACTCCTTCCAACTGAAAACGTTCCTTGAGGAGCGGGGCAGTCTGTTCCACTCCACTTCCGACAGCGAGATATTCGCCCACCTCATCAAGAAGGAGACCGACAGCCGTGACCGCATCTTCCCCATCCTCGAAGCGCTGAACATGGTCGAGGGGGCCTTCGCGCTGCTCATCATGACGGCCAGCAAGATATACGCATGCCGCGACAAGCACGGCCTGCGGCCGCTCTCGATAGGGAAACTCGGCGACGGCTACGTGGTCAGCAGCGAAACCTGCGCTTTCGAGGTGGTAGGAGCCGAGTTCATCCGCGACGTGGCTCCCGGCGAGGTGGTCATCATCGACGTGAACGGCCTGCAGAGCGTGGACTACTCCAAGTTCAAACACTACAACATGTGCGCGATGGAGTATGTCTATTTCGCCCGTCCCGACAGCGATATCGAGGGTACGAACGTCCATGCTTTCCGTAAGGAGACCGGGCGTATGCTCTACGAGGAGGCCCCGGTGGATGCCGATATCGTGGTGGGCGTGCCCGATTCGAGTCTCAGTGCCGCCATCGGTTACAGCGAGGCGAGCGGCATTCCCTACGAGATGGGACTCATCAAGAACAAATACGTGGGGCGTACCTTCATCCAACCCTCGCAGGAGCTGCGGGAGAAGGGGGTACGGATGAAACTCTCGCCGGTGCGCAGCATCGTCGAGGGCAAGAGGCTGGTCATCGTGGACGACTCCATCGTGCGCGGTACGACCTCGCGCCGTATCGTGAAGATGCTCCGCCAGTCGGGTGCCAAGGAGATACACATGCGTATTGCCAGTCCGGCCATCACCCATCCCTGTTTCTACGGGGTAGACATGTCTACCTATGACGAATTGATATGCGCCCGGGAGAAGGACCTCGAAGCGGTACGCCGGCTCATCGGGGCCGATTCGCTGGTATGGCTCTCGCCCGAGGCGCTCTACAAGGCGGCCGGCGGCCGGAAAGAGTTGTGCATCGCCTGCTTTAACGGCCGTTATCCCACGGCGCTCTACCAGTCGATACACGATGTGAACAAGGATAAAAAATGCTGATAACATACGAAAAACAAGATATTTATGGCAAAGAGTTATGAAGAAGCGGGTGTGAACCTCGAAGCGGGCTACGAAGGGGTGAGGCGTATCAAGAAACACGTCGCATCCACGGCACGTACCGGCGTGATGGGCAACATAGGTGCCTTCGGCGGCATGTTCGACCTGTCCAGGCTCGGAGTGGCCGAACCGGTGCTCGTGAGCGGGACGGACGGCGTGGGTACCAAGCTGAAAATAGCCATTCAGATGGACCGGCACGATACTATCGGTATCGATGCCGTGGCCATGTGCGTGAACGACGTTCTCGCACAGGGGGCCGAACCCATCTTCTTCCTCGACTATATCGCGCTCGGCATTAATGACCCGGTGAAGGTGGAGGCCATCGTTTCGGGCGTTGCCGATGGCTGCCGCCAGGCAGGGTGCGCCCTTGTGGGCGGCGAGACGGCCGAGATGCCGGGAATGTATGCCGGTGACGATTACGATATTGCCGGGTTTACGTGCGGCGTGGTGGAGAAGGCGCGTCTTATCGACTGTTCCAAGGTGGCGGCGGGCGATGTGCTGGTGGGGATTGCGTCGAGCGGCGTACACTCCAACGGTTTCAGTCTTGTGCGCAAGATTGTGTCGGACAATGGTTTCGAGTTGGATAAGGTCTATCCTGAACTTGGGGAGCGCACGCTCGGCGAAGTGCTGCTGACGCCGACGAAAATCTATGTGAAGCAGGTGCTTGACGTGATTGCACAGTGCGATGTGCACGGCATCAGTCACATTACGGGCGGCGGTTTCGACGAGAACATTCCCCGCATCCTGAAGGAGGGGCAGGGAATCGAGGTGACGGAAGGTTCGTGGGAGATACTCCCCGTGTTCCGTTTTCTGGGGAAGTACGGCCGGATAGCGCGCCGCGAGATGTTCAATATCTTCAATATGGGCATCGGCATGGTCATCGCCTTGCCCGAGGAGGATGCGGCGAAGGCCGTGGCGATACTCGAGGGATACGGCGAACGGGCGTCGGTCATCGGCCGTGTCACCGACCGGGAGGGCGTCGTGATAAAATAACATGCTGCCGATGGAGAGAAATGTGGGTAAAGGACACAGGCTCGCCGTATTCGCCAGCGGTAACGGCAGCAATTTCGAGGCGATAGCCGCGGCGTGCACCGACGGCCGTCTCGATGCGCGGGTGGTACTGCTCGTATGCGACAGGCCGGGCGCTTACGTCTGCGAACGGGCCGCACGGCTGGGTGTAGAGACGTTCGCCTTTCGTCCGAAGGATTATGTCTCGAAGGAGGCTTATGAACAGGACATCGTGCGCATGCTCGACGAGCGCGGTGTGGAACTGGTCTGCCTGGCCGGATACATGCGGATACTCTCCCGTGTGATGCTCGATGCCTATGGCGGGCGCATCGTCAACATACATCCCTCGCTGCTGCCCGCTTTCAAGGGCGCCCATGCCATTCGGGACGCTTTCGAATACGGCGTGAAGGTGTACGGCGTGACGGTGCATTATGTGAATGACGAGTTGGACGGCGGGAAGATTATTGCCCAGCGGGCTTTCGACTATACCGGTGCCGATGTGCAGGAGCTGGAGGCGATGGTACATGCGGTGGAACATCCGCTCTATGTGGAGGCGATAGCCGGCCTGCTCGCCGGACGGAACAGGTAACGTCCGTTCGATTGGCCGCCGGTATGGCAGTCGGTCGTCTGGGCGGGCAGGTGGAAACAGAGATTTGGAAATATAAAACGATAGAAAATGAGAGCACTTATCAGCGTTAGCGACAAAACGGGCGTCGTGGAGTTTGCGGACGGTTTGAAGAGACTGGGTTGGGACATCATCGCCACGGGCGGTACCATGAAGCTGCTGCGCGATGCGGGGCTGGAAGTAATCAATATCAGCGACGTGACGGGATTCCCGGAGATATGCGACGGGCGCGTGAAGACGCTCCATCCCAAGGTACACGGGGGGCTGCTCGCCCGCCGCGACCTGCCCTCGCATCTGGAGGCGCTGCGCGAAAACGGCATCGAGTTCATCGACATGGTCTGCGTGAACCTTTATCCCTTCCGCCAGACGATAGCCAAAGAGGGCGTTTCGATGGAGGATGCGATAGAGAATATCGACATAGGCGGTCCTTCCATGCTCCGCAGCGCCGCCAAGAACTACCGCGACGTGACGGTGGTATGCGACCCGCAGGATTACGGACGGGTGCTCGACGAGATACGCGCGGGCGGCAATACCCGCTCCGAAACGCGGCTCATGCTTTCGGCTAAGGCATTTACCCATACGGCGCAGTACGATGCCTGCATTGCGACCTACCTGCGGGAAAAAGCCGGTCTGCCGGAGAAGCTTTTCCTGGATTTCGACATCGTGCAGCCGCTGCGTTACGGCGAGAATCCCCACCAGCAGGCCAGGTTCTACCGCGGGGCCGAACCCGTGCCCTTCTCCCTGGCGTTCGCCCGCCAGCTCAACGGCAAGGAGCTCTCCTATAATAATATACAGGATGCCAATGCGGCGCTCAATATCGTTCGGGAGTTCGATGCGCCGTTTTGCGTGGGGCTCAAGCACATGAATCCGTGCGGAGCTGCTGTGGGCCGGGACATTGCCCAGGCATGGAGCAAGGCTTACGAGGCGGACAAGGTGAGCATCTACGGCGGTATCGTAGCGGTGAACCGCGAAGTGGATGCCGCGACGGCGTTGGCGATGAAGCCCGTCTTTCTGGAAATCATTATCGCACCCTCGTTTTCGAAGGAGGCGCTCGAAATATTGACCAAAAAGAAGAACCTGCGTCTGCTCGAAGTGGACATGCGGCGCACGGGCGTCCGCGAACGCCAGCTCGTGAGCGTGAACGGCGGTCTGCTCGTACAGGACCTCGATACGGAGACCTGTACCGTCACGGCGGAGATGGCCGTAACGAAGCGGCGGCCCGAAGCGGCTCTGCTTGCGGATATGGATTTTGCGTGGCGTATCGTGAAGCATGTGAAGTCCAATGCCATCGTGGTGGTGAAGGACGGGTGTACGGCAGGCATCGGCGCGGGACAGATGAACCGCGTGGGGTCGGCTGAAATCGCCCTGCGGGAGGCCCGGGAGAAGGGGTTGACCGAAGGGCTCGTGCTCGCGTCGGACGGTTTCCTGCCCTTCGACGATACGGTGACGCTGGCGGCCGGTTACGGTGTGTCGGCCATCGTGCAGCCCGGCGGCAGCATTCATGACGAGGATTCCGTCGTGAAGGCCGATGAACTCGGTATCGCCATGGTATTCACCGGCGAACGCCATTTCAAACACTGACGCCGGTCCGAAGGAGGCGGTGCGGCAGACGGTTCGTTCCGCGGAATCCGGAGACCTGCTTTTGGAAACGAAAAGAGAGAGAAAAAGATGAAAGTGCTTGTAGTAGGGGGCGGCGGACGCTGCCATGCGATAGCGGATGCGCTTCGCCGTTCGCCTAAAGTGGAAAAGATATATGTCGCACCGGGCAATGCCGGTACGGCGGAAGTGGCGGAGAATGTGCCGCTGAAGGATACCGACGTGCAGGGACTGCTGGCTTTCGCGCAGAAGAAGGACATCGACTTGACGGTGGTCGGACCGGAAGCCGCCCTTCAGGCCGGAATCGTGGACAAATTCCGTAGTCATGGCCTTCGCATCTTCGGGCCGACCGCTGCCGCTGCCCGTATCGAGACGAGCAAGGAGTTCGCTAAGGAGCTGATGATGCGGTACGATATTCCGACGGCCGCTTACCGTCCGTTCGACGACTACCGGGAGGCGTTGGACTACGTGGCATCGCGGCCGTTGCCTGCGGTGCTCAAGTACGACGGCCTGGCGGCCGGGAAAGGGGTGGTCATCGCCCGGAGTATGGAGGAGGCGGAGGCTGCTCTGCGGGACATGCTTCTCGACGACAAGTTCGGCCACGGGCGCGTCATCGTAGAGGATTATCTCGAAGGGCCGGAGTTCTCGTTTATGTGTTTCGTGTCGGGTTCCGATGTCTGGCCGATGCCGTTGGCCCAGGACCATAAGCGGGCCTACGACGGCGACCGGGGGCCCAATACGGGCGGTATGGGCGCCTATTCGCCCGTTCCGTTCATCAGCGAGGATGAACGCCGGTTTGCACTGGACAATATCATGAAGAAGACGGCGGCGGCCATGGTGCTTGAGGGGCTCCCCTTTACGGGTGTCCTCTACGGCGGCCTGATGAAGACGCGGGACGGCATCAAGGTAATCGAATTCAATGCCCGTTTCGGCGACCCCGAGACGGAGGTGGTATTGCCGCGCCTGAAGAGCGACATATACGATATTTTTGCCGGGGTGGCCGACGGGAGTCCGGTGGAAGAGCCCGTATGGGACGACCGTGCCGCACTCGGTATCGTGCTGGCTTCCAAAGGTTATCCGGGCTCGTGCGAAAAAGGCTTCCCCATCGGGGGGCTCGATGCGTTGAATGACCCCGATATCCGGGTCTACCATATGGGAACGGCGTGGTCCGGAGACGGATTGGTGACGGCGGGCGGCCGGGTGCTGATAGTGGTAGGGCGCGGGGATACGCTCGCCGAGGCGCGGCTGAAAGCCATACAGGGTGTGGGCAGGGTAGCGTGCGACAACCTGTTTTACCGCACCGATATCGGCGCTGCGGCACTGGAACATTGAGGGGGACGGAGGTGCCTCCCTACGCCGGCTCTCTTTCTGGAAAGGCGGCGAGGGGAATCGATTCGAATTGAACGTCATTGCGGTGGCGGAAAGAATAAATTGACAAGCGATTATGGTAATAAGCGGGAAAGAACTTTCGATGGAGATGAAGCGGCAGATGGCCGTCAGAGTGAAGGAACTTGAACAGAAATACGGCAGGGTACCGCATCTGGTGGTGGTGCTTGTCGGCGAGGACCCGGGCAGTGTGTCGTATGTGGCGGGCAAGGCCAAGGCGGCAGACGAGATAGGGATACGGAATACCACCATCCGCCGTCCGGAGACGATTACCGAAGCGGAGATGCTGGCGTTGATAGAGGAGCTGAATGCCGATAAGGAGGTGGACGGTATCCTCGTGCAGTTGCCTCTTCCGAAACACATCGACTCCGACAAGGTCATCGCAGCCATCGACCGCGGGAAGGATGTGGACGGTTTCCATCCGCTCAATGTGGCCTCCCTCTGGCTCAGGCAGGAGTGCCTGCTGCCGTGTACTCCGAAAGGCATCATCCGGCTGCTGAAGAGTACGGGCACGGAAATAGCGGGAAAGCGTGCGGTCGTCATAGGAAGAAGCAATATCGTCGGTTTGCCGGTCGCTAAACTGCTGCTCGACGAGAATGCGACCGTGACGATAGCCCACAGCCGGACGAAGAACCTGCCGGAAGTGACGCGCGAGGCCGACATCCTGGTGGTGGCCATAGGCCGTCCGAAGTTCGTCACGGCCGATATGGTGAAACCGGGCGCCGTGGTGATAGACGTTGGCGTGAACCGCGACCCGGAAACCGGCAAACTGTGCGGTGATGTTTTACCTTGTTATGGGTTGCAATTCTCATTACCTGGCCGAACAGTACGCCGCCAGCGGTGCCAGCTGCGAATGCGATCAGGCCGAGAACGATGATTTCGATGGTCTGGAGACGAAGGAACTTGTCGCCGGTCATGGTCAGGCCTGTGCCGGTTGCAAGGAAAATGGTAACGATGTTGCACAGTGCGTTCTGAGCGGTATCGGACAGACGAGCGGTAACACCGGAAACTTCAAACAGGTTGCCGAGGCAGAGGCATCCCATCAGGGCTGCTACTGGCGGCAGAAGCAGGGAAACTACGATAGCAACGACGATCGGGAATGCAACCTTTTCGAAGTGGGTTACAGGACGAAGGTTGACCATGCGGATCTGACGCTGTTCTTTGGTGGTGCAAAGTTTCATGATCGGTGGCTGAATCAGCGGAACCAGGGACATGTAAGAGTAAGCGGCAACTGCGATAGCACCCAGCAGATGTGGAGCCAGTTTAGTTGTCAGGTAAATAGCGGTCGGGCCGTCAGCACCACCGATGATACCGATGGAAGCTGCTTCCTGGACATTGAAGCCGAGGAGCATAGCGCCGGCCAGAGCGACGAATACGCCGATCTGAGCAGCTGCGCCCAGAAGAACCGTCTTCGGGTTAGCGATAAGCGGACCAAAGTCCGTCATGGCACCTACGCCCATGAAAATCAGCGGCGGGAAAATTTCATACTTAATACCAAATCCAATGGCCATCATAACGCCCATATCGGTTTCAAAGCCGGTGTTCGGGAAGTTAGCCATAATATCGCCGAATGCGATTGGCAGAAGCAGAAGAGGTTCATAGTCTTTTGCAATTGCCAGGTACAGCAGGACAAGTCCTACCAGAATCATAATGATGTTTTCGATAGTCAGAGAGGCAAAGCCAGAGTCTGTCCATACGGAAACGAGTGCTCTCATAAAGCCATCCATGTTTGTATCCTCCTATTTTCCAGTTATTGAATTATTTCTTTGCAGTTTTGTTCTTGGTTGGATCCACAACGTGAATCAGCTGAATGATGAAAGCCAGAACAATCAGTACAGCAAATACAATAACCATGTTGACGATACAAATCGAAAGTGGGCCCGGAGTTTCCATGTAATAAATCCACCTTTCTATTGATAGGACACTCTTTCAAGCATCCTTTGTGCGGAACCGCCGCACCCGGAAAATGTAAGGGCTGCCTCCGGCCCGTGCCGGAGGCACCTTACTGGTAAGACTTGATTTCGTCTTTAAGGACATTTCAGATTAATGGAATGGCCAGAAGATCGGGATGATGATAACGCAGGCAACCCAGGAAATCAGGCAGAGCGGAACACAAACTTTTACATAATCGTTGAATGTAAAGTTACCAGGTCCGAGGACGAGGGTGTTTGGCGGAGTAGCCATTGGTGTAGCGAATGCCATGGAAGCTGCGATACCAAGTGCCATCAGTACAGGTTTCGGATCGCATCCGATGGACTGTGCGATGGAGATACCGATTGGTGCAAGCAGAGCTGCAGCAGCGGTATTGGACATGAACTGTGTCAGAACGTTGGAAATCAGGAACAGTACAGCGGTCAGGAGGTACGGGCTTGGGTTTGCACCCATCATACCTACGACGGTGTCAGCAATCAGTTTGCCTGCGCCGGTCTTTTCCATAGCGGTTGCAACGGAAAGCATACCAGCGAACAGGAAGATAGTTACCCAGTCAATACCAGCGTAAGCT
>OGHU01001318.1_pt1 | contig 14717 bp, 16 predicted proteins | sample 1571521 | NCBI WGS metagenome assembly OGHU01 (sample SAMEA2581963, study PRJEB24529) | metagenome | biome: Human gut stool | place: China | collected 2011 | reverse complement strand
TTTGAGAAAATAAGGCTGAAATTTTGTATATGCTATGTAGAAAACAATAAGAATTTTATAGAAAAATAATTAGCAAGATTAAACAAATATATGAGGGGAAGGAAAAATAAAAATGAAGAATATTTTGATTGTAGAGGATTCTCAAGAAATTATAGACTTAATAAAAATATACTTAGAGCAAGAAGAATATTTTATATATGCAGCACGTGATGGGAGAATAGCTGTTAATCTTTTTGAACAGGAAGAAATTCATTTAGTGATTTTGGATATCATGCTACCGGAGTTAAATGGATATGAGGTCATTAAAAGAATAAGAAAGATCAGTAATGTACCAGTAATTATTTTATCTGCTAAAAACCAGGATGCTGATAAAATTTTGGGCTTAAATTTGGGAGCAGATGATTATGTAGCGAAGCCGTTTAATCCGTTGGAATTGGTTGCAAGAATTAATGCTCAAATAAGACGATTTTATGATTTTGGTGGTTCTAAGGAAAAACAGGATGAAAAAGTTATTATTGGAGAGTTAATGCTTGATCAACGCGAATGTAAACTTTATAAAAAAAATAGAGAAATTGATTTAACATATATGGAGTACAAACTGTTAAAGCTTTTTATGACTGAGCCGGGCAGAGTATTCACAAAAGCACAAATTTTTGAACTGGTATGGGAAAATGAATACTATTACACAGATAATACGGTGGTAGTTTATATTAGTAAATTACGTGATAAGATAGAAGACGATTCAAAGAATCCACAATTAATTAAAACTGTAAGAGGATTGGGGTATCGATTTGAAAAATAGAAAAAAAAATATTAGTAAATTTCTCAAAACAAACTTTGTTTTCTTTTCTTTAATTATACTTGTTGTTTTTTTATGTGCGAATTTTTTTATTCAGATGATGGGCGATAAGTATTTGTTAACAGAAGCGCAATATTATTTTGCGGATACTTTGATAATCGAAGAATATTCGAGCGTAGATACAAATTATATTCGCAGTATTGACGGGTGGCTGAGTATACTTGATGAAGAACTGCAGGTAATATATACAACCAATAATGAAGAAGTAGAAGCATACACGCAGCAACAACTAATTAAGCTTACAAAAGGTGAATTACTTAGAAATGATGAAAAGGTTTATGCCAGCATGAAGTATTTCACTGATGAAAAGGGAGAAGAACGATTAGGAATTGTATGTATACCGGCAAAATATGTACAAGTAACGGCAACAGTATCTAATATGAAATATGGTATTAAAAATATATTGATTATATATATGGGCGGGATATTAGTTATAATAGCCGGATATATGCTGGCAGTTTTGGGATTGTCTTGTTATATGAAAAAAGAATTAACGAATCCTATATATATGTTAATAGATGCATTCAACGAAATTAGTACAGGTAATTATTCGGTAAGACTTAATTTTGAAGCCGTGACAGAATTTGTTGAGATAAGAGATTCATTTAATAGTATGGTTAAAAGATTATTTGATATGGAAGAAGAAAAAAGAGTTTCATACCAACAACGGCAGCAATTACTTACAGATATAGGACATGATTTAAAAACGCCTACTACTATTATTCAGGGATATTCATCAGCGATATTAGAAGGTCGGGTAACAGAGGAGCATAAAGAAAAATGTATGCGGATTATCAACGAAAATGCTACTAATATGGCAGAATTGACAGAATTGCTTTTAGATTACACAAGATTTGATTGTGCAGACTATAAACTAACAATGATGAATTATGATTTGGGAGAATTTTTAAGGCAGATTATCATTGAAAAAATACTATTGTTTGAGGAAAATCAAATTAATATTGTAATTGACATACCGGATAGAAAAGTAGAAGCAGAAATTGATTTTAAGATATTTAAACGAGCTATTATAAATTTATTAAATAACATATTACAGCACAATCCGGCAGGAATAAATGCTTTAGTTTGTCTGACCAATCAGAAAAAAATTATAATAGCCGACAGTGGAGAATTAATATCAGAAGAAATTAAGGACAAAATATTTGATCCGTTTGTTTGTGGAGATAAAGCTAGAAATCCAGAGAAACATAACAGTGGACTGGGATTATCAATAACCAAAAAAATCGTAGAAATGCATAATGGGAGATTATATTTGGAACAAGAATGGAAAGGATATACCAAGGCATTTATTATTGAATTACCATAGAATATATAGTAAAAATCAGAAAAAACATCTTTGTCTGTTTGGGGCGAAAGATGTTTTTTTTGCGCCTTGCGGAGAGTGTATCTGATGGGTTGTGAGAAGGATACCGCTAAAGACAAAGAGAATATTAGTTGATAAAAATTTATGTAATTTTAATATAGGACAATATAAATATTAATGTTGGAAATATATCATAAGGACATATCAAAAAGAAAGGGGGATGGATATGTTATTTAAGAGTAAAAAAGTGGCGGCACCGGGCTGTATCAGTGCAGGATTTTTCATTTGTATAAGCTATGGAAAGAATTTTTAGTTAGTATCAAAAAATACGAAAGGAGGAGCGGGTATGTTATTTAAGAGCAAAAAAGTGACGGCACCGGGCTGTATCAGCGCAGGATTTTACATTTGCGTAAGTTATGGAAAAAAATTCTAATAAAGCATATGTAAAGTATAATGGAACATAATCATCCGCCTGCATGGTTTGTTATATACAGGCGGATGACAAGGAGAAAAATATGGATGGAAACAAAAAATTATTTGATATAGATGGAATTCACATGCTTGGAAATTTTGATAATGGTGCAGTAATTGGTTTAGATGACGAAGGATATGCTTATGTAGAAACTGCTGATTCCAAATTATGTGATGAGAAAAAACAAGCAGAAATTGATAATGCAATGAAAGAAATGGGCTTTTTAGATAAAGAACAAGAGAAGAAGATTGATGCGGCATATTTACATGTTATAGATGCATGTAATTTGCACTGTGTAGGCTGTTATTCTTTTATAGAAGATAGGAATACGTCTAAAAAACTTTCTTGTGATGAAATAAAAAAAATATTAGATGGACTAAAACAAGTAGGAGTTCAAAAAATTGTTATTTCTGGTGGAGAACCTTTCATAAGAAATGATTTAGAAGAAATATGCAAATATGCAAAAGAAGTTTGCAGATTTGAATTTCTTACAATTATAACAAATGGAACAATGAATATTGAAAGATATTACCCAGTGCTTAGGTATATTAATCAGTTGAATATATCTATTGATGGATACAGTGAAAAAACTTATTTTATTCGTGACAAAGGAATCATGCCAAAAGTTTTGGATACGGTTAGGCGTTTAAAAGATTTAATTGAAATAAACATGATAGTAACCCTGCATAGAAAAAATATAAAATATATGAAAGAGTATAATGAACTGGCAAAAAAAATGGGTGTACGTTTTTCTTTCAGTATATTTACAGTTGACGAAACAAATCCATTATTTAACGAGTATGTATTAAGTGATATTGATTTAATTGAAATCGAAAGAATATTAATGGAATTAAATATTGATGCTTCTATTGAAGATATTCCAATTGGAGGAGAAGCGATACTTTGTCGTTCACGTTGTGAAGCAGGTAATAAGCTGATTAGCATTGATGCAAGAGGCGATGTATATCCATGTCATATGCTTCACAAAAAAGAATTGTTGTTAGGTAATTCTTTAAAACAGGAAATTAGAGATATTGTGTTTAGCGAAACAAACCCATTTCAAAATTTGCATGTAGATAATTTTGAAGACTGTAGTGAATGTAAATATAAGTATTTATGTGGTGGAGGCTGCAGGGGAAGAAGTTATTTACGGTATGGAAATATAAATCAGAAAGATGCCTATTGCGCAATGATTTTAACTATTATAAGGATTTGATGATAGAGGTAAAGAAAAATTTGGGAGGGATTTCATGAGGGGTTTGCAGGTGAATGGATTGACTAAGAGTTATGGCGAGAAAAAAGCTTTGGATGACTTTTCATTTCAGATTAATCAAGGCGAAATTGTTGGTCTTGTAGGAAAAAATGGGGCAGGAAAAACGACTTTATTAAATTGTATTGCGGGAAATATTTTTCCGGATGAGGGTTCTATATGCTTTGATGATAAGGACTTGCTGGTAAATTGTGAAATGCGTAAAGAGTTTGGCATTTTAATTCAACCTAGTTTTTTAGATTATATGAATACATATGACAATTTAAGATTACTTCAGAATGCAGTTGGAATATGGGATAAGAGGTTGATACGTAAGCAGTCGGATGAAGTGTTGAAAATAGTTGGATTAGAAGATAAAGGGAAAACATTTGTAAAATCATTCTCTTTTGGAATGAAGCAAAGATTGGGGTTTGCACAGGCTTTGTTAAATGGACATAAATTTATGATTTTGGATGAGCCATTTGTAGGCTTAGACATTAATGGCAGAGCAATGGTGAAAGAGTATATAAAAAAAATTGTAAAGGAAAAGCAGATTGGCGTCATATTTTCTGATCATAATCTGGATGAGGTTAGGAGTTTATGTGAAAGAGTAATTGTAATAAAGGCTGGAAAAAAAATATATGATAAAGGATTGGAGGAGGATGGAAACTATGAAATTGGAGTAGAGAGTGTAAATCAAGGATTGATACAGGCTATGGCAGGGATGTTCGGAGTTGAAATAAATGTTGAAAAATCAAGTCTTTCTTTTAATAGTAACGCAGACATTAATAGAGTTATTGCAGCAATTGTACCACATGCCAAAATTGTATTTATTAAAGCTTCCGAAAATAATTTGGAGAATATGTTGAAAGGAGAATAAGTATGAAAGATTTAGTAAAAATAGAGTTTATCAAGCTTATTAAGCATAATGATTTCTTTTTGATGATTTCGATGCTGTTTATTCCTGTTATGTATTCGGTGGGACTTGCCATGAACGTAAAATCTTTTACTTATATAGGAGAACAGAAAGTGTCTGGATTAGCTTTTGCATCTGAAATGTATACCTTTGTATATATGTGTTTTATCTACTTTATTATACTCTCTGTCTGTGTTATTAGATCTTTGAAGGGAGAAATAGAAAATAAAAGTATTCAGTTATATACGCAGCGTATCAATAATAGAAAGAAAATATATTTGGCTAAAAACGCTGCATATCTTATATTGGCAGTTAGTGCGGCGTTGATTTTTATTATAACATCAATTATATGTTTCTATTTATTTATGATAAGGAGAGCAGACATTGCGGTACCACAGTTTTGTGAGAATGGAGAATTGTTATATTACTCTGTGAATATATTGGCGATTTTGCTATGTTTTATATTTACAGTAAATCTCTCATTGTTTTTAGGTGCGTATAAAAAATCATTTCAAGCAATGGGCATATTTGTTTTTGTTTGGTTGGCTTTTATGTATTTAAAAGAGATTTCTTATGTGAAATATTTTGTACCAATATATTATGTAGAAGAGATAGTGAATTCGGATATGGGAAACTGTGAATGGAAATATTTAGTTATATTACTTATGCTGGTATTTATTTATTCTGTAATAAGTATTGTACTAGGCCAAAAGAAATTTGAAAAGAGTGATATATGATGAAGAAAATTAGTGTTGATAATATTTTGTTTTTAATGCTTATGGCGATCGCGCCGACCGTTCTTGTAATAATAATAAGTTTCATATTTTTATTATTGCCGGGAGAAAAAAATGAAATTGTTCAAAGCCTAGTAGTATTACCATTTTCATTTGTTTTAATTCCGGGAATTGTTTTATTACGACAGGAAAAAGTTCGTTTGGAAGAATTGGGATTAAAGAAGTTTTCGAAGAAAGATTGTGTGATATGTACTAGTTGCTGTTTAGTGTTATATATATATTTACTCTCGAATTATGATATAAAAGCAATTGTATTATTATCAGTACAGACACTTATAGTGGCAATTTCAGAGGAATTTTGGGCGAGGGGAGTTTTGTTCTATATCTTAAGGAAGTTATTTAACAGTTGGTTTGTTGTAGTATTAATGTCAAGCGTGATATTTGTATTTATAACGCATATGAATAGGGATATTATTGAAAATTTCCTGTATAGAATGCCGGGAGCTTTAATTATGGGATTCATTTATCAGAAGACGAAAAAACTTCAATATTCTATACTATTTCACTATATCTATAATATTTCAGGCAGTCTTTAGGAGGGAAAAATGAATGTAAGAAAGAATCTGTATGCAAGTATTTGTGTTAATATTTTAGTCGTAGGTATTTTTTTATTAATGCTCCAAGAATTGGATGTGTTTATGCAATTATTATTTTCTTTTGTGCCAATCATACTCAGTATTATAGTAAGTGTATTGATTAATCGTGACCAAAATCCGGAAAAGGATAATTATTTGCAATGTGCAGCTATCTGTTCAGGCTTTAATTTTATAAGTTTGGTTGTAGAATATATATGTATTTCTATAGTTGCAGGTTCAAATGGTATCTACGAAGTTAGTCAAAAATATAATTCGGAGTATGTAACAGTTTCGGAAAATAATTCACCGATATTTTCTATTATTGTGTTTTCCATTGCTTCATTCGTTCTTCATTATTTTGTAATGAAGAACGTGGGTAATAAGAAAAAAGATAATAATAATATACCAAAATAAAAAGAAGGTTTTATAGAATGAATAAACTCAGAATTATAGCATGTGTGATATGCCAATTGTTATATAATATTTTTAACGTATTTTTTGCATGGGTTATTATGCAAATTACAGATTCCCTAGTTAAAGGGGATAGCAGTGTTTTTGTTAATTATTTGGAAATTGCAGGTATTGGAGTTGGTTGTCAGATTTTATTCAATTTTTTATCACTTCGTTTACAGAACAAAATAATCAATTCATGTATGACTACAATAAGAATAAAATCTTTATATGGTGTTTTAAAAGGGGAAAATAGATATTTACAGGAGGAACAAAAGGCACAATATGTAGCTTATTTTACGAATGAATTAGAAATATTTGAAAACAGTTATCTTAGAATTCGGTTAAATATAATTAATAGCATTATGTTATTGATTTTGTCAGGAACAATGATATTTCAAATTCACAAAACATTACTGTTAATTGTTGTTGTTATGATGGTATTAATGGTTTTGATACCATTTGGACTTTCTGGCGGATTACAAAAAGCAAATGCTGATTATTTATGTTCTAATAAAGAGTTAATAAAGAAAACGGAGGAGTATTTGAATGGGTATGAGGTTATAAAATCATTTTTTGTAGAAAACAAAATTGTGCATTTATATGAAAAAACAGTAAAATGGAATGGTAATAATAAAAAAATTTTTGAAAATAAAATGGGAATTTCAAATGTTATTACCGGATTTATGAGTATATTGATTATTTTATCAACTTTTATAGCAGGAGGATATTTGATATTAAAATCTGTATTAACCGTGGGAGCACTGTTGGCTGTTATACAATTAATCAGTAATATGATATCTCCATTGACGGATATTTTGTATGGTGTTAATGAAATGAATTCTGTAAAAGAAATAAAGGATAAGGTAAGTACACTTTGTGGCAAAGCAGATGAATGTGAAAGTGGGATTGTGAATTCATCTATAGGAAGTAAATTAGAAATTGAAAATTTGTCTTTTACATATCCAGGGCAAGATGCGGAGGTAATAAAAAAAGTCAATCTTGTACTGGAAAAAGGAAAAACATATGCTGTTGTAGGGGAAAATGGATGCGGTAAAAGTACCTTTGCTAAAATTATTTCAGGTTACTATATGAATTATTTTGGAAAGATTAAAGTGGACGGTGAGGATTTGAAGAAAATTCCTGGGAATATGATAAGGAGTAGAATCGTTTATATAAATCAAAATGATTTTTTGTTTGATGCATCTTCAAAAGAAAATTGCACACTTTTTTTTAGCTATGATGTTAGTCCGACTTTGGTTAGCGCAATGGAAAGTGAAGAATTATTAGAGAAAGATTATTCGACTACAGTGATGTCAGGTGGTGAACGTCAAAAGATAGCTTTTTTACGAGGGTTTAGCAAAAAATCTGATATTTTGATATGTGATGAGGCCGAATCGGCAATGGATATATTGGCAAAAAAGAGGTTTATAGAATTGTTAAAAAAAGATAAGGAAAGAATAAATGTTAGTATTACACATACGATTAATGACAGTTTAAAAGAGTATGATAGGATTCTCTATTTTAAACATGGTGTTTTAGTTGAGCAGGGTAGTTTTGATGAATTATATTCAAAAAAGAAAGAATTTTATAAATTTTATTGTAATAAAACGGTATGTATGACGGAATAAGTTTAATAGCGGACAACATGAGGATATATTTAAAGAAACCAGATGTGGCAGCTATGAGATTATCCAATCTCTTAGAAGATAATTGTAAATTGATATAGAAGGACAACCAAAGTTATGGTATACTTACACCCAGAGTATATGAATCATACAGGAGTCTGCATCTTGTGACTGTCGTCACTTGGTCGTGGTTTTTGCCATATAGGTGTATGGTCATAAATGCTTATGAGTGCAGAAAGGATAAAATGAAAATTATGGCAGAAAAGATTTTGATTATTACGGGCGGTACAGTAGATTATGAGTGGGCGAAAGACTGGCTTTCCGCAAAAACATATGATTATTGCATAGCGGCAGACAGCGGACTGGTACATGCGGATAAACTGGGAATCCGGGTGGATTACATTTTGGGGGATTACGATTCGGTTAATGAAAGGCTGCTTGATACCTATAAAAAAGATACGCAGACAGTGACATATCCGCCGGAAAAAAATTATACCGATACACATCTGGCGGTAATTACAGCGTTAAAACATCATCCGGCGGCGATTGATATTTTAGGGGCTACCGGAACACGCTATGACCACGCACTGACCAATATTTTTATCATGAAACAGGCATTGGAAGCAGGAACGGAGTGCTGCATTTATGATAAGTACAACAAAATTTATCTGTTAAACGGAAATAAAACGATAAAAAAGGCAGATCAGTACGGAAAATATATTTCATTTGTGCCGATGACAGAGGAAGTGGTTCTTACATTAAAAGGTCTGAAATATCCGCTGAACGGATACATTTTACGGCAGGGGTTAAGCATCTGCCAGAGCAATGAGATAAAAGAAGAAACTGCGGAAATTCTGATTGAAAAAGGGATTGTGGCGGCAATTGAGAGCAGGGATTAGGCTTGTGTCAGATGCTTTTTTTAAAGTATTATGCAATTTAAAAGGAATTGTCAGAATTGTAAATAAGATTCTACAAAAAGCTTGTTTTTTGGGAAATATTGTTATAAAATAGACAATAGATTGTTACATTATTACAAAAAGTATAGGAGGTCTTTAGAGAATGGGTAACACAACACAGGCGTCAGCAAGAGAACGCATTGAAGCAATTCTTGATGACAACAGTTTTGTTGAAATCGGAGCAGGTGTAAAAGCCAGAGCAACAGATTTTAACATGCAGGAAAAAGACACTCCGGCAGACGGTGTTATTACCGGATACGGAGTAATTAATGGAAGTCTTGTGTATGTATACAGCCAGAATCCGGCAGTTTTAGGCGGTTCAATCGGCGAAATGCATGCAAAGAAGATTACAGGACTTTACGATATGGCTATGAAGATGGGAGCGCCGGTTATCGGCCTGATAGATTGTGCAGGATTAAGACTTCAGGAAGCAACAGATGCTTTGAATGGTTTCGGAACAATTTACCGGAAGATGTCATTATGTTCCGGTCTTGTACCACAGATTACGGCTGTTTACGGAAGCTGCGGCGGCGGTCTTGCAGTTCTTTCAGAACTTTCTGATTTTACATTTGTAGAAGAAAAGAACGGAAAGTTATTTGTGAACAGTCCGAATGCATTAGACGGCAACAATGATACCAAGTTAGACACAGCATCTGCTGCATTTCAGGCAGAAGCAGGTGTTGCAGATTTTACAGGTGATGAGGAAACAATTGCAAATGGCATCAGACAGCTTGTATCTCTTCTTCCGGCCAATAATGACGATGTAGCTTATGCAGACTGCGAAGATGATTTAAATAGAGCATGTGCGGATATGGAAGCAGAAGCAGCAGATGCAGTGCTTGCATTAACAGATATTGCAGATGACGGCTTATTTATGGAAGTAAAGTCTGAATTTGCAAAGAGTGTTGTAACAGGTCTGTTAAAGATTAACGGTACAACAGTCGGCGCCGTTGCCAACAGAACAGTCCGTTTTGATGACGAAGGCGAAGCAGCAGAAAAGTTTGAACCGGTACTGACCGTTGACGGTGCTGAAAAAGCTGCAGAATTTGTAAATTTCTGTGATGCATTTGAAATTCCGGTGCTGACCCTTACCAATGTAAAGGGCTTTGAAGCAACAGTTGATTCAGAAAAGAAGATTGCAAAGGCAGCAGCAAAGCTTACATATGCATTTGCAAATGCAACCGTACCAAAGGTTAATGTAATCATCGGCGAAGCTTACGGAAGTGCTTATGTGGCAATGAATTCCAAAGCAGTCGGTGCAGATATGACATACGCATGGCCGTCAGCAAGCATCGGTATGATGGATGCAGCCAGTGCAGCAAAGATTATGTATGCAGATGAGATTGATAAGGCAGAAGATGTCAACGCAAAGATTTCTGAAAAGGCAGCAGAGTACGCACAGTTACAGTCCAGCGTAGAATCTGCAGCAGCAAGAGGTTATGTGGATACAATTATTAATCCTGAGGAAACAAGACAGTATGTTGCGGCAGCGTTTGAAATGCTGTACACAAAAAGAGAGGATCGTCCGGTTAAGAAGCATGGAACGGTCTGATAATGAGGTGAAACAATATGAAGAAAACTAATATCAAACGCTTTTTCGTGTTGTTCTGTGTGTTAGCCTGCGTGTTCAGTATGACAGCCTGCACCAATACCATTTCTTCAGACAGTGCTAAGACGAGCCTTAAAGATATGAAGGTCAATCAGTATGCCTCAGATATGGTACAGTGGGCAGAAGATATGCTGGTATATTTAGACCAGACATCGGATGCACAGATTAAAGCAGATGGCGAAGCAGCAAAGACACTCAGCTATGTGAATGGAAAAGTCTATGTCGTAAATATGCAGGGCATGAACGACAAGACGATTGAGTTTTATAACAGCTGGGTTAAAACAAGAGAAGATTTAGGCGCATTAAAGTCCATTGACAAAGAAGAAGTCAGAGTCAGTGATGAAACAGGAACACTGTGTACAATTGCAATCAATGCAACATATGAAACAAGAACCTGCTCATTTGAGCTGGTCATTGATGATGATTTCAACCTGGACAGCGGTGCAATTAACCCGACTTATACAACAGGTGAGAAGATGGAAAAGGCTGTATTAAATACAGTACTTGGTATGGGCACGGTATTTATTGTGCTGATTTTCATTTCTTATATCATTTCTCTGCTTCAGCATGTTAATAAAATCGGAGCAAAGAAACAGGCAGCAGAAGCACCACAGCAGACAGCACCTGCACCGGTTGTTGAGGAACCGGAAGATGAGGAAGAAGATGACTGCGAATTGGTTGCTGTTATTACGGCGGCGATTGCTGCATCAGAAGGTACTGCGGCAGATGGACTGGTAGTTCGTTCCATCAGAAAAGTCGGCAGACAGAATAACTGGAAATAAAATTAAAATATTTGATAATCAATCAGCCGCAGACCGCGGTGGAACGGAGGAAACAATGAAAAATTATACGATCACAGTGAATGGGAATGTATATGACGTTACAGTAGAAGAAGGAACAGGAAGCACAGCAGCACCGGCAGCAAAGGCCGCACCGAAAGCTGCTCCGAAGGCAGCAAAGAAAGCAGCACCGGCTGGCGCACAGGGTGCAGTAAAGGTAACTGCTCCAATGCAGGGTAAGATTTTAAAGACACCGGTTGCAGCAGGCTCTGCTGTAAAGAAGGGTGATGTACTTGTTGTTCTTGAAGCCATGAAGATGGAAAATGAAATCTGTGCACCACAGGACGGTACTGTTGCAACAGTAGAATGTGCCGTTGGTGATTCCGTTGAAACAGGTAAAGTATTAGTTTCCATGAACTAAGTTCTTTATCAGAATCATTGAAACGGGAGGTTAAAAAATGAGTTATATTATAGAAACATTGGGAAACCTCGTACAGCAGACCGCATTTTTCGGGCTTTCATGGGGCAATTACCTCATGGTTGTTGTTGCGTTGATTTTCCTGTACTTAGCAATAAAAAAAGGATACGAACCTCTGCTTCTTGTACCGATTTCCTTTGGTATGCTTCTTGTCAATCTTTATCCGGACATCATGCTTTCCATTGAGGATTCCAGCAATGGTGTGGGTGGTTTACTGCATTACTTCTATTTACTGGATGAATGGAGTATTTTACCGTCCTTGATTTTCCTTGGTGTTGGTGCAATGACAGATTTCGGACCGCTGATTGCCAATCCAAAGAGCTTTCTGCTTGGTGCGGCAGCGCAGTTCGGTATTTTCGCTGCATATATTCTGGCAATCTTTATGGGATTCCCGGATAAGGCAGCAGCTGCGATTTCTATTATCGGTGGTGCCGATGGACCGACATCTATCTTCCTTGCCGGTAAATTAGGACAGACAAAATATATGGGACCGATTGCGGTGGCAGCATATTCTTATATGTCACTGGTTCCGATTATCCAGCCACCGATTATGAAGCTTTTAACAACAGAAGATGAAAGAAAGATTAAAATGGAACAGTTACGTCCTGTATCCAAACTGGAAAAGATTCTGTTCCCAATCGTCGTAACGATTGTTGTTGTTATGATTCTTCCGACAACAGCCCCACTCGTTGGTATGCTGATGTTAGGTAATCTCTTTAAAGAGAGTGGTGTTGTAAAACAGCTTTCAGAAACAGCATCAAATGCATTGATGTACATCGTTGTTATTATTCTTGGTACATCTGTCGGTGCAACAACAAGTGCAGAGGCATTTTTAAATCTTGATACTTTAAAGATTGTTGCATTAGGTCTGGTTGCGTTTGCATTTGGTACAGCAGCCGGTGTAATCTTCGGTAAGATTATGTGCAAGGCAACACACGGAAAGGTAAATCCGCTGATTGGTTCAGCCGGTGTATCAGCCGTTCCAATGGCAGCACGAGTATCACAGAAGGTCGGCACGGAAGCAGATCCGTCCAACTTCCTGTTAATGCATGCGATGGGACCAAACGTAGCCGGTGTTATCGGTACTGCAGTTGCCGCAGGTACGTTTATGGCGATGTTTGGTGTAATGTAAAATAGATATTAATGGAGGATATAAAGATGGCAGAACAGGTGAAAAAACCTTTAAAAATTACTGAGACCGTATTGCGTGATGCACATCAGTCCTCAGCGGGGCAAAGCGCGCATTGATCTCTGCGCGGCCCTCGTCCGTGATGAAGGCCTCGCCCGTCACCGTCCTGCCGAAGTGGACGCGGCCGGGGGCCCTTTCCGCGGCACGCCTGCAGGCTGCGAGCAGGTCGGGATCGGAGGCAAACCACACGGACGGCAGATGGGGGTGCGACTCCGTCAGGATCGCCTCTGCCACGTCATGATAGGCGCATTCCGTCGTTACGGCCGTTTCGAACAGGCCGAGCGCGGGGGACATGCCGCCCGCCGTCCCGGCGTTGAGGACGAAATCCGGCGAGACGGTGTCGAGCACGGTCTGCACGGCAAGCGCCGCGTTGACCTTGCACATGCCGGTCGCGGCGAGCACCATCCGCAGGCCGCCGATCCGGCCGATGTGCAGCGTGAGCATGGCGCGTGAAAGGCGCTGCTCCTCCGCCAGATGGGGCAGGAAGGGCGCAAGCTCCTCCTCCGCCGCACAGAGGATCGCACCGCAGCGCGGGTCGTGTTGCATGTTCTGCATCTCCCTTTTTCCGTTTTCTCCATTCTATCGCATTTTTCGATGAAAAACAAGTCATAAAATCGGGAGCCGTCTGAGATGGAACGGCTCCCGATTTGGTTATCTGCTGTAGGGGAGCGGACAGCCGGGCCCGGCACTGCCGATATGAACAGGTTTCCGCTGAATGGTATGCGCCAATTGCGTCTGCAGCGGCGCTCATCGAGCGCCCTGTACAGGGGCATTCAAACGAAGAGGGCACTGGTGCACCACAGCAGGGGAGCACGGCGGTGAGAACGGTATGCTTCTGCTTCCATTATGACGGATCGCGCAAAAATGTCAACAAAATTTTCAAAAATTCCTCTGCAGAGCGGGTGGAAAAATTCGTCAGAAAACCCGCCGCCAACTTCATTGGACGAAACAAATCGCCGGAATTTTACGTCACATTCCGTATTGTAACAAGATATTCCGGCATGAATAAAATCACGCAGCCAGAAATGAGATAATCAGGAATGTAGTCTATCATACGTCAGATTGAAGTTAGTTAACTTGAAATTATGCTAAAAGAACTGCCTGTTGACAAATGGGAATGTCTCGTGTATGATCAAATCAGGATTCGGCATCGCCGAACAGAGACATGATACAGGAGGAGAAACCATTGAAAGCGGGAAAGAAACTGTTAGCGCTGCTGCTGACGGTCTGCATGCTGCTGTGCATGCTCCCGACGGCGGCGTTCGCGGCCGGCAGGGGCGATTATATGAAGATCGCCATGCTCGACAGCGGACGAAAGTATTTCACCCCCGACTGGGTCAAATCGTTCATCTATGAGGCGAAGGCGGACGGCTATACGCACGTCATGCTCGCGGTGGGCAATGACGGTATGCGCTTCCTGCTGGACGATATGAGCCTGA
>OGHU01001288.1_pt1 | contig 14951 bp, 11 predicted proteins | sample 1571521 | NCBI WGS metagenome assembly OGHU01 (sample SAMEA2581963, study PRJEB24529) | metagenome | biome: Human gut stool | place: China | collected 2011 | reverse complement strand
TGCTGGTCATCGACGGCCTGCCCGGCGGCGTGCTGATGGACGCCAAGCAGTTTCCCCTGCGGGGCATCGAGGAGCCGGACACCAGCAAGGTCCTGCGGGGCAGTCACGACGGCTTCGTGGAGAGCATCATGAAAAACGCCGCCCTGCTGCGCCGCCGCATCCGGGACCCCCGGCTGACCTTAGAGGGGCTGGAGGTGGGAGGCCGGTCCCACGCCAACGTGGCCCTGTGCTATCTGGAGGACAAGGCCGACCCGGAGCTCCTGCGGCAATTGCGGGAGAAGCTCCTGCATATGCAGATCAATTCCATCGCCATGAGCCAGGAGAGCATCGCCGAGGCCATCGCCCCGGCCCAGTGGTGGAACCCCTTCCCCAAGACCCGGTATACCGAGCGGCCCGACGTAGCCACGGCGTCCATCATGGAGGGGGACGTGGTGCTGATGATCGACAACACCCCGTCGGTGATGCTGTTTCCCTGCACCATTTTCCGGTTCGCCGAGGAGATCAACGACTATTACTTTCCCCCGCTGGTGGGGTCGTATTTGCAGATCGTGCGGATGATCGTCCTGCTTCTGACGCTGTTTGTGACGCCCTTGTGGTATCTGCTGGTAAAGGACCCGGCAGGGCTTCACGAGAGCCTGCACTTTCTGCTGATCGAGGATGAATACTATGTGCCCCTGATTTTGCAGCTGCTGCTGGTGGAGCTGATCATCGACGTGCTGAAGCTGGCGTCGCTGAACACGCCGGATGCGCTCAGCAACTCCTTCAGTATGCTGGGGGCGCTGATATTGGGAGATTTCGCGGTGCAGGCCCGGTGGCTGGTGCCGGAGGTGCTGGTGTATATGGCCTTTGTGGCCATCGCCAACTATGCCCAGCACAGCTATGAAATGGGCTACGCCGTGAAGCTGTGCCGCATGGCCCTGCTGATCCTGATTTACTTTTTTGACTGGTGGGGCTTTATCGGCGGCATCATCGGCGTGGTAGCCCTGATCGCCTCCACCCGTCCCCTGGTGGGAAAGGGGTATCTCTATCCCCTGATCCCCTTCAACGGCCGGGACCTGCGCTCCCTGCTGCACCGCCGCCCCATCAGCCGGGACAACACATAAGTGTTCAAAAAGGGCAAAGCCCTTTTTGAACAAAAGGCTTGCAGTCTGCCGCAGCTTTTGCAATACAGAACGGAAAAGTATACACAGGAATGCGGACTGGAGCGCGTATGCTTTCGCACACTCCGTCACACGTCAGCAACGCTGATGATTGTCTCCCGTCAGGACGTGAAAACCGCCTCAAGCAGACTCGGCCATGCGCAAACCTCGACCACTAAAAGAGGCATGAGCGCAAAAAACCCGCCCCAGCAGCCAAATAGTACTAAATGGCTTTTTGGAGCGGGATTCGGATTTCGGAGAAAAAGAAAAAAACCTTGAAAATCAAGGCTTTTCACTGGAGCTGCTGGGCGGATTCGAACCGCCGACCTCATCCTTACCAAAAAGCCGTGGACGCTTTTGCGGCGTGCCCATTCATACCGAATAAGCCCCTCCAATCTCTTGTGTTACAAGGGATTGGAGATTCTCCTTGTTTTAGTGCGTTTTATTACATACCGGGGTGTTTTGCGTGGATTTAGGGCATTTGTTGGAAAGATTGTTGGAAAACCGAGGGTAAACGCAAAAACCCATAACGGGAAAGCTATCCTGTGAGCTTGCAATGCTGAAGGCCATGCCGCCATGCAGGCTGTTCGTCTGGATACTGACTCTTATCTTATGGATTCTTCTTGCAGGACTTTTCACAATATAATTCTCATCCTCAAGCCATGCAAAAAAGCTTGAAATGTTTCTTCTGATATTATCAAGTGTCACTTTTCCGGCATTACTTTCATTTTCGTAATCCGCAATGTACGCTCTGATATCATTAGTTTCAACTTGTCTTACAGATTTATCTATTTTTACAATCATCTTAGCATAGAGCAGTTCTGTAATATTTCAATGATCTTTCTGAGCAGCCTTCTACTTGCTTAGCCGATAAAAATAGCTTTAAAAGTTCGTCATTGGATTGTTGTGAATCGTCTCTATTTTCAGCAAACATAGGAATACCAAGAAGATAAAAGTTATCTTCAACTTCATTGAGGAAATACATATTCCAAGTATGACCGCGAAGCTGTGCGCCTTCGCAAGAGCATACCATTCGACCTATGCCCGGAAATCGGGAAAACGCTTTATCCGGAGTGCCATGCCGGCATAAACAAAACCACCTGCCAAGCGGGTGGCTTTGTTTATGCTGCTTTCTGGCAAGAGGACAGATGCGCTCTGTTTTTGCGTGCAGTCCTTGCCGTTAGCAGAACGGCTCCAGTTGAAAGGCCAGCTCCGTGCGGCCCACAACGGCGTGATGGTTGTTGTAAAGGTTTTTGTCGTGATAGCGGGGCAGAGAACAGGCTTCCTCCGGCGTGATGACGCCGAGCTGGGTGAGAACCGAGAGGATGGCATACGGGACGATGGAGGAGGCGCCGTCCTCCATTTTGAGGGCAATGCCGATCCCCTTATCTTTGATGCCCACGGCATAGAATGCGCTGGCACCCGATTTGCAGAAGATGCGGTCGCCGAAGGCGGCCATCAGCTGCGTGCAGACGCGATCGGTCCCTGCCACCATTTCCGGATGTGCTGTCATGGCGGACGTAATGCGCCGGATGACAGCGGCCCGGGTGGGGGCGAAAAGCGTGGGGAGAGACATACGGGCGTAGCCCTGTGCCAGCCGGTAAAGGGGCAGCGCGTGGACAGGAACGCCGCAGCCGTCCACGGCCAACTGGACTTCGGAGGTCTCTACGCCGCACATTTCAGCGAACACCGAGAGGATACGCTGCTGAACAGGGTGCTCCAATGCAGTATAGTTCTCCAAAGACTCCCCGAAATGGCGGGCGGTAATGAGCATACCGGCGTGCTTTCCGGAGCAGTCGCAGTAGATGGGCGCCCGGGGAATACCGGCAATCTTCAAGGCGTCCTCGGCAGGGACATACATGGGGTATTCTGCCCCGCAGCATAGCTGATCGGGGGAGAGCCCTGCCTTGTGCAGAATGCTCTCCACGGCCTTTACATGAAAGGGCTCCCCGTTATGGGAGGAGCAGATGACGGCCAGCTCCTGCGGGGTAATGCCATAATGCTCCAGCGCACCGCTCTCTGCCACGGGAATTGCCTGAAGGGGCTTGGCGGAAGAGCGGGCAAACGTAAGACGCTCCGGATCACCGAGCTTCCAAAGTATCCGGCCTGTGTGATCCGTTACCGCAATATGTCCCCGATGGATCTGATCCACCAGCTCACCGCGGTATTGATAGGCAATAACAGCCATAGCATATACCTCCGTTTCTTAGATCACAAAGTAGAAAAAGCGCAGCACATCACCGTAATCATCGGCATCAAAGGCCACGGTGGTGGGAGAGATGAGGCTGGCGCCGGGATAGTGGGAGCATCCATAGGCGTCATAATGATGTACATAGGTGATCTCCACGTGGAAGTGATCGGGAAGCGCCGGAGGTGTGGCTGTTTTTGCCGCCGCCACAGCCTTGGCCATCATGCCTTCGATCTCTTCGCGGACAAGCTCCGGGGTCTTTGTCAGAACGCCGTAGCCGTGGCCGGATTTGGTCGGTACGGTCAGCAGGCCGGGTACGGTGCGCGCCGCAGCCGCGCACATCCCCTCGTCGCCGCTGGCGAATAGGGTGGGAACGCCCCGGTAAGCGGCGGCATGGGCGTACATCTCGAATTCTCCCCACAGCGCGCCATTGACCGTAAGGCGGAAAATGCGGGAGCTTACCATCGTGTGGGACGTGGGATTTCCGGGGGCAGAGGCGGCATCGTGAAAGCCGACCATCAGCACACCGTCATAGCTCTCGTCAAAAATACCGGTAAGGCCCACAATATCGTGGGTGATCCCCCGAAGGAGACGGGCGTCTCTGGGGAGCAGGGCGCAGTCGATGTTGCGGCCATCTCCGTGCATATCCTCTATGACGACCTCATCGGCTCCGCCGGAGAAAAGGCCGCGGGCCGCGGCGGCGGCCTCTAACGCCATTTCCCGCGCCATAGGCGCATAGCAGGCGTTAGCCGAACGAGCCTCGTCCCAGCAGGCCAAAGACGCCACACCTTCAATGTCACAAAGAATGTAAAATTTCATGCTTGAGCCCTCCTTTATCAGAAGCGTAATCATAATAAATGCAGAGACATGGGGATCGGGAAGTATTGGGCAAAATGTCTGGGATCCGCCAATAGCTGCTGTTAAATTGGATGTGCTTGGCCGGTCGCTTTACACGTCGAGACGTCAGAGCGTCCCGCTTGCGGGTAAAGCACCGCGGCGGAAGGTCATGACGTTTCGCTGCGGATACGCCGCAGGTAGCGGTAGACCGTGGGTTCGGAGATGTGCAGCTCCCCGGCGACCTGCCCGACGGAGCCCTTGGTCTGGAATACCCCCTGCGCTTCCAGAGAGCGGAGTATCTCCAGCTTGTCGGCGGTATGCATGGCATTGGAGGGAATACCATAGCCGAGGATGGTGGAGTGGATCAGATTGCTGGACAGCTCCGGGATGGAATCGTCCAGGTCTTCGGTATAGGCGGAGCTCTCCTCCTCTTGCGGAAGAGAAAAGGAATGGAGCAGGTTGGAGAGATGCTCCGAGAGCACCAAAATATCCTCCACATCGTGGTTCACGCAAATCAGTCCCACCAACTGGCCCTTTTCCTTAATGAAATAGGTGGAAGAGACAAAACGCTTGCCTCCCCGGGTACGGCCCTCATAGTTGGCCACATAGTCGTGCTCCTTATAGGCTCCGGTTCGCAGCAGTTCCTTGGCCAACTCCGTCATGGGGTCACCCACGCGGCGGCCGCTGAGATGCTCGTTGCAGGCGGCAATCACCGAGCGCTCCGGCGTGGAAACGTCGTGGAGGATGATCTCATAATTCTTCCCGCAGATCTCCCCCATGAATTTCACCAAGGGAATGTATCGCTCAAGACTGGCGTAGTTGCTCACTGTATCCCTACTTTCTCAACAATAATCCTTGCCTGATAAAAAACTGTTACATGGCGCTGCTGAAAATCAGTATATCAAAGATAAATGGATAAATCAACACCTAATATGCTGGAAAGCGGCGGGGATATAACTTTTTTTTTGCAGGGCGAGGCGAAAAGAGCCTTCAAGACAGCGATTTAGACAAAAATTTATCAGACTTCTTGGCACTTATGCGGGATTGACAAGGGCGGTGTGATAAATTATAATCAGGAATGTAACAAAGTTATCAGAAGGGAGGCTCAAGGTCACCCCCGCATTCTATTCTTAAGGAGGTATTTGTATTGGAAGCTGCAAACTACGGTATCTTGTCATTGATTCCCCTTGCGCTTACCCTGCTGCTGGCATTTTGGAAGAAGGACGCGGTCTTTGCCCTGTTCATGGGCTGTCTCTCCGGCGTTCTGCTGCTGGGGCATGACCCCGCCTTCGGCTTCTCCGCTCTGGCGAAGGAGGCTCTGGGCAACGAGGACTTCATCTGGATCCTGCTGATCCAGGTATTCATCGGCATTATGATCGCGTTCTTCATGAAGGCGGGCGTGGTCAAGGCGTTCGCGGAGATGATCGCCGGAAAGGTGAAATCCCCCCGCAGCGTGAAGCTGGCCACCTGGTTCATCGGTCTGTTCACCATCGACGACTACATGAGCCCCCTGCTGCGCGGCGTGGTCATGCGTCCCCTGACGGATGAGATGCGCGTGCCCAGAGAGAAGCTGGCCTTCATCCTCGACTCCACCTGCGCCTCCGTGTGCACCCTGATGCCCTTTATGGCATGGGGCGCCTACGTAGCCGGTCTGGTGGCGGATCTGGGCGGCCCTGTGACCTCCAATGAGCAGGGCGTAAGCGTCTACATCAGCGCCATCCCCTTTAACTTCTACGCGATTCTGATGGTGCTCATCACGCTGCTCTCCGCACTGGAGATCTTCCCCGACTTCGGGCCTATGCGCAAGGCGGAGCAGCGCGCCCGCACCACCGGCAAGCTGCTGCGTGACGGCGCCGTCCCCATGATGGGCACCGAGCTGGAGGAGCTGCAGAAGGGCAACGACAGCGACGTAAAGCCCAACGTCATGCTGGACTTCCTGGTCCCCATCATGATCCTGGTAGCCACCGCCATCTGGACGTACATCGCCAAGGGCGGCGTGAAGATCCTGGAGTGCTTTATCATCACCGTGATCTACATGGCCATCGAGCTGAGCATCCGTAAGGTGTTCAAGAGCGTGACCGATCTGGTGAACACCGCCGTGCAGGGCATGAAGAGTGTCATGTCCGCCACGCTGATCCTGGCCCTGGCCTACTGCATCAACACCATCACCAAGTCCATGGGCGCAGCCGACTTCCTGCTGGGTGTCTGCGAGAGCTGGATGACCCCCGCCCTGTTCCTGTCTGTGACCTTCATCGCGGGCGCCGTGATCTCTTTCTTCACTGGCTCCTCCTGGGGCACCTTCGCCATCTGCATTCCCATCGCTGTTCCCATGGCTTACTCCTTCACCGGCGGTCAGCTGGGTACGCTGGTCTACGCCGCTGTGGGCGCCGTTGTCAGCGGCGGTCTGTTCGGCGACCATTGCTCCCCCGTTTCCGACACCACGGTGCTCTCCTCTCTGGGCGCCGCCTGCGACCACATTGACCACGTCCGCACCCAGCTCCCCTATGCGCTGCTGGCGGCGGCAGTGTCCATGATTCTGTGGGTCGTCGTCGCAATGGTTGGTGGCGCTGCATGAGATACGATTTTGATACCCCCATCAATCGCAGAAATACCTTCTCCTTTAAGTGGGACTGCGATATGGATTATTTCGGCCGGGACGATGTGATCCCCATGTGGGTGGCGGACATGGATTTTGCCTGCGCCCCCTGCATCGTAGAGGCCGTACAGAAGCGCGCCGCCCACCCGGTTTACGGCTACGGCGTGCGCCAGCAGCCCTATTATGACGCGGTGATGGGCTGGCTGAAAAAGCGCCACGGCTTTGAGGTCAACTATGAGCATCTGGCCTTTGCACCTCCCGGCGTGATCTACGCCATGAACGTGGTGCTGCGCATCCTCACCAAGCCCGGCGACAGGGTCATGGTACCCATGCCCAACTACGACCCGCTGTTTGACATGGTCACCCGGGGCGGCCGGAAGCTGGTAGAGACGCCGCTGGTCTGGAAGGATGGACGCTACACCTTCGACTTTGCCGACATGGAGGCCAAGGCAGCCTCCGGCGTGAAGGTACTGGTGCTCTCCAGCCCCCACAACCCCACCGGCCGGGTATGGACCCGTCAGGAGCTGGAGGGCGTGGCGGAGATCTGTCTGCGGCACAACATCTTCATGCTGGTGGACGAGATCCACTGCGACTTCGTGCCGCCGGAGCATCCTCACACCACCTTTGGCCTGCTGGGCGAGGAGGTACTGCGCCATTCCATGGTCTGCTACTCCTCCAACAAGGGCTTCAATCTGGGCGGACTGGGTATGGCCACTCTCGTGCTGGCAGACGACGACCTGCGGTGCAAGTTCAACGAGGAGATGTCCATTGCACAGACACGGCTGGACAACATCTTCGGCATGGCAGCCCTCATAGCCGCCTACAACGACGGCGAGGAGTGGCTGGATCAGGCCATCGCCTATGTGTCCGACAACAAGGCGTATCTGGAGCAGTTCCTGCGGGAGCGCATTCCCCAGATCCGCATGATCCCCTCCGAGGGCACCTATCTGGTCTGGCTGGACTGCTCCCAGCTGCCCTACCGGGGCATGGCCCTGGAGCACTTCATGATCAACGAGGCCAAGGTGGCGTTCTGCGCCGGCTATGAGTTCGGCGAGCAGGGAGAGGCCTTCCTGCGCATGAACGTGGCCTGCCCCAGGTGTACCCTGACAAAGGCTCTGGAGCAGATGGAAAAGGCGATCAACGGTCTGTCGCTTCAGTGATACCTGTAAACGACGCACCTTGTGAGATAAGAAATTTTTTAAAGGAGAAACAGCTATGAAAAAGAGAACCATCGCAATGTTCCTGTCCGTAGCTCTGTGTCTCTCGGTGGCCTTGACCGGCTGTGGGGCAGACAAATCGCAGCAGAGCAACCCCTCTGATGACGGCAAAAAGAGCCTGACCATCGCGGTGCTGAATGATGTTGTCTCGCTGGACCCCGCGGTAAAGGACAGCGGCATCGAGATGCAGATGGCGTCTCACCTGTACGACGCTCTGGTGGACTGTAATGCAGATCTGAGCAGGAAGCCCGGTCTGGCAGAGAGCTGGACTGTTCTGGATGACGGCGTGACGTGGGAGTTCAAGCTCCGCCATGGCGTGAAGTTCTCCAACGGAAACGACTTCAATGCCGATGACGTGGTCTTCAGCTTTGAGCGCATCCTCAACGATCCTACTCTGGAGATGGGCGTGTACCTCATGCGTCTTCAGGAGGTCAAGAAGGTGGATGATTACACCGTGCAGCTGGTGACCAAGATCCCCTATCCCGTGTTTGACGGCAGCCTGGTCCATATCATGATGCTTGACAAGGAGACCTGTGAGGGACTTACCAGCGAGGAGATCGCCGCGAACCCCGTGGGTACCGGCCGGTATCGTCTGGTGGAGCATGTAAAGGAATCCTATATCAAGCTGGTCCGCAACGACGAGTATTGGGGCGAGCTGCCTGATGCAGAGACCGTGGAGTTCCGCGTGATCGCCAATGCAGCTACCCGCACCACCGCTCTCATCAACGGAGAGGTGGACTTTATCTCCAACATCCCTGTGATGGACGTGAACCGCCTGAAGAACGACCCCAACGTCCAGGTCATTACCAATCCCAGCCTGTCCTGCAACTACATGGGCTTTGATCAGCTCAATGAGCATGGCTCTGCCGGCACCGACGATCCCAACCCGCTCCTCAATGTGAAGGTTCGTCAGGCCATTTACCACGCCATTGACATTCAGACGATCATCGATACCGTCATGAACGGCTACGCCACCGTGGCCAACTCCTATATGCCCAGCATCTGTGTGGGATATAATGCCGACGCGGAGCGTCCCGCCTACGATCCCGAGCTTGCCAAGCAGCTTTTGGCGGAGGCTGGCTATCCCGATGGCTTCTATCTCCGCATCGATGCCCGCAACGACAGTGACGTGAACGCCGATCAGGTGTCTCAGGCCATTGCCAGCTATCTGGAGAAGGTGGGCATCAAGGCCGAGGTGAACCTGTTGCCTCGCGCCTCCTTCTATGAGAAGACAAGCGCAGAGAACCTCCAGTCCTCCTTCTTCATGGCGGGCTGGGGCGACAGCTCCGGCGAGGGCATGGTCATCTTCAACGATATGCTCTATACCTACGACGGCAAGCCCGGCATGGGCGAAGGCAACCGGGGCCATTACAGCAATGCCGAGGTGGATGCGCTGCTGGATCAGGCATCTGTTGAGCCCGATCAGGCCAAGCGTGCAGCGCTGGTGGAGCAGGTGGATCAGATCGCCCGGGACGAGGCCGCCTACATCCCCCTGTTCTTCAAGCACAATATCTTCGGCGTGCGCGCCGGCATTCAGTACACCCCCAGTTGCGATGACCATATTCTGGCTTGGGACTTCACCTTCTAAGCGTACATAAGAACAGTCAATGGGAGGAGGCAGAAGGGGATCTTCCCTTCTGCCTCCCGCCAAAAGGGTGTAAGCCCGTAAATGAGGTGTTACCGTGTTCAAGTATTTCCTGAAGCGGCTGGCGCAAATGCTAGTTACACTTTTCATTGTGTCCATTCTGGTATTTGTTCTGGCCAACTTTATTGGCGATCCCGTCAATATGCTGGTCTCGCCCAAGGCTCCGCCTGAGGTTCGCGAGCAGGTTCGAGAAGAACTGGGGCTCAACAGACCGATCCTGGAGCAATATGTATCGTTTGTTACCAATGCGGTCAAGGGGGATTTCGGCAAGTCCTATATCTATAAGGTGGACGTGCTCTCTCTGATTGCCCAGCGGGTACCTGCTACGCTGGAGCTGGTTTTTGTATCAGTCGTGCTGGCGCTGGTTATCTCTATCCCGCTGGGCGTATATGCGGGCGCTTTTCCCAAACGAAAATCCAGCACATTGGTGATGGGAGGCTCCATTCTGGGCATTTCCCTGCCATCCTTCTTCATTGGCATCATGCTGATCTACATCTTCTCTCTGAAGCTGCACTGGTTCCCCTCCTCGGGACGGGGCGCGACCGCGCCGTTTCTGGGGATGAATTTCAGCCTGTTTGCGCCCGGTGGACTTAAGTACATCATCCTGCCGGCCTTTACGCTGTCTGTGACCAACATCGCGTCTCTGGTGCGCCTTACCCGCGCCGGCGTGATGGAGAATATGCGGCAGGATTATATCAAATTTGCCCGAGCCAAAGGTGTGTCTACCCGGAAGGTTCTCTTTGGACACGCCCTGAAAAATGCCTTGATCCCGGTTATTACGGTGTTCGGTATGGAAATCGGTTCCCTTATCGCCTTTACGACGGTGACGGAGACCATCTTCTCCTGGCCGGGACTCGGCAAGCTTCTCATCGACTCCATTAACTCGGTGGATCGGCCGGTCATTGTGGCCTATCTGATCCTGACTACGGTGTTGTTTGTGTTTATCAATTTTGTGGTCGACCTTCTGTATACAGTCATCGACCCGAGAATCCAATTCAGGTGATGCGCTATGGATGAAATGAAAAAAAGGGGCGCGACCCCCAACAAGAGCTTGTTCCGGCGCATTGCTGAGTCTGAGTTCTTTCATAATTACAAGCGCAGTCCGTCCGCTATCGTCGGTACGGTGATCGTGGTACTGGTACTGTTCATTGCCCTTTTCGGGCCGTTGTTTGCTCCGCAGAACCCCTATGATGTAGCCTCTCTTTCCCTCACGGATTCCTACAAACCGCCTGCATGGGAGGCGGGAGGTGATGCCCGGTTTATTTTCGGTACCGACAGTCAGGGACGGGATATTTTCAGCTCTCTTATTTACGGAAGCCGTATCTCCCTCTTTATCGGCGTTGTAGGTACGCTGCTGGCCTGCGCCGTAGGTATCACGCTGGGACTGATTTCGGGCTATTTTGGCGGGAGAGTAGACGCTGTCATCATGCGTTTGGCAGATATCCTGCTCTCTTTTCCCGATATCCTCGTGGCCCTCTTCATCATGACCATGTTTGGACGGGGTGTAAGCAAGCTGCTGGTCGTATTTACGATCATCGGATGTGTCACATACGTCCGTACCGTCCGCGCCGAGGTGCTGACGGTGAAGCAGATGGAATATGTAGATGCGGCCAGAGTCATCGGTATCCCCAATATCCTGATCATCGCCAAGCATGTGCTGCCCAACGTAATGACAACCGTCATCGTTATTTCCACGATGAAGGTGGGCGGCCTTATTCTGGCGGAAGCCACGCTGAGCTTTCTGGGCGCAGGCGTTCCGGTCACGGAACCCTCTCTGGGCATGCTGGTCAAGAACGGCTTCGACGTGCTGTTCAGCGGATACTGGTGGATCGCGGTGATGCCGGGTCTCTACATCATGCTGATCGTGTTTGGAATCAATCTTTTGGGAGATTTCCTGCGCGATGAGTTCAATCCTAAGCTGAAGTAAGGGGGGAGCGAGATGAGCGAAACACTGCTGCAGGTGGAAAACCTGCGAACCTATTTCCACACTTTCCGCGGTGTAGTCAAGGCGGTGGACGGCATTAGCTTTTCCCTGGATGAGGGACAGGTGCTGGGCATCGTGGGCGAGTCGGGCAGCGGCAAATCCGTTAGCAGCTTTTCCATTCTGAAATTGATCGAGCCGCCCGGTGTGGTGGAATCGGAGAAAATTCTTTTCCAAGGCGAGGACATCAGCAAAAAGAGCGAACGGGAAATGATGAAAATCAGAGGCAAGGCGATCTCCATGGTGTTCCAGGATCCGATGACCTCCCTAAATCCGCTCTATACCATTGAGAAACAGATTACCGAGATGCTGGACCTCCACCAGAAGCAGATGACCAAGCAGGAAAAGCATGCGCGCTGTGTGGAATTGCTGCATATGGTGGGTATCCCCAATCCTGAGGATCGGCTGAAATCCTACCCCCATCAGTTTTCTGGCGGTATGCGGCAGCGGGTCATCATTGCGATCGCTCTGGCTGCCAATCCGAAGCTCATCATCGCCGATGAGCCTACCACCGCCCTGGATGTGACCATACAGGCGCAGATCCTCAAGCTCATGGATAAGTTGGTGAAGGAGCAGGGCGCTTCTCTCATTCTGATCACCCATGACTTGGCGGTGGTTTCCCAGATGGCGGATCGTATCATCGTGATGTACTGCGGCAAAATCGTGGAAAGCGGCTCCCGGGATGACGTGATCCACCGTCCCAGCCATCCGTATACTGAGGGACTTCTTAATTCCATCCCCAGAATGGGAGAGGAGCAAAAACGCCTGGAGTCCATTCCGGGTATGGTCCCCAGTATGCTGGATCTGCCCCAAGGATGTTACTTCGCTCCCAGATGCAAATACTACCAGGATATTTGCCGTACCGTGACGCCTGAAAACCATGAGGTGAGTCCGGGGCATTGTGCGGCTTGCCACTTTCCGCTGACAGGAGGCGAGAGCCATGAGTAAGATTCTTCAGGTGGAGAATTTGGTGCAGGAGTTCAATCTGACCAAGGATTTTCTGGATAAGGTAAAATTCAAAAACGGCCATTTTTCACTGGAAAATCGGGTGGTCCATGCGGTCAACAATGTCAGCTTTGATGTGGAGCAGGGCGAGGTGTTCAGCCTGGTGGGAGAGTCCGGATGCGGAAAGTCTACCACGGCCCGCACCATCATCAAGCTGATCGAGCCAAAGTCCGGCAAGATCATATTCGACGGACGCGATATCACCCGGCTCAAGCCGCAGGAGATGCGCCCCATCCGTCGGGAGATGCAGATGATCTTTCAGGATCCCTATGCCTCCCTGAATCCCCGGCAGAAGATCATGGAGATCCTCACAGATCCGATGCTGTTCCACAAGCTGTGCAGCAGCAAGGCGGAGGCGCAGGAGAAGGCGATCCATCTGTTGGAGCGTGTTGGACTCAGCTCTGAGCAAGCCAACCGGTATCCGCATCAGTTTTCCGGTGGTCAGCGTCAGCGCATCGGCATAGCCCGGGCGTTGGCGGTCGAGCCTAAATTTATCATAGCGGATGAGCCGGTATCTGCTTTGGATGTGTCCATTCAGGCTCAGATCCTGAACATTCTTATGGATCTGAAGGATGAATTTCATTTCTCCTATCTGTTCATCGCACACGATCTGAGCGTGGTCAAGCACATCAGCGACAGTTTGGGTGTCATGTATCTGGGAACTATTGTGGAACGGGCCCCGAAGCGGCTGCTGTTCTCCAACCCGGTACACCCCTATACCAAGGCGCTTTTTTCCTCTGCACCGACGATTGATGAGGGCAGTATTGCCGAATCTCAGGAGTTGCGTGGAGAGATTCCCAGCCCGATCCATCTGCCCTCCGGCTGTCCCTTCCATGACCGCTGTCCTATGGCTTGCCCGGACTGCGCACGGGAGGTCCCTACACGGTGACCTTCTCGTTCGTGGGCTGCCAGAGCGTCGAATTCCCGGGACTGATGCTGTCGCTGGGCCAGACCCTCAAGCGCGACGCTTTCCTCAAAGACAGCCAGGAGCTCGAAGCCGTGGTCATCACGGCCGACGGCAAGAACAGTTCGATGAACGTCAACCGCCAGGGGCGGTCACCAGCATCTCCAACGAGCAGATCGAACTGATGCCTACGGTCAACCGCAGCATGAACGACATCATGCGCCTCACGCCGCAGGCCTCGTCGACCACCTCGGGACTGGCCATCGGCGGCGGCAACTACCGCCAGTCGTACGTGACGGTCGACGGCGCGGCGTTCAACAACATGTTCGGCATCGGCGGCAATCTGCCCGCAGGCGGTTCGCCCATTTCGCTCGACGCGCTGGAGCAGGTGTCGGTGTCGATAACCCCCTTCGACGTGCGCCAGAGCGGATTCACGGGCGGAGCGATCAACGCCGTCACCAAGTCGGGAACCAACGACCTGAAGGTCTCGGCCTACCTCTACTCCAAGAGCGACCAGCTCCAGGGCGACAAGTACGACGGCGGCAAACTGTCGCTGAGCGAAATGCGCAACACCACCCTCGGCTTCAGCATCGGCGCCCCGATCGTCAAGGACAAGCTCTTCGTGTTCGCCAACTTCGAGCGCGAGTGGAACACCACGCCGGGCAACTCCCGGCTGGCCCGCACGAGCGAAAGCCAGGATTTCGGCAAAGCCCTGCAATACAACCGACCGACGACCGCGAAACTCGACGAGATGAGCCGGTTCCTGATCGACAACTACGGCTACAACCCCGGCGCCTACCAGAACTATTCGGTGAAGACGCCCGGCTACAAGCTCATGGCACGCGTGGACTGGAACATCAACCGCACCCCCGCGCTGAACGTGCGGTTCAGCCGGACGCAGAACAAGTATTCGTCGGCCCCGTCGTCGTCCATTTCGCCGCTCAACGCCGGCAAAGTGTACGACAAGGACGTTTACGGCCGCACCTCGGTCTACGCCATGTATTTCGGGAATTCGCGCTACTATCAGGAGCAGAACTTCACGTCGGTGGCCGCCGAACTCAACTCCCGCTTCATGGACAGCCGCCTGACGAACACGCTGCGCTACACCTATTCGCACCAGTACGAGCCGCGCAGCTACGACGGCGGCATCTTCCCGACGGTGGACATTCTGGAGCCTGCCGAGAACGGCGCGAGCGCCCTGTACGCCTCGTTCGGACTCGATCCCTTCACCGAAGGCAACCTGCGCGAAGTGTCGACGCACATCCTAACCGACGAGATCGGCTACACGCTGGGCAAGCACCGGCTGGTGGCCGGTTTGCAGTTCGAGCACAACCTGACCACGAACGGCTACTTGCAGGGCGGCGCGGGATACTACGTCTACGAAAGCTGGGACGACTTCAAGAACGACAAGGCCCCGCTGGCGTTCCGCATCGCACACA
>OGHU01001283.1_pt1 | contig 14979 bp, 15 predicted proteins | sample 1571521 | NCBI WGS metagenome assembly OGHU01 (sample SAMEA2581963, study PRJEB24529) | metagenome | biome: Human gut stool | place: China | collected 2011 | reverse complement strand
AAATTTTATTCTTGAGCGTGAATAGCCGCGTTATTAACCCGGTTGACGGGATATTCGAGTATGTTATTTTTGTTTTCCATCTGTTAAAATGGCGGCGATAATCGGGCGAGCATCGGGCGACAATCGGGCGATGGCGCCTAACAGTCACCTAATAATCGCCCCACCGCCATGTAACGGACATGGATAACCCCGGGAAAAGGGATACTAAACCCGGGATTAATTTTAGAGTTTAGAATTTAGAGTTCAACTTTTAGTTTTTATCTTCTCAACCACCCTTTCACGAGGGGAGAAAATGCTTGGTGATGTGAATAAGAGACTATTCCGTGAAATCGACAAATGTCCGACTTTCCCGAATCTTTTTGCAGTAATCACTTACTTTTACGTGTTCTGGATGAACTTTATAACGGGCGAGCGCTTCGGCATTGGCAAAAGTGGAGATTAAGACCGCATCGTATGCCATATCGGAACACGAACCTCGCTTTATCTCCTGCAAAGCGGACTTGTTCCCTGCAAAAACAACGGAAAGAAAACGCGATGCTATAAAATCACCAAGAAAGATGTCGCCGAGTATCTCTACCGCCGAGAGTCCGACCCGATGCGCTACACCCCGCCCAGCGGGTGGTATTACAACTATCCAAAGCACAAGAAACCTGCCGCATCGTTAGAGCGCAAGCTGAACTATACGGGCGAAGAACGGCTGCTGGCCAAGGAATGGTACGAGCAGCAGCTGGCAAATTACCCGGATGTACTGACCGTTGCGCAAGTCTGCGAGGTGACAGGCTACCAACGCCACACCATTCTGAAATGGTGCAGCAAGGGCTTGCTGAAAACCATCTTGCAGACACCCAAGTATATGATTCCCAAAGTATGGCTGCTGGAATTTGTGACATCCGATTTTTTCAACGAGATCAGCCGAAAATGTGGAAAACACTATGCAGCAATCAAGGAAATTAGCAGCTCACGCAAAGCCAGATAAGATGACTATTCGACCTCATGTGAACGCTAACACTTTAAGACTGCTTCCATCGGTTTGATATGGTTCCCATTTCAATTTTCCAGACAGTGCCTGGAAAATTAGATAGCCAAATACAACAGGCTTATATTTTATAAATCAGCATATTATGGTCAAAGCTGTCAAACAGGGGCATCCACGTTCAAAAGAGAAAGACTCAAAGTTGGGCGCAAAGAATAAGAAACAGAACAGAAATAATTGAAATAGAATATAATTCGTGCAAGACTAACATTCGGGGAAGTGTCAACATTTTAATTTATTGACATTTCCCCGAAATCACGATATAGTAATAGTAGAAAAAGGCTTAGGGGGGATGCTGGATGCCGAGCGATTACCAACAGCAAATAAAAGAGATTTTTGGCACGTCTGATTTGGATGAACTGCGAGAACTTGCAAAGACGCTGAAAATCAATCATCCAAATCCGCGCAATGCAGGTCGCAAGGCGCAGCTTACCCCCGACCAGACCGTAGAGGTTTTGGAACTGCATAGAAAAGGCATCGGTAACACCGAGATTGCAAAACGGTTCGGCGTGTCGCGTCAGACCATATACAAGTATCTCTATAATGCTGAGCATTTCAGCAAGAACCCGGATTTTACCATGCGGATGAATTTCATGAACGGTAAGCAGCTATGTACGGTCATCGACATCGATTTCAAGCACGAAGTTGTTCGCATGAAGAACTACACCGACCGAATCCCTTTGCGGGCGTTTGGTGTTGTAGAGAATCCGTCTTGGGCGGATTTTGAGGAGTTCTTGAAAGAAAGATGCCTGCCCGCCAGCCGAGCCGGTTTGAAGGACACTCTCCGGGAGATGGAGGTTCCTTTCTTTGACCCGCTGCTGATTATTGAAAAGACCAATGGACGTATGGCTGGGGATCATCAATGGGTGCAAATCATTCGAAATTCTGAAAAGTAAAAAGCTCCACAAATATAGGGAGTTCAAAACATTGTAGTGATTTTCATAAAGCCTTGACTATTTATTTGCTTTATGTATACTAAAGGTAAAGGTGGTACGTGGAAATGGTAACGGATAGAGGAAAATAGATCGCCAATATGTTTTTAAAAATGATGAATCAAAAAAATAATTAAAAGGAGCATCCGCATGGGATTGTCAACATCATACTTGACTAGCACAAAGAACTTCGAAGGAATTATGAATTCGATTCTCGGAGCACGTGCTCCGGATAGATTCACAAACAAATTTTTAGAGGACTTAGGATATAAAAGTAGTAATGATAGACTTATTACTGGAGTTCTTAAATCATTAGGAATGTTGAATGATGCTGGTGAACCAACACAGCGCTATTTCGACTTCCTTGACCAATCCCAGTCGAAAAAAGTTATTGCAGTTGGTGTTCAGGAAGCATATGAAGATTTATTTAATCTGAATAAAGAGGCCCAAAAGCTTTCCCAAGATGAGGTCAAAAATAAGCTTCGTACATTAACGCAAGGACAAAAAGGTGACAAGGTAATTGAGAGCATGGCAAGAACATTTCGAGTGCTATGTGATTATGCAGACTGGTCTGACATAGAGTTGAAAGATGTTTCTGCTCCAGAGCAGATTCCAGTCCAGCAGGAAAATGCTGATGCAAATACTAAAGACTTAAAAAGGGAAAAGCTGTTTTCTGAACGAGTTGGATTGCACTATGATATTCAGATTCACCTACCTGAAACCACAAATATGGCTGTGTACGATGCAATTTTTCAAAGCTTAAAAAGGCATCTTCTTTAAGGAGCAAAATGGACGAGAATCAGTTGTATGCATTTGTTATGCGAGGTGAGTTGGCAAAGTCTGCTCTTAGTCGGACTGATATCCTCGGTAAATATTCAAAGTCGGAGGTGCTGGCACATGAATATATCAACTCTCTTGCATTAGAACTTCTCGATGAGGAGCTTGTAGAAAATGCAAAATCGATGGCCACGGTTTATACCGCGATTGCTGCATTTGAGAATTCAGTTCGCCGATTTGTTGTTAAAGTTTTAATGGAAAACAAAGGCGAAAATTGGTGGGAAGAAGGTGTATCTGAAAAAATCAGAAAATTTGCAGAAAGTCGTAAAAAAGAGGAAGAAAAAATACGTTGGCACACTCGCAGAGGTGAGTCAATGATTAACTATACGGAGTTCGGAGATCTTGTTTCAATTATGTCTCAAAACATCGATTTGTTTGAAGATTACATAATATCGATAGATTGGGCAAGACAAATAATACAAACTATTGAAAGATCGCGTAATGTTATTATGCACAGCGGGGAACTAGGGCGCAAGGACATTGAGCGAATTGGAACCAATATTCGGGATTGGATCAATCAGGTCGGTGAATAGGTACGTTTTTCATTTAGATGCAGGTCGTTCGCTAATGCATGACACACAGAATGATGTCTGCTATATTCTTAATCGAGATATAATCTTCCCTGTTCTAGAAAATAATATTCCCCGATTATATGCGGGATGCTATTTGCGCACCCATTAGTTTGATTAAAGGTACCACCAATGCATTCCCCATAGTAAAATACCGCATCCTGTCTGGCATTCCTGCTGTCCAATTATCAGGAAAACCATTTAATCTTTCACATTCAATAGGAGTTAAAGTTCGTAACCGATTGCTTGTGGGGTCTAGGATAACGTGGGAGCTGCGATTCAAACTTCCCTCGCTTGTTAGCATCGTTCTGCCTGGACGATCTAGGGGGTCGGGGAACGGAACTGCCCCTTCAGAAAAGATGTAGCGCGTTCCATCTTTCCGGTGGCGTAACTCCTGCTTGGCTCCTTTTACATAACGCCAACGCGGCATAGTACTTTCCGTAAGATAATACTGCTCATCTATAACACCATCTTCTATAATACACCCAATCGAAGTTGGGGCTCTGCGTGCGGGAATCCCCTCTACGGAATAGTATCTCCCGTTTACCATTAAACCTGTATTATAAAATCGGCTTCTTTGAGAATCCGAAAGCTCTTGCATATCAAAAAATGCAAATTCATCAAGCCATCCCTCAGTATAGGTCTGACCATGAGAAGAAAGCGGAAATATCGGCGCGAAAAAGCCGTCACGCGTGACCTGCCTGTGTGCTCCCTTTAATCCGCGAATGCAAATATCATCTGCTGCATTCCGGAATAGTTGCGTATCATTATGATATGCAAAGATAAAGGTGCGGCGACGCCGTTGCGGAAAACCATAGTCGGCAGCATTTATAACGCGCCATTCGACTGCGTAACCTTTTTCATAGAAGCACCGAAGTATGATGGAAAAGTCACGTCCTCGTTGCCATGCGGGTGAAACTATAAGGCGGTCTACATTCTCAAGTAACACATAGGAAGGGCGATGCTCGTAAAGAATCGAATCTATTTCCCACCACAAGATTCCCTTTTTTCCCTCGATACCTTGTGGATTCCTTTTTGCAATCGAGTAATCTTGACAGGGAAACCCTCCGACCAGAAGGTCATGAGGTGGGATTTGAGACTTTGCATTCTTTATATCAGCGCAAACATGCTCTTTCTTTGCACCAAAATGTTTCACATAACATTCATAGGCAAATTGCGTTTTCATAGATGGTTCCCACTGATTTGCCCAGACAGTCTGAAAGCGTGAGGATGCTTGTTCTAGTCCAAGACGAAACCCGCCTACTCCAGCAAAAAGCTCTACAACACGAATAGGCTTTTCCATACGACCACCTCAAAAGACACAAAAACCAAGGCCCGCATAGCTGACCTTGGTTTTTGTTTATAAAATATTCAGCAATTGATTCCCCATTCGTGTGATGAGAGGAACGACCAATGCATTGCCCATAATAAAATAACGTTGTCTTTCGGACATTCCCGTATCAGTCCAGCCCGTGTCGAATCCATTCATGCGTTCACATTCTTCAGGCATTAGGCGACGAAGCTTTTTCGTATGCGGGTCTTCGATAACATGGGAACTTCGGTTTTTTGTTCCCTCACTAGTAAGCATCGTGCGACCTGGTCTATCAAGGGGGTCCGGAAAAGCAATGGGACCTTCAGAGAATTTGTATGCAAAACCGGTTTTCGATACGCGGTCTATCGTTTTTGCGCCTTTCATGTATTCCCATTTGGGAAGTTCTTCAGAAGAAAGAAAGTATTTATCATCGATATCACCATCAACAACAATGGAACTCAATTTTTGCGCAGGCTCTCCATGTGGTGTCGTTTCTGCCGAAAAAACATGACCATCAAGCATTACACCGCTATTATAAAAGGTGGTCTTAAACCGTTTGGTAACTTCTACTGTATCTTTGAATTCATTCAGATCTGTGTATGTGATTTTTGTTTTGTCTGCTATTTCTTTTTCAAGAGGAAATGCGCTTGCAAAGAATCCTTTTTCTACAAGCCAATTCAAATCCGATTTTGAAATGGAATCCTTTAACAGCCTTTTATATTGTTTAGTCGTATTTTTAAAAGCGAAAATGAAAGTTCTCCTACGGCGCTGGACACAACCATACTCTGCTGCATTGATGACACGCCATTCAACACCGTAGCCCTCTTCCTGCAAGCATTTCAAAATGATGCCGAAATCCCTTCCGCGTTGTGCTGTCGGCGATTTTAGCAATCTATCAACATTTTCGAGTAAAACATACTTCGGATGGTGCCTTTGTATGATTTTGTGAATAGACCACCACAGGACCCCTTTTTTTCCCTCGATACCTTTTGCGCCAGTACTTGCTACGGAATAATCTTGGCAGGGAAAACCGCCGACCAGTAAATCGTGCTTAGGCACTTGGTCAATAACAGTAGCGATATCTTCGTTAGAACAAAAAGACTTTTCGCCAAAATTCCGGGTGTAACATTTGTAAGCCCATTGCCCGGCCTGACCGGGTTCCCATTGGTTTGCCCATACTGTTTGAAACCTAGAAGAGCTGCGTTCAAGACCGACTCTGAATCCCCCAACGCCAGCAAATAGCTCTACAACACGAATCGGAGCATCTGCAGCCACTTTTATAACACCTCGACTTATGATATAATTATAATTAAGTATACCATAATGCACGCAAAAGATCAAGCATTTTTGCAGCATTGTAAGTAACCTTGCACATTATACCAGAAAACAGCAAAAAGATCAAGTACTTTTTTCGGAGGTGTCAAAATGTCCAACACATACAAAACAAAAGAAGATGTACTAAGGCGTGCACAGGAGGCCGTTGGCAAGACTTTTGGCGAAATCGATAAGACAGGTCGGTTATCCACAGGAAAAGGTGCTGCCGGCAATGTTATCGAAGAGAGTTGGTTCGGATATCGTCCGAACAGTGACCCCACGCCGGATTTTGAAGAAGCAGGTGTAGAGCTGAAAGTGACTCCTTTTGAAAAAACTGCAAAAGGAATCCGTGCAAAGGAACGGCTTGTTTGTGATATGCTTAACTATATGGAAGAGTATAAAGTTCCTTTTGAGCAGAGTGCATTTTGGCAAAAATGTGCTTGTATGCTTTTAATGCCCTATCAATATGAAACTGGTGTAGATAAAAGGGATTTGCGTATCGCGGATGCGTTTATCTTTGATTTCCCGGAAGAGGACCTTCAGGTCATTCGCAATGACTGGAAGATATTGATGGATAAAATCAAGTCTGGTCATGCGCATGAAATCAGCGAGGGTGACACGATGTATTTAGCGGCTTGTCCAAAAGGAAGAAACGCAAAGGATACTCGCCAGCAGCCATTCAGTGATATCCCAGCAATGAAGAGGGCATATTCTTTAAAGCAAAGTTATATGACTCAGATGCTGCGAGAACGCGTTTTCGGTGGCGTACCCAATGAACACATTATTCGCGACCCGGAATCTCTCCGTAAAAACACATTTGAAGCTCAAATCAGTAAAATAGTGAAGCCTTATTTGGGGATGAGTCGAACTGATTTACTGCGGAAATTCAATGTATCTCCTAATGCCAAAAATGCAAACGCATTATTGTTTGCAGGGATGTTAGGGATAAAGGGAAATGTTGCTCATACAGACGAATTTCGTAAGGCGTCCATCGTTCCCAAAACGATCATGGTTAGCGCAAATGGAAAAATAAAAGAGAGTATGTCGTTTCCAGCAATCGACTTCTGTGCTATTGTCAATGAAGAATGGGAAACATCTACTCTGTATGAGCAGTTGGCACCGACTAAGTTTCTATTCATCATTTTCAAGAAGACGCCGGATGGTGATAGCGCTTTCCAACGTATCCAATTTTGGAACATCCCAGTTGACGACTTAGAAGAAGTCCATGATGTTTGGCAAAAGACAGTAAATACACTTCGCAAAGGTGTTCATATCATTAAGGACGATAAAGGATACTGTCATAGCGACTTGCCAAAAAAATCGGAGAATAGAGTGTCCCATGTTCGTCCTCATGGAAAAAGTGCAAGTGATGTAGTGCAGTTGCCAGATGGTGGTTATATGACGAAGCAATGCTTTTGGCTGAACAATACGTACATCGAAAAAGTGACTCATTCGGAGGATTTGTAAATGGCAGGATATCTTTTTTTACTTGGCGAAATAAAGGATGCCAACGATAAGGTGATAAAAAACGCAAATGCCATATATAACGAGGTTTTCTCGACGGGGACATATAGCACACGAATGCATTTGGAGAACACCTTGAAAGCCGGAAATTGGTCCCAATCAAGGGCTAAACAATCCACTTTCACAGACTATTTGGGAATGAAGGAAAACGATTATGTTTTCTTTTTCTTTGACCGTGAGATACACGGAATGGGGAAACTTGTAAATATTGGAGAAGATTGCAAATACTGGGGCTATATCGGCGCAAACAAACCAGAAGCTTATTCTGAAAATCAAATTGAAAATGTAAAACTCTTCCCCGAAATCACACCGGACAACCGATGCGTATGCTTCTTTAAACCTGTACTAGAAACGTATAATTCATCAGTAGATATGGATGAGGCTCTCACATCGTATCCAAATGCATTCAAGGCGTTGCGCGTCATTGATGGGCGCTCATTTATCAAAATGGACGATGAAGAATCCTTCGCGTTAGCAGCGTTGATTAGGAGACGGACGAACTCCTCAAAAACGATAGCCTTTGAGAATCAAATTCATCGTATAGTATATGAAAAAGTATCGAAAGAAAACCAGTATTTTCTAACAGCAAAGTCGATTTTGCAAACATATCCAATAGTGAATAAAGATGGAATATGTAGTGAACAAATGGTAGAGGCCGCTGCAATAGAAAGACTTTCTAAAGAAAATCGTCTTATAAAGGACACCGATTGTTTGCAACGATGGGACTATGTATGTCATCAGGTATCTGCATCTCCATTCAAACCTATCAAATATATGGAGTGGATTGATATTTTCGGGTATCGAAAATCCGCATGGGATGAAGAAATCGGTATCCCTGTCCCTTTTAGCATTGATAAATATCTTGTGGTTGAAATTAAAAAAGATTACCTTAGGGAAAAAGATGCCGCTGCAGTTACACAGGTGATGAAATATGTCGACTGGGTCACAAGAAAATATGCGAATAATATCTATCCCATGGTGACAGCCTATATCATTGCAAATGGGTTTGATGAAGATTTTAAAAGGAGTTGTCGGGAGACGGGCATCAGAAATTATAATTTAGGTTATCGAAACTCTCAGCCCCAAACGTGGATGGATATAAAACTTATCAAATACTCTTTTGATGGCCAAGAAATATCTTTTGTGGAAGTTCCAAACGTGTAAGACATGAAACATCCAAAATCATATGATACAACGCCGGAAATATCGAGGCGTATGTCTCGTGTACATTTAAAACAAGGAAAGGCGGAAACTTTGTTAGCCAAAGCCCTTTGGCATAAAGGTCTTCGCTATAAACGTAATGACAAATCTTTGCCTGGGTCTCCTGATATTGCTATTCAAAAATATCATATTGCAATATTTATTGATGGCGAGTTTTGGCATGGACAAAATTGGGATGAACGCAAGAAAAAGCTCAAGCACAATCGAGAGTATTGGGTAGAAAAAATTGAAGAGAATATCACCCGCGATATAAGAAACGATAAGGACTTGCAAGCACGGGACTGGGTGCCGGTTCATTTCTGGGAAAAGGAGGTCTTAAAGAATCTTGATAGTTGTATCGCTAGTATCGAAGAAATAGTTGAAGTTCAACGAGAGCTTTTGATAGATGGAAAAGAAATCGAGCTATATGACCAAGGTGACGAAATCGTTGAATATGGATTAAGCAATTATTAATGCCGACAAAATTGGTTGCAAAGATATAGCATAATTTGAGGGATTGCTAGGTGTGACTTTGTAGTTCCATTTAGGGAATCTGACTTCAACAGGGCCACATAATCTTCCACTCAAAATACTCTGCCTGCGTAATCTCTCCCGCATACAACTTCTTCTGAACCGCGGCCCAATCCTTTAGGAAATCATCTAGAATCGTATCATCGAACCACATGGCCACCGGGGAGCGCGGCGGCCAGTTATCGTTGTCATCATAGTGCAGCGCAAGGTCTGGGTTGGCATTATACCGTGCTGTGCCGCGCTCGGTGGGGACCAGCTTGATAACGCCGGGCTGCTCCTCGTCCAGCCAGAAAAGCTGCTCCAGAATATCGTTTGCCGGACCGTTTCCGCCATCGGAAAGTGCCAACGGGGAAACACGCAAAGCCTCTGCTATTTGATTTAGCAGGGGCTTTTTTGGTACGCGGTAACCCATTTCGTATTGCGCAATGCGGTTTGCGCTGAGGTCGACCAACTCGCCCAACTCTTTCTGGGTCATGCGGCGGTGCTGGCGGATGCGCTTGATTTTCTCTCCGATGTTCATTTCAGTTCACTCACTTTGCAGGATTTTCCTTATTGTACCACACCATAACATAAAAGCGCAAGAAAAAAGTAACAATTTTGCGAAAACTATTGACGTTCGCATAAAAGCGCAGTATCCTATATTTACATCGCAAATATGCGAAAGTTGAAATTCAAGGATGGTGATCGAATGGATTGTAAAGAAATCAGAGAAATGTACAAGCTCATGTTTGCGGAGTACCCGGACATTGTAACGGTCAAGGATCTGCAAGCCATGCTGGGCATCAGCCGCCATGCGGCCTATGACCTGCTGGGGGAGGGCGAAATCAGCTGCATCCGGCTGGCAAACGCTTACAAAATCCCCAAAATCAATGTCATTGACTATGTTCTGAAGCGTCCGTGCGGTCAGACCCGCGTGAGCGCGTAGGAGCTGCCTTGATTTTGGCAAGAGCACCTCCCCGTCTCAAATAGATTCGGCACCTTGAAAACTGCATATCCGGCAAGCAAGGTACATTCACCACATTGCCGTCAACTTACGAGTACGGCAGCGCAAACAGAGTACGCGCCATGACTGCCACCGGGCACGAGCGATTCAATCTCTGGTAAACACTCCGTGGCGGAGTGGAGCGCAATGACAGATGTGGTCATAAAGATACTTCCGTCCAGTCACAGTTCACACAATGAGGGCGGCAGGCAGAGAACCTGGCTGGGGTAAAAATACCCATGATGCCGTTGCAGCCGAACGGCAGCCTTGCGAATCGTCCCCACAACTGGGGCAAGGTGGGCAAATGCAGCTGTGAATCGAAATGTTATCCCGAAAGTGTACCGAACGGATTCACTTTTTCCAGCCCAGTAAAAGTAGTGAATCAGAACCGTATACTTTCGGAAAATTTATTGGGAGTGAATCAGATTTGATTCACAATTCAGAGGGAAAGGTGTAAAAGTGAATCAGTTCTGATTCACTTGCAGTAACTGCCCGAATCCGCCCGGTGTGGGGCGGATGCCCCGCGTCGCACACGGACGCGACATCACCCGCAAACCCGCCGTTTGGCGCGTTTGTGGGGCTGTGGGGCGGCGTGAGCCGTACAACTTAACACTGGAGAATAAAACTTACTACACACAAAAAGACGATAGTATGAGATAATAGATATATGCCAAAACAGAAAGGACGATGCGAATGAATTATGAAAAACTTCCAAAAACGATCTCCGCCGAAGAACTCCTCTCCACGCCACTGCCGCCGGTCAAGTGGATCATTCCCGATTTGCTCCCAGCCGGTCTTGCGCTGTTTGCCGGCCCCAGCAAAGCGGGCAAAAGCTGGCTGACCTTGTGGCTGTGCTTGCAGGTGGCGCAGGGAAAGCCCATGTGGGGGCGCGAAATAGAGCCGCACACCGTGCTTTATCTATCGCTGGAGGACACTTTCAACCGCCTGCAAAAGCGCCTTCTCCAGCTTGTGGGCAGCGAAGAAGCGCCCGAACGGCTGGTCATGCAGACGGAATGCTGCAGCATCGGGCAGGGGTTGGAAGAACAGCTCACCAGCTTCCTCTATCAGCACCCGGACACCGGGCTGATCGTCATCGATACTTTGCAAAAGGTTCGTTCCAACGACCAGAACAACAGTATGTATGCCAGCGATTACAAGGAGATCAGCGCTTTGAAGGCATTGGCGGACAAGTATAACATCTGCATTTTGCTGATCCACCATCTGCGCAAACAAGCCGCAGACGATCCGTTCCAGCAGATTGCAGGTTCCAATGGCTTGATGGGTGCGTCCGATACCAGCTGGGTCATGCAGCGAAAACGCATGAGTCAGACCGCCAGCATTTTGGTGACCGGGCGCGATATGGACAACAAAACACTGCGTCTGCACGAAGAAAATTGCGTTTGGATTCTGGACGAGGAAGAAAGCACAGAACAGATTGTCGCTAAGGCAGTTCCCGGATATATTTGGAAAGTGGCTGACTACATCGATAGTGTCGGAACATGGCAGGGCACAGCCACCGAACTGCTTTCCGTAGCCGATATTGAAGGCGTTTTGCCCCACCAGCTGACCCGGAAAATTGTGGAACACTTCGATACCGTATTCACGCCAAGAGGTATCCGCTATGAAACCCACCGCACCTCGCAGGCGCGGCAGATGAAGTTCTCCCGTGACGGAAATGACGCAGATGACGCTAATGACGCTGAAATTGACATAACCCAGCTTTTCAAATGGGATATCTCACAAGCAGCGTCATCAGCGTCATTAGCGTCACAAAGGTCGCGTAAGGAGAGCAAGCATGGGCGAAGTGTTGCCACAGGGCAACCCGCCGAAAAGCCTACGGGGACAGCCCCGAACCCCTGTGAGGCTGCGAGCGCATGAGAAAACGCAGCGTTGGAATCAATGTTCGCGTCACCGTCACTGAAAAGAAAAAGGTGACGATGTTGGCGAGAAAGTGCGGCTTGTCACTCTCGGAATATTTGCGCCAGCGGGCATTAGGCTATGAACCGAGTGGACACCCGCCCACGGAGGTATTTGATGTGTTGGATAAATTGGATGAAATTGCAGAAAGCTGTCAACCGAGTGCAGGCGTTAAAATTACAGCCTGTGCAGATGAAATAAGGGACCTGCTCATTGGCGGTAACTAAGATCTGGGCAATCAAGGACAGCTTACAGCGCGTCCTTGATTACGCAGCCAACCCGGACAAAACCGAATACGATGCCCTTGCCCAGACACTGCACTACGCAGAGAACGATGCCAAGACCAAGCTGAACGAGAGCGCCCAGCTCGTCACCGGCATCCATTGCAGGGCAAATCATGCGTGGGAAGATATGCGGGCTGTACAGGAACGCTTTGGTAAAACAGACGGCGTGGTGGCGCTCCACGCCTACCAAAGCTTCCGCGAAGGAGAGGTTACTCCGGAGCAGTGCCATGAGATCGGCGTGGCACTGGCCCGCAAGGTCTGGGGCAAGCGTTTCCAAGTGCTGGTCGCCACCCACATGAATACGGATAATCTGCACAACCACTTCGTTATCAATTCCGTATCGTATGTGGACGGCAAGAAGTACGAGCAGCGCCGCAGTCAGTATGCCGAGTTCCGGGCGGCATCTGACAAGCTGTGCCGCGAGTACGGCTTGTCGGTGGTGGAGCAGCCCAAGACCAAGGAACCGGCGCGGTACGCCCGGATGCGGGAGGCCATCGACCAAGCCTGTGAGGATGCCAGCACCGCCGAGGACTTTCACAGGGCGCTGTATCGGCAAGGGTATATTTTCGGCAGTGACCCTAACCGTAGGTACGCTACCATCCGGGCGCGGGATGGCGGACGAGCCGTGCGGCTTTATCGGCTGGGAGAAGAATACGATTTACCTGCCATAGATGACCGACTGCGCGGAAATTACCTGTTGTATGGACCAAGGCTGTATGAGCTGAAACATCCACCCCGGCAAAACACGCCGAAACGGTATCGCCCCAAGGATACCTATGCAGGAAAAGGCATTCTAGAAATTTTCCTTGATGTGTTCTTTGGTGAATCCCAGATGCACCGCTTGTATCTGTACTACTGTTATCAGTTGGGTATTCTACCCAAGAAACAGCAACCGCGTATCAACCGCCCGGAGTTGGAGCGCATTTGGAAAGATACCGAGAGAATCCTTGCAGAACACGCCTTTGTCCACGACCACAAGTTTCCCTCTTTGCAGGCAATCGTGGACTACCGTAAGGGCTTGTCCCAGCGGATGGAAACCCTTGCCGCGCAGCGGGCTGAAATCGTCAAACAGATGCGCCGAAAGGAAGCACCGCCGGAACTGGCAGACCAACGCATGGCGTTGACTTGCCAGATCACCAAACTGCGCAAAGAAGATAAGATTGCTGAGGGAGCTATCAAGCGCATCCAAAGAACACGTGAATCCAACCGCATAGACCAAGAAAGCCGAAGTCAACATACAAACAATAAAAATCGCAGCCGAGATTCTTTTCGCCAGCGATAAGGAGGTACAATGGCTTACATCAAGAAAAAATCCGAACGAAAATTCAAAATCACTGTCTGCAACGGCTATAAGGTCAACGGGCAGAAACGGATGAAAGCGCAGACCATCACTGTGCCATCATCCGTGCCCAAACGCGGCATTCAGCAGTATGTCATGGCAGAGGCTGAGCGCATTGAGAAAAAGTTCAAGTATGGCGTAGAAGAAAGTGACCAGACCCACTTTGAACAGTACGCCGAAAATTGGCTCAAACGGCAGGAACCGTTCTTTAAGGCTACGACATACGCAGGGTACAAACGCAATCTGGATATTGTTTACCCGCTGATTGGCGGTATTCCGCTTGCAAAGCTGCTCCCCATGACCCTAGAGGAAATGTGCGAGGAATTACGCAAGCGCCCGGGGCGTGGTGGAAATTGCATCAAGGAAACTACTGTGGAGAAATATCTAGAAACAGTTTCCTCGGTGCTGGAAGATGCCAAGAAAAATGACATCATTCCGTTTAACCCGGCGCACCGCGTTCGGAAAAAGCATTTTGAAAAGGAGGTGCAGCATATTCCGCAGAAATATGAAATGGGTAAACTGATGCGGGCGATTCAGAACGAACCGATTCTGTATCGGGCGTACTACACACTGGCAATCACGACCGGTCTGCGGCGTGGGGAACTGTGCGCCCTGCAATGGAGGGACATAACCGGTGCTTGTGAACTGACCGTCCGCCGTTCCCGCAGCTGCGCATCCGGGCAGATTGTTGAAAGCGACACCAAAAGCCATCGGGAACGGATTGTAACCATTCCGTTGGGGCTATGGGAACTTCTGATGGCGCTGCGACAGCAGCAGATGCTGCATAGCGGCGTTCCGGACAGAGAGCAACCGATTTTTACTGACCCCGACGGTCATGTGCCGCACCCGGACACTTTTACCCGACATTTGCGCAAGCTGTATAAAAAGTGTGGGCTATCGGAAGATTACCACCTGCACACCCTGCGGCATTTCTACGCAACCTATCTGCTGCAGGAAGGCACCAGCAAACAGGTGGCGGCATCCCTGCTCGGTCATGCAGATACGGCATTCTTGGAGCGCACCTACTGCCACCCACAGGACGCGGTGAAACTTCAGGCGGCAAACCTGATGCAAGATTTGTTGAACAGCCAAAATCCGTGTTATGTTGCATTTAATGATAAATCACAAAGTAATTTTTGACTATCTTTTTAAAAGTTCTTATATGCCGGTATAGCCTATTGTTACAGGCTTTTCCGGCATTTTTC
>OGHU01001274.1_pt1 | contig 15068 bp, 8 predicted proteins | sample 1571521 | NCBI WGS metagenome assembly OGHU01 (sample SAMEA2581963, study PRJEB24529) | metagenome | biome: Human gut stool | place: China | collected 2011 | reverse complement strand
AGGCCAGCAGATACCAGCCGATCTGCTTGGCGAGGTTGCCCTTGCTGCGGAAGACGAGGCTGCGCTGGATGGGGAAATTGATGCACTCGCCGATGACCATGGCCACCATGTAGGCGCAGAAGTAGGGCAGGCCGCCGTGGGCCGCGTCATAGCCGAGGATGTTCCACTTGAAGGTCTCGCCGAACAGGGTGATGTCGATGCCCGGCCAGCCGAAGTCCACCACCGGCAGGCTTGCAAATGCCTTGGGCAGGAACTGCAGAAGCAGATATTTGAACACGGTGATGAGGTTGGACACGATGACGAACAGTCCGCCCTCCCGCACCCATTTGGCCGCGGCCGGATGCTTTGCGGCAAAGTTATTCCAGAAATTCATGGCCTTATTCCTTTCAGCTGTTTTTGAGCCGGTTTTCCATCTGGCTGTTCAGGATGAGATTCTTGACGAACTCATAGATGACCCGAAGGATGCCCACGAGCCAGAAGCCTTTCAGCTCCCAGACGAGGCCGTCCACCATGCCCATGCTCACCATGCCGTTGGTCATCTTGGCCAGCGCGCGCAGCGGCATATTATACTGGAACACGGTGTTCAGGTCGGGGGTGCCTTTTGCAAAGCTGCTGTCCAGACGGCAGCGCAGCACCTTCTGTGCCACCCAGCCCAGCGGACTGCGGCCATGGTCCATCTCGCCCAGCGTCATGTTCCGGTCGATGCGGACGACATCCTCCGGGATCGGATGGCCCAGCAGAGCCTCGAACTCGGCGTCGGTCACATAGGTGATCTGACCGGAGACGTAGTGGAGCAGGTCGAGACCCTCGTAGGGGTCGGGAGCGTTGGTCCCCTTGACGGAGACTTCCTCTGTCAGCCGGATGTCTGCGCTGGATGCACCCACGCGGAGCTGATAGCTTCCGCCTTCGACTTCCCAGCGGTCAGTCTTGACGTTCCAGTAGCGGAACGCCTTGTCGTCCAGAGCGATGCTCACCGTCCTGCTCTCGCCGGGGGCGAGGAAGACCTTTGCAAAGCCCTTCAGCTCCTGCGCCGGGCGGAAGATTTTTGCGTCCTGCTTTGCGACGTAGAGCTGGACGATCTCGGCACCGGCACAGCTGCCGGTGTTGGTGACAGTGAGGGTCACGCCCTTCTCGTCTGCCTTCAGATCACTGTACTCGAAGGCGGTGTAGCTCAGGCCGTAGCCGAAGGGGAACGCCACCGGCACACCGGCGGTCTGATAGTACCGGTAGCCCACATACAGGCCCTCGCGGTACTCCACGTTCCGGCCCTCGCCGCCGAAGTTCGCCTTGGCGGGGGTGTCGTCGTGAGCCTGCGCCCAGGTCTGGGACAGCTTGCCGCAGGGGCAGAGCTTGCCGGTGAGGATGTCTGCGGCTGCGCCGGCGCCTGCCTGTCCGCCCAGTGCGCCGTAGACCAGCGCCCTGCACTGGCCGACCCACGGCGTCTCTACCGGCGCACCGGCGCTCAGCAGAACGACGACGTTCGGGTTGACGGCAGCCACAGCAGCCAGAAGCTGCTGCTGGTTCTCGGCCAGCTTCATGTCGGCGCGGTCGAGGCCTTCGCTCTCCCGCAGCTCATCGAGGCCGAGGCAGAGCAGAACGGTGTCGGCCTTCTTTGCGAGGGCCACAGCCTCTTCCAGCTTCTCGGCGTCAGCTGCACCCTGACGCTCGAAACCGGAGGCATAGCCCACGAAGGTGATGCCGCTGTCGTCGGCCTTGATGCTGTCCAGCAGGGTGTCCACCTGCAGGGCGTTGACGGCGCTGGAGCCTGCGCCCTGATAGCGGGGCGTCTCGGCAAAGTCGCCGATGACGGCCAGCTTCTCATTGGGCTTGAGCGGCAGGATGCCGCCCTCGTTCCTGAGCAGGACGATGCTCTCTGCGGCCGCGCGGCGGGCAAGCTTATGGTGCGCGGCAGCGTCGAAGGTGCGGGGCGCTTTTTCCACCGCAGCGTGGGTGGAGAGCACCAGTTCCAGCATCTCGTCGAGACGGGCGTCCACGTCGGCCTCGGAAATTTTGCCGTCCTGTACGGCCTTCATCAGCTCCCGGATGGAGTCGCCGCCGGGGCAGGGCATTTCGAGGGTGGAGCCGTTCTTCACGCCGAGGGCGTGGTCATTGGAGCCGCCCCAGTCGGTGACGACGGCCCCGTCGAAGTCCCAGTCCTTCCGCAGAATGTCCTGCAGCAGGTGGGCATTCTCGTTGGCGTAGGTGCCGTTGATGAGGTTGTAGGAGGTCATGATGGTCTTGGGCTTTGCCTCTTTCACCACGATCTCGAAGCCGGTCAGATACAGCTCCCGCAGGGTGCGCTCATCGAGCACCGAGTCGCTGGCCATGCGGCGCAGCTCCTGACTGTTGACCGCAAAGTGTTTGGGGCAGGCAGAGATGCCGTTTTTCTGGATGCCGCGCACATAGGCGGCGGCCATCCTGCCCGCGAGGATGGGGTCTTCCGAGAAATACTCGAAGTCACGGCCGCAGAGGGGGCTGCGCTGGATATTCAGGCCGGGGCCGAGCAGGACAGCCACTTCCTGTGCAGCGGCTTCCTCGCCCAGTGCCTCGCCCACGGCTTCGCCCAGCTTCTCATCCCAGCTGCACGCAGTGGCGGAAGAGGTCGGAAAGCAGGTTGCCGGAACGCTGGGGTTGAGGCCCAGATGGTCGGCGGCACCGGCCTGCTTGCGGACACCGTTGGGGCCGTCCGAAAGGGTGATGGCCGGGATGCCCTTGCCCGGCAGAGCGCGGGTGGTAAAGACAGTCTCGCCCGAGAGCAGAGCGCATTTTTGCTCTAAGTTCAGTTTCTGGATGATGTCGGTATGCTTCATCGCATTTTCCTCATTTTATCCTGAGCAGGGCAAAGGCCCGCTGTCTGGTGCAGCGGGCCTTTGCCGTTGGTTCAGTTCAGGTGCTGCATGGAGAGAGGGTCCGGTTTAGACTTCTTCCTCTTCTTCCTTGCGCTTCTTGTAGTTCTTGATGGCGGTGTACTCCAGGCTAACGATGAGCAGCGCGGCCACGACGTCAGCGCCGATCAGGACGATCTTCCACTTTGCCATGCCGGGGTTCAGGTTCTCAGCCTCATAAGCGCGGCTGTTGACCACGGTGTAGAGGATGTTCTTGGCAGAGGTGCGCATTGCCTGCTTGCTGCTGTTGGTCAGAACGGTCACATTGTTGTAATCGTTGCCGGTGGTGCAGAGCATCAGGTCGCCGCCGTTGCGGACAGCCTGATCGGCGGTCATGTAGCCGTAGACACCGAAGTAGTCGGTCTCGACGAAGCCGAGGAAGCCCCACTCGCCGCGCAGGACGTTCTGCAGCAGCTCAGAGCAGCCGCCAGCCCAGCGATTGCCGATGTAGTTGAAGGAAGACATGACAGCGTGGCAGTCAGCATCCTTGACAGACATCTCGAAGGGCTTGAGGTAGATCTCGCGGATAGCCTGCTCGTTGGACCAGGTAGCCGCCATGCAGTTACGGTTGCCTTCCTGATCGTTCAGGGCGAAGTGCTTCATGTAAGCGTAGACGCCGTGCTCCTGTGCGCCTGCGATGGCGTTTGCGGCCATAGCACCGGACAGGACACCGTCCTCAGAGTAGTACTCGAAGTTACGGCCGGAGAATGCGGTGCGGTGGATGTTCATAGCCGGGCCATACCAGCCGGAAGTGTTCATCTCATTGGCCATCTTGCCGATGCTGTCGCCGAAGTCGTGGGCCAGATCCTTGCTCCAGGTCATACCGATGAGGGTAGCAGCCGGGAAACCGACAGAACCGACGCCGGTGAAGTTGTTGTTGATGGACGCAGGGCCGTCACAGTCGTTGGTGCGCACCTTGCCGATGCTGTCCACGGCTGCGGTCTGGTAGCCGCCGAAGCCGATGGTCTGCTGCAGGTCGTCGATGCTCATCTCATCCAGCAGGTCATCCCACTTGGAATCGTTGTAGTCCACGCCGCGCAGGTCAGCCAGCTTGAGGCCGTTCTTTGCGCCGGTGGTGATGTCCTCTGCGTTGGGGTCCTCGTCCTTCTCGTAGCCGGACTCGGTGTAGGTGAAGCAGTTCTCGAAGCCAGCCTTGACCTCATCGCTCATCTCATAGGTAGCAGGAGCGGCAATGGCCTCGTCGTAGTTTGCAAAGCCGTCTGCACGGGACAGATAGGTGATCTCGCCTTCGGCGAAATCGAACTGGTTGATCGCCACGACCTCGTCGCTCTCGCGCTTGTTGGACTCGTTGTAAACGATGTCGGAAGCGACAGTGTAGGTCTTGGAATCCAGAACATTGTGGGAGTCAGAGTTGGTGCTGATGATGTAATCGCCAGCCTCCAGCACATAGCAGCCGTTGTTCTTGTAATCGTAGGAAGCCAGATCCTCGACCGGGATGGTGAAGTCGATGGTCTCGCTCTCGCCGGGGGCAAGCTCGCTGGTCTTGGCGAAGTCCAGCAGGTTTGCGGAAGCCTTCTCAATGCCGCCGTTGGTGTACGGAGGATCATTATAGATCTCCACGACATCCTTGCCGGCAGCAGAGCCGGTATTGGTGACGGTGACAGAGAACTTCAGGCTGCTGCCGTCGCTGGTGATGTCGCTCATCTTCTGGGTGAAGGTGGTGTAGCTCAGGCCGTAGCCAAAGGGATAGACAACTTCCTTGTCGTAGTCGATGAGGCCCTCATCGGCGGCAGTCTCATAGAACTTGTAGCCGACGTAGATGCCCTCAACGTAGTTGACGAAGGAGGGAGTGGTACCCTCGGGGTCGAACATACTTGCGTTGGAATTGAACTCGGAAGCGTTGGTGTACTTGAAGTCGCCGAAGTTGTTCCACCACGGAGAAGCGGTCAGGTCAGCAGCATAGGTGTCAGCGGTACGGCCGGAGGGGTTGACCTCACCGGCGACCACGCGGCCAAAGCCCTCAAAGCCGGACTGGCCGGTGCCGGGGCAGAGCAGGACGCCCTTGATCTGGGGGTAATCCTTGACCCAGTCCATCTCGAAAGCGTTTGCGCCGTTGTAAACGACGATGACGTTGTCGAAGTTGGAAGTGACGAGATCGATGAGCTCTTCCTCGCGGTTGGACAGCTGCAGGAAGTGGTCGCCCTTATCCCAGTCGCTGCCCTCGTTCAGGCTGTCATCGTAAGTGCCGTTGTAGTAGCCGGCACCGCGCTGAGAACCACGGTAATCTGCCACACGGCGGACCCAGCTGCCGTCCACGACAGCAGACATATCGGTGGGAAGGTCTGCGCCCTCACCGCCGACGCGGGTGATGACGACCATGGCGGTGTCAGAGTATGCCTTGGCGTTTTCCATCATCTCGTCGGTGTACAGGCTGACATTCGGCTCGGGCAGAGTCCAGTCCTGCTGTGCCATGCCGACGCTGGGGCGGGTGGAGCAGTAATCGGTGTAGAACTTGCTCAGCTCGTCGTTGGTCTCGATGCCTGCATCATGCAGACCGGTGAGCAGGTCGGTGACAGGGTAAGCGTCGTTCAGAGCGCCGGAACCGGTGCCGCCGTAGCAGGGACTGGTGGAAGCCCAGCCGAAGACGTTCAGCTTGGAGCCGGAAGCCACAGGCAGGATGTTGTCGTCATTCTGAGCCAGAACGATGCCTTCCTGGGTGATCTCATTGACCAGCTCGGTGGCCTCTGCGGAAGTCTCCTCACTGATGGAACCTTCGCCGGAGACCAGATCCAGCATGGTGGACATGGGGCCGGTGCAGATGAGGTTGACGACAATCGCCAGCGCCAGCAGAATGGCGAGGCCGGACTGCGCACGAATCATCTTCTTTTTCGCTTTGGGCATCTTCCGCACCGCGAACATCACGAGGAGCGCGAGTACGAGGACGACACCGAATGCAATCAGATAGTTCTGAATGTTCGAAACTACCTGCATTACATCATCCATATTGATGGACAACATAATTTTCTTCCTCCTTATTCTGAATCCATATTTTCCGGGTACAGCTCCCGGAGCATTGTCACTATTATAAATGGATTCAAAGAAAATTCACAAACATCTTCACAATCTGTCATTTTGGAGGCATATTTTGCAGAAGTTTCAATTTGGTTTCAAATTTTATTGTGCTAATCCACAATTTCGAGAACGGTTTTATTGTGCAGAATAACAAAACGTCTCTGTCATCGCTGTGCGATGACAGAGACGTTTCTCACGATGGGACCGGCAGCAAGATCCGCAGGGTGAACCAGCCGTCGGCCCAATGAAGAGTCATGGTGCCGTCGTGGCGCTGGGCGGCCGCCTGCACGCCCTGCAGGTCGTAGCCGCCGTGGGCGTTGTGGACGGGCAGACCGTCCGCGCCCATCTCCACGGGCTGGGCGCAGTAGTTCTCGAAGCGGAGCATCACGCAGCCGCTCTGGTTATAGATGGCCACCCGCAGCAGACGCTTTTCGGGGTCGGGCTCGGCCAGCACGCTCTCGATGGCGTTGTCCAGCGGCGCACCCACGAGGGTACACAGCTCCCGCGTGCTCAAAAAGCCCAGCTGGCTGCCGTCGGCCACGCTGGTCATGTTGATGCCGCGCTGCTGGCAGTCCATGCTTTTGGCGGTCAACAGGGTATCCAATACCGGGTTGCCGGTCTTGTTCTCGGCCTCATACTGCCGGAGGCCGCTCTCCATCCGGGCCAGAGCCGCGTCCTGCTTGGCCCGGTCGCGCTCGGCGCGGATGTCCGCGATCTGGATCTTCAGCTCGTGATAGCGGCTGTTGATGAGCCGGATACCCTCCTTGCTCCGCTTGTACTGCTCGTACTGGCGGTGGAGCACCTCGTCCATGGCGGCAAGCTCGCTGTGGAGCGCCGCCTCCCGCAGCTGCTCGTGCTGGACCGTCAGGATGAGCACGCCGCAGATGTCCACCAGCGTGCGGATGTAGTAGACGCTCATGTCCACCTCGCGGTCACCCAAGAACAGCAGGTTGCTCACCGCGAAGACCATCGCCGCCATGACGACGGCCACGAGGGCCGCTTTTCCGCTGATGACGATATGGCCCTTGGGACTTTTGTGCTTATGCTCCAGCACCCAGATGCAGCCGAAAACGCCGCCATAGACCACCACCAGAAGCAGCAGTGACAGGCCGTCGGCCCCGCTGCGCTGAGGCCAGAGGAAGCAGTGCAGCTGCCACTCGGCGCTGGCCGCCAGCTCTGCCAGAACGAAGGCCCGGGCGCAGACATAGCCCGCTTCCAGCAGGGAGATGGTGCGGGTGACCCAGAGGTATAAATACTGTATCCCCACAGCTGCCGCCATGCAGGGGATCCACCACGCCAGCGGAACGCTGCCCGTGGCCTGCAAAAAAGCACTCAGGGCCAGCGCCCATGCCGCACTGGCAGCGATGGTGGCCGTTTTGCCGAAGCGGATGCCCAGCGGCAGGGCGTAGATGCCCACGGCCAGACACTCGGCCAGCGCCGTATACAGGCGCGGGATGCTGGGCAGTGCCGTCATGCACCTTCACCCCCGATGTGGTCGGCCAGCGCCGCGAGGAAGGCTTTCCGCCGGGGGCGGCTGACCTGCAATTCGTAGGGTCCCACCTGCACCATCCCCTGCTGCACGCTCTTCACCTGTGCCAGATTGACAAGGTAGCCGCTGTTGCAGCGGGCAAAGGGCCGCTCGGCCAGCTTTTCCTCAAAGGCTTTCAGGGTGCCTGCCGCCACGAAATCGCCCTCTTCGGTATAAAAGTGGACGCGGTGTCCCTCGCTTTCCAGATAATAGATGAGGGACGAATCCAGCCGCCGCATCCCGCCCTCCACCGGCAGGGCCAGATAATGCCGTGCGCGGCGGCGCAGCTGTTCTTCGGCCTTGCGCAGCTGCTGCGAAAACGCAAAATAAGGCACCGGCTTGAGCACATAGTCCAGCGCCCCCACCGCGTACCCGCCGATGGCATACTGTGCCATATTCGTGATAAAAACGATGATGACGTCCTTGTCCAGCTCCCGCACCCGCCGGGCCGTCTCCATGCCGTCCAGATGCTTCATCTCCACGTCCAGAAACAGGATGTCGTACACCGGGCGGTAATCATCCAGCAGCTCCATGCCGTCGGCGAACTCCGTCACCGCGAACTCGGTGCCGTACTGCCGGGTGTGCCGCTGCACATAGCCTTGCAGCTGCGCCCGCACCTCTGCCTCGTCCTCGACCAGAGCAATGCGTATCATTGCCGCACCTCCTTTTTCCGCAATTTCTCTGGTTTTTATTGTAACACGAAATAGGGCGTGTGGCAAATAGGAGAATAAAACAGCAGCCCCGCTTCATCTGCCGCGAGGCTGCTGTTCTGTTATTGGAAAATTTCAGGCTCAGTTCGTCTTGACGGCCACAAGGATACGGATCTTCCTGCCGCCGGAGCAGCCGAAGTTGTCGTACCAGCCGATGAGCTTATAATCCTCGGTGTTGATCTTGGGCAGCGAGGTGGCGAAATACTGGCCGTTCGACCACAGATACACCTGCATATCGTCGGCAGTCTCATAGCGCTTATCGCCGCTCATGACCGAAGCTGCGCCCAGCTTATCGACGACTACCGGCGAGAGCTGGAGCATCCGGTTGATGGCCTTGCCGTCAGCAGAACGGCCGATGGCGATGCCGCCTGCGATAACGGGGTACTTGGTGGCGGTGCTGTAGGCCACCTGCTTGCCGCCGGAGTAGCAGACGTAGGTCGCACCCTCGCCCAGATAGTTGAGGAAGTCGCCCAGCGTACCGCCCACGCTGTCGCCGGTGCGGCGGAGCACATAGCTGAACAGCTGGTCCGTCTTGCCGGTAAGGGTGTTCCAGGTAGAGCTGACGACACTGCCGTCGATGAGGCCGTAGAGCACATCGCTGGTGCTGGGGACAAGGATGTTCTTCACATCCTGGAAGGTCTCCTCATCGGTCTTGTCTACCTTGGTGGTGGTCGCAGCGGGGAGGCCTGCGGCCTCTCTTGCGGCGTCCTGTGCCTTGTCGCTGATCTTTTTGTCGATCTTCTTGGCGGCTTCGTCCGTCAGGCGGCGGACAGAATCCAGCGCAGCGTACTCCCACAGGTCACCGGTCACATCGTCGAGGATGACCCGGTCGATCTGGCCCGCAGAATTGGTGGTGTAGTAGCGGATGTCGCTTTCGCTCAGAGTTACCCCCGATAGGCGGCTGGGGCGAACTGCCCCAGCCACACCCTCCGACGTCGTATCAATGATCTGCACGTTGTCTGCAAACGGGGTGTCGCCCAGCGCGGTGCCGTCGGCGCTGACGGTGCCGCTGGTCGAGCGGGGCGAGATGGACTGGACGCTTTCGCCGTCACCGTCCACGCTGATCTCCACCAGCTTGCCGGCCGGGAAATTGAGCTTATTGTTTACGTTGACGGTGCGGGCCGTGCCATCGGTACACATGACCGAGACAGCCTGCTGCACCTCAGCGCTGTTCGTCTCCACGAGGGTGCGGGATGAGGACTGGACCACGCCGTAGAACACAGCGTCTGCCGCGTCGCCGGTGAGGACGGAGACAGCTGCATCGTTCATGCCCAGCAGCAGAGTGACCACCTGACCCACGCCGCCGCCGGACAGAGAAGACAGCTGATAGGCCACAGAGGGCGAAGCGATGGCGTAGGTGACCCCGGCCACAGTCACAGAGGTCGGGGCGCTGGCCGAGGGCGAGACAGCCGTCACGCGGCCTGCGGCACGCTTATTGTAGATCCACACCGTGCGGGCGCTCTCATTATAATAGTAGACATCATAGGGCGAGAGGGCCGCAGAGGTGGTGACTTCGTCGTTGCGGTAGATGGCCGCCGGGGCGAAGGGCAGAACTGTGGAAACATCAGCCACGAAGGGACCCTTGACGTTGTCCAGCAGGACAGAAGAGATGTCCACCTGACCGTTGCTCACCGCAAAGCCCAGCGTGGAGGCGTAGACCTGACCGCTGCCGTTCATGGCGGTGAGGGCGTTGTAGAAGAGCATGGTACCCTGCTCGAGGGTCAGAGTCTCGCCCTGACGGGCATTGATCTCATTGCGCAGGCCCAGTGCGCTGGCCTTACTGAGCTGAGCTGTAGGGAAGGTACCGCCCAGCTTTGCCACATCATAGCCCAGCAGGCGCAGCGCCATGGTGCAGGCTTCTTCCAGCGTGACGGTGTTGTCCGGGCGGAAGCTGCCGTCAGAGTAGCCGGTCATCCAGCCGTTCTGGACGGCAGTGCGGATGTAGACCGCATAGGGAGAGTCGCTGTCCACATCGCTATAAAGGCGGCCGGTGCGGCCCTGTGCCGTGGTGGTATCGCGGTAAGCAGAGAATGCGGTGAGGAGGCGGGCCGCCTGCCCACGAGTGAGGGGCGCACCCAGAGAACCGGCCTGCTCGGCGGTCAGACCGCCCAGTGCCGTCGCCGTCTGGACTGCCGCGTTGGAGCCGACCGCAGAGGCGGGCAGCACCAGCATGGAAACAGCCACGCAGACAGCCAGCAGGAATGCGAGGAATCGTTTTTTCATGGTAAACTCCTTAATCATATCTGAGCGCTTCGATGGGGTTCAGGCGGGCGGCACGGCGGGCAGGCAGGAAGCCGAACAGGACGCCGATGCCGCAGGAGATGCCCACGGCGATGGCCGCCGCGTCCGCCGAGGGGGTGACGTTCAGGGTGATGTCCGTCAGGATATACGGAAGGATCTGGTTGATGATGGCCGAGACGATGTAGCCCAGCACGATGCCGAAGCAGCCGCCCAGCGCCGACGTGACGCCGGCCTCCACGACGAACTGGGTCAGGATGGTGCTCTCCTGTGCGCCCAGTGCCTTGCGGATACCGATCTCACGGGTGCGCTCGGTGACAGACACCAGCATGATGTTCATGATGCCGATGCCGCCGACCAGCAGCGAGATGCCTGCAATGGCCGTCAGGACGCCCACCATGACGTTGATCATGGAGGACATCTGCTTCATGGCTGCGCTCAGGCTCATAACGTAGACATAGTCGTCCTTGCTGACCAGCTTCTTGATGCTTTTTTGCAGATACTCCTGCGCTGCATCCGAGTGGTCTGCATCCTGCAGCACGACGTAATACTCGCTGACACTGCTGGTGTTGTTGACGCTCATCAGGGTGGTATAGGGAATGAGAACAACGTCGTCGTTGCCGCCCTCGTACTGAGAGGCGGGTTTGGAGCGGCCTTCCAGCACGCCCACGATGCGGTACTCGCTGGCGCCCACCTTGAGGGTGCTGCCGAGACCGTTGCCGCCGAAGATCCTGCGGTCCACATAGTCGCCGATGACACAGATATTCTTGTTGTCTATCAAATCGGTGTACTGGATGCCCCGGCCCTTGGCCACCTTGTAGTTGTTGATGGTCGTGTAATCTTCGTTGACACCGCTGATGCCGGTGCGGCGGTACTTCTCGCCCGCCACCCGCAGCGTGTCGCCGCCGGCACTGGCAATAGGCGAAAGACCCTTATAATACTCGGGCTTCTGGTTGATGATGTTATACACATCGCTGACCTCCACCGTGCGGGTGCTGGCGGTCATGACGTTGACGGCCAGAATATCGCTGCCCATGTCGGAGTAGAAGTCCTGCATCATGTTGGTCATGCCGTTGCCGAGACCGACGATGACGATGACGGCCATGACGCCAATGATGATGCCCAGCATGGTGAGGAAGGTGCGGACTTTGTTGCTCAAGACGTTCTGGACGGCCTGTTTGAAGGTCTCCTTTATCATGCCTGCGTCCCCTCCTCTCCGGCTTTCGGCTCCGCCATCATGAAGTTCGGCTGAACGACTGCCTCGGGTGCGTGGGCGTCGCCGTCGTAGACGACGACACCGTCCTCCAGACGGATGATGCGCTCAGCCTGCACGGCGATGGAGTTGTCGTGGGTGATGAGGACCACGGTGTGGCCCTGTTTGTGCAATTCCTGAAGCATCCCCAGCACCTCCCGGCCGGTGTGGGAGTCCAGCGCACCCGTCGGCTCGTCGGCCAGAATGATGGGCGGGTTGCGGACAAGGGCGCGGGCGATGGACACACGCTGCTGCTGGCCGCCGGAGAGCTGGTTGGGCTTGTTCCGGAGCTTGCTGCCCAGACCCACCTGTTCCAGCGCTGCAATGGCGCGGCTGCGGCGCTCGCTGCCGCCTACGCCCGCGTAGATGAGGGGGACTTCCACATTTTCCAGCAGGGTCAGCTTGGGCAGCAGGTTGTACTGCTGGAAGATGAAGCCCAGCTTCTCGTTCCGGATGGCCGCCAGCTCACGGCGGTTCATCTTGCCGACGTCGCTGCCGTCCAGCAGATACCGGCCATGGGTGGGTACATCCAGACAGCCGATGATGTTCATGCAGGTGGATTTGCCGGAGCCGGACTGGCCCACGATGGCCACGAACTCGCCCCGCTCTATCTTCATGGAGATGTGGTCTGCCGCTTTGACGAGGGTGTCACCCATCTGATAGTACTTGCAGACCTCGTCAAACTCGATCAGGGCGCTCATTCGTCGCCTCCTTCGGCAGACACCATCATGGTGCTGTAGAAGTCGGTCGCGCTGACGCTGGAGTTGTCGTAAGCGATGGTATCGCCCTCCTGCAGGCCGCTCTTCACTTCGATGTAATCGTCATCGCTGATGCCGGTGGTCACCTTGACGTAGACGTAGCCGTCGGGAGCGGTCATGGAAGTCTCAGCATTGGCAGCGCTGGGCGAATCCTTGGTCACCAGCACATAGCTGCCCCGGACGAGGGCGGCGTTGGGCAGGGCCAGAACATTCTTGACGCTGGCGGTAGTGATCTTCGCAGTGGCGTTCATTCCGGGCAGCAGCTCACCCATATCGTCGATCCGGACGGTGACAGGGTAGCTGGTGGAGCCGTTGGCGGTAGTGCCTGCCACGAGGATGCTGCTGATGACGCCCTTATAAGTCTCACCCGGGACGGCGTCGGCGGTGATCTCCACCTCCTGGCCAACCTCAAGGGAGCGGATCTTCAGCTCGTCCACGTTGAGCTTCATTTCCAGATAGCTCATATCGTAGATGGTGCAGAGGTTCTGCATGGCGGTGTCGTTGGCGCTGAGCTTGTCGCCGGCCTTGACCTTTTTGTCCACGATGGTGCCGCTGATGGGCGCATCAATGGTGTAGTGGCTGATGTTCCGCTCTGCGGAAGACATCCGCAGCTCGGCGGAGCGGAGATTGTCGGCGGCGTTCTGAGCCTGCTTGTCCAGATCCTTTCCGGTGATGCGGAGGAGCACATCGTCCTGACGGACGGTGCTGCCCTCCCTGACGCAAAGCTCGGACACGGTGCCGGAAGCAGCGGCCACGACGGTCTCCTCGCGCTGGTACGCAAAGTGGGCCGAGTTGAGGGAGCTGACACCGTTCACCTGCGCCACTGCGGCCTGCGCGGTGGTCAGGCTGCCTGCGTTAGGAACAGCGATGGTGACGGTGCAGGTCATGAGGCTGGCGTCACCGGAGGGGTCTGCGCCCGACACCGAGCGGATGGTGCCGTTCAGCACCTCAAAGGTGGTGTCCGGCATGACCTGCGCGGCCTGACCGACAGCGAAGCTCTGGGCCTCGGCGGCGGGGAAATCCACAGCCAGCAGCATCACCGAGGTATCGCGGACGGTGGCGACGGTCTGCCCGGCCTGCACTGCATCGCCTGCGGCCACAGCAAAGGAGCTGACCTCGCCGCCGATCTTCGTGCGGACGTTCCGGGCGTCGGCGGCATCATCGTAGCTGCGCTGGGCCTGAGACACCGAAAGCTGTGCGCTCTCGAGGTCGCCCTCCACATCCGAGCTGTCGATGACGTAGAGGACATCGCCCTTCTGGATGGTGTCGCCCAGCTCGAAGTCGGCGGTGAGCACCGTGCCAGTGACGAGGGACTTGACGGTGTAGGAATCGGCGGCGTTGATGGTGCCGCTGCCGTCGTAGACGTTCACGATGTCGCGGCGTCCCAGCTTCTCCTGCGTGTAGGCAAGGTCTGCCGACGCACTGCGGCTCTTGCGCGGCACGATGACCGCCACCAGCACCGCTGCGGCTGCGACCACCGCGATGCAGCGCTTTTTGTGGGTCTTGATAAAGTGGAACACCTTATTTTCTCCGCCGGTATTCTCCTGCGGAGAGGCGTCCTGTGTCTTCTTGTTGAAACCTAGCATGAAAAGCCTGACCTCCTGTGTTTCATGAAAAAGAAAAGTTCTTTCTGCCTGTTTTCATTCATTCTGCGCTTTCCCCCACAGCGTCCGCCAAAAACGACCTGTCTGCGAGATACTGCCCCGGGTTAGCGGCGCAAACCGTTATAATGATACCACCTAACAAAACGGACTACAAGAAATTTTTCCTGCACAATCTGCAACTTTTTTGAAAATTTTTCCATCATCTCTGTGTCTGGAAACTGGAACATCAGACAGAGCTTTCGGATGAAGAGTTCATCAACTCGCTCCGGCCCTTCGTGCAGCGGCTTTTGGGATACAGTCAGAAATAAGACCCCGATCTTGACGATCGTCTGCAATGAGACTTTCACCTGCAAGAGCTGCAGGCGGGTCGTCATCTGCACCCGCTATCCCCTCTTGCATCCGTTATCCAGCCGTTCCAGTGTGCAAATTGTGCAGAGCCAAAATCAGCCCCTAAAAACCGCACCTGATTTTTATACAATGGGGTGAAAACGAGCCGGTTTCACCTGCGAATGACACACCCGACACTACCAGTTTATACCACACATCAAATATACATCAACAATTTGATTCTTGGCAGGGATATGGACAGCCAATTTATATATCATTGCGCTCAAGAAAACCAAGGCTGCCAACCCATAATTTTCTTTGTCAAGAGAGCTGGCACCGTCCAGCCCTCTCTCTTTTTGCTAAAGTTTCCGTCTGTGCAACAACACGAAGGATTTCCGGGTATTGCGCATCGGCACCAGCATCCGGGTGAACAAGTAGAGTTTCGACAAGCCCCGGCTGGAACTGGCAGAGAAGATCGAGGCAAATTTCTATTCCCAAGACCTGACCCCGGCAGCACCGCAGCCCCGGCAAAATGAAAAGCCGGTGGCAACAAAAATCTCCGGTAAGGAGATTCTTGAAGCCATCCGGCTGATGGATGCAGAGGAACGCAGAGAGTTGACGAGAGCCTTGTTCGCTTAAAGTTCTTCTTTTTATGCAAAGGAAAGCAGGCTGTGCAAGCCATGCGCAGAAAAGCCCCCGATTCGGGCAAATGTGCAAACGGTGTGCAGAAAGT
>OGHU01001249.1_pt1 | contig 15242 bp, 16 predicted proteins | sample 1571521 | NCBI WGS metagenome assembly OGHU01 (sample SAMEA2581963, study PRJEB24529) | metagenome | biome: Human gut stool | place: China | collected 2011 | reverse complement strand
AATATGTATTGATTAGGGCTATCCCGGGAAGGGATAGCCTATAAAAGGAAAATCAAGAGGAATGAATTATTCTTAAAGAAATATATGTATGTCGGTAGTTGCCATTCTCGTATCTTCCAAAGACAAGATTAGCACTGTTTTTTCATCAATTATCGTATAATATAAAATATTATGAGAAGTAACAACACATTCATGTACCTCTGTTAGTTCTAAATTTAAACGAAACGCCAACGGATTCTGTTCAATAATCCTCATACATCGCTCCAATTCATTTAAAAAATTCACGTTAGCTTTTGTTCCCCACTTCCCTAATATATAATCAGAAACCTGAGCTATACGCTCCTTTGCTCGTAAGGAAACAATTAGAGAATACATTAATGGTGCAATGAATTTACAAAATCCCACGCATCAAGATATTCTCCCCTTGAAAATTGTTCAAATCCGAGAGAAATATCTTCGCGCACATAAGTCGGAACAGAATGTTGTTCCAAAGAAATAGAAACGTATTCAGCTATCGGTTCTCCGGCAACTTGCTGAACTTCTTTCTGTTCTTTATAGGGTTTTATCTTGTCCATAAACTAATCGTTTATTACTATCTACAAAGATACTACTTTTATCCAAATAACAAGGTAGCGAGATATTTATTATTGTAAGCACTCAAATTAGGGCATACCCCTTTGCAAGGGCAGTTTTCAGTGCCCTAAACCGAGTTTTGTTAATTAATTCGTTTTAAATTTAACATTGGCCGGTAGCTAAAGTGATTTTGCCAGAAGCCATATTAACATAATCCCTGCACCCGTTAAAGATATTTTTGAAAAAAGTTCCGATGAAGTTCCAGATAGAACTGCCATGAAGCTTTACCGTTCCTATTACACTGTGATAAGTTGCAACCATCTCAGCGCCGGCATCACTGTCATAATGAAATGAATTATTACGCTGGGTAGTCAGCTTTCGAAAAGACATCTTCATCACTTGGCTCCCGGTGAAGTCGCTCGCGAATGATAGACAACACACGACTGTGCTTACAACGCATATCGGTAAAGTCACGAACATAATAAAAATGATTGAGGCCGGTAACACTCAGCATAAACCCTCCAGTTTCTCTACCATCCGAACTAAATCTCGGTAGCTTAAATTCTTTTGGGATAAATGCAAGCCATTGTTTATGCGAATGTCAATCCAAATACGGACAGGATTGTCATTATCGCTTTTTGATACTGTCTGGGGCTGATCAATAGGCTTGTTTTTTCCTCATGGTCAATCACAGGAACGCCATCAATCCGGACTTCAACTACTTTTTTGCGAGTATCCTTGAACCATTTCTGAAAGATGTTATAAGTAACATTGTGCTTAACACAAAACAATTGGAGAGATTCTCCATGAGGAAAAGACTCCGCCTGGTACTGAAAGTAAAGCCTTTCAAGATCTTCACTGCTATACATAATTCTATAAATTGGGTTGGCAGCGAAGATAGAACTTTCAATTAATAGCCAATTTTTGACCGCTTACATAAAAAGTAAGATGAAATGAATTACTTTTATTTTGTCACAAATACATATCACTAAAATTCAACAAGTTATAATAAAAGGAATTGCGGAAAAGCAAAAAGTAAATAACTAAAAAGAATCCGGTTCTTTCGTGATACAGTCTACATTTGTTTATCATCACCTATGTGACAAGAAACTCAATGTGTATCACATAGAGTTGGAAAGTATCTTTTTACATAAAACATTTTCTTGTAAGCGTTACCTATCACATTCGCCAATGTCCAAAATACAGCAATTACCGGATGCATCTCTTCTGCTACACGAAACAATGGATAATGAGCCCAAATACGCTTACCCAATGTAGGTGGCGTAATACTTCCTTTACGCCTACGGTAATAACCCAAATTTTCTTTCAGCAAATAACAAGGGAATTTCCTTATTACTTTCAGCCACATAGCTGTATCATTGTTCTTCCGTACATCATTGATCTGAATGACTCCAACTCTATCTGCATCGTACATCACAGTCAGGCATCCAGGCCAACAACAAGCAAACATATCAAACAGACTCACTTTTTTAAGTCCGCTCACATATACACCTATTTCTTTTCCCTCTTCGGTTATTTCTGCATATTCATGATAGGTGAATGCAAAATCGTTATCTACCATAAATTTCAGCTGCCTTTCCAACTTCTCAGGTAGCCATATGTCATCACTATCTAAAAAGGCAATCCAACGTCCTTTAGCTCTTTTCAGTGCATTATTACGAGTAATAGCCGCACCGCTATTTCGTATATTACACTCATATTTGATACGACTATCTTCGTCTACTAGTGGAGCTATCACCTTATCTGTTCCATCTGTAGAACAATCGTCCTGAACGAGTAGTTCCCAGTTTGTGTATGTTTGTGCATGGACACTTTTGATTGTTTGGTTAATAAATGAAGCACAATTCCACGTAGGAGTAATGATCGAAACTAAGCCGTAGTCTTGCATACACAAATTGTTACAAAAAAATTATCAACATTCAAAATAAATAAAACCTTGTTCGTTCCTGTCTATATATAATTATTCACCAACAGTAGCATATACAAATCCCTCTCCCTCAAGTTCCCCACGATGATAAATATTACGACCGTCCACAATGATATTTCCAATCATTACTTTCTTTATCACATTCCATGAAGGTAAACGAAATTGACGCCACTCGGTCATCAAAAGCATAGCATAAGCACCATCTACACAGTCATAAATATTATCAGTATAAGTAACAACATCACCTATACGACGTTTGCACTCCATCATGGCAATAGGATCAAAAACACGCACCTTTGCACCAGCCTTCAACAATTTGTCTATCACGATCAATGCTGGTGCCTCGCGCATATCATCTGTATCGGGTTTAAAAGCTAAACCAAGTACAGCAACAATCTTATCTTGCAAAGTTTCACCCTTGGGCATAATCTTTTGCAATTTCTTAAATACAATTTCTTTCTGATTTTTATTCACTTCCTCAACAGCTTCAATCACCCGCATACGATAACCATGTTCCATGCCTGTATGTACTAAGGCTTTTACATCTTTAGGGAAACAAGATCCCCCATAGCCACAACCAGCATACAGGAATTTAGCCCCAATACGCGTATCAGTTCCTATTCCACGACGCACATTATGCACATTTGCCCCTACCAATTCACACAAATTTGCAATATCATTCATAAATGAAATACGAGTAGCCAACATGGCATTAGCTGCATATTTCGTCATCTCAGCACTAGGAATATCCATAAAAATTACACGAAAGTTCTGAAGTAAAAAAGGTTGATAAAGTTTTGTCATTACTTCTTCAGCACGTTGACTTTCGGTCCCTACAACTACACGATCAGGACTCATAAAATCTTTAATTGCAGCTCCCTCTTTCAAAAACTCAGGATTAGAAGCCACATCAAATTCCACATTCACTCCACGCTTGTCCAATTCTTCCTGAATAACTGCTTTTACTTTTTTTGCAGTACCTACCGGAACTGTTGATTTTGTCACTAAAATAGTATACTTATTAATATTTTGACCAAATTGTCGAGCTACAGCCAATACATATTTTAAATCAGCTGATCCATCTTCATCAGGCGGCGTACCGACAGCACTGAATACCACCTCTACTTCATCAAGTACAGAAGTGAGATCAGTAATGAAACTTAAACGTCCATACCCTACATTACGTTTCACTAATTCTTCCAGCCCAGGTTCATAAATAGGCATTTCTCCCGCTTGAAGTTTTTCTATTTTCTTTTGATCCACATCAACACAAGTCACTTTGGCACCCATTTCAGCAAAACAGGTACCAGACACCAAGCCCACATAGCCGGTACCGACAATTGCTATATTCATATCTTATATATTGATAATATGTATAAAATTACAGAATTCTGTATATCAATTATTGTCTTCTCTTATCAGCAACTACTTATCTCAAATTTTTCATAAAACTCATCTATTCCTTATTGTTCCCACATAATCCTACTTTCTTATTCTATTCGCACTATCAATAAAATCCGTTTCTTAACTTATCAAAAATTATCATTTTTCACAAGTGTAAAAGTATACAATGCACGCTTTCCTGTTCTAGGTGAATCAAAAGAAATATATCTCTTAGAAGGAGATACCCTAGGATGTAAATCACAGGCAATATGACATTGTACATCCTTTGTCTGAAATTCTTTTGGAGAATATATGCTCGCTACTAACTCTGCAGATGATGTCTCGGTGTCGACAATATATAATTTCGCCATTCTCTTTCTATCAGGATAAGTATCAGTAACAAATTTGGTATTTGTTATAAACGATTGATGGCCATCAGAATTCAACACATCACTCGCAACTATCTTATAACTATCTAAGTTGTCTAAATCATATAATACATGGCAGCTTTTTCCATTAATCACACAAGAAGCAATGATTTGATTCTTATCATTCCAAACATAGTGAGATCCCGATTCTTGGGTAGATAGAACCTTTAATGATTTTGATTGTAAATCATAAATCAAAATCCATGTTTTATGCATATCTAATCCTTCCTTTCCTATTGGCGCTACTCTGTATAGAAATGAGACATAACGACCATCTTTAGAAAATTCACTATGAGTTACAAAATGAGTGTAACCAATACGATAAGCATAGCCTACACTATAAGCGAGTTCTTCCAATGAAATACATAATTCTCTTTTCTTCGTCAATAGATTAATAATAAATAATCCGGAACCTTTAGGTGCTTCCTCTACATAGTCCTCATCAGCTATAGCATATCCATATCCCGGCATACATCTATTTAATCTTGAATATGAAAAAGTAGTACCTATCAATCGTGCCTCAGAAGAATAAATTGCATCTATAGGAAAATAAATTATGTCAAAATTTCGAGTATTGACATCCATAATTTTTGAGACTAATGTACCTTCAATAGCAGTATTATAAATTATTTTATCATTATTAATCCACTGAAGTCTGCAGCCTTTATGATAATTCCATGCAAAAGATTTATCTAATATATGAAACTCACCAAACTTTCCTCCTAAAAAATCAAAATAACCAATCTCAACAGGTTCATTATCTTTTGGTATTCTACCATCGAAAGGTGTTTTATGAGCTAAAATTTTTGACTCATCAGGAGAAAATGCTGACACATCATGAAATCCAAAAAAGTATCCTTCCTTGTACTGAAAATCTCCTTTAAAAATTTCTTTCTCTTTTGGCAATAAATCAAAGAATCCTTGATAAATGGTTCTTATAGTTTTTTTCATCCACGGATGGTTTTTTACCATACCATATACAATTGTTTCAATTTTATTCATAGAATGTATGAAGTAAATAATTGATAGCCTCCAAATTACATTTATAATAGAATTTCCTTTTCATTTTACCAGTCGAAGTATGTTCATTATCATAAATAACCAAATCAGGAATATAACGAACTTTCAAGTTTTTTCTTTGACAGATCTCTGCTAAAAATATTTCTTCTCCAAACAAGAAAACAGGATATTCTATCTTCGAACTATTCTTAAAAAATTCTTTAGTAAGAATAATGAACGAACCATGCCCCGCATATATATTCTGCTCGAAACATTCTTTGTATCCACTTTTGCGTCTATACATTGTATTAGTATATAGCCAATCTAATATCGGATATTTATATAAAAGTCTGATCATTTGAAGTTTCTTCTTGGAATATCGTCGTAGTATTTTAGGATTCTTATCGCGCTTCTCTGCTTTTGTCCATATCCTATTGGCTAACCAACCAACTTTTTCCTCTTGAAAATTCAAATTTGAGAACTTAACAAAGAAATCTTCAGGCATTGATAAATCCACATTTGATATAATAACATAATCATATTGTTCAATATTCTCTTCACTATTAATGATTGCCCCAGCACCTCTCAAATACCCCAAATTATTAAAATGATGCATTTCTACATCTATAAACTTATATTCATCAAAAGTCTGTACTTCTAGTTGGACTGAATTATCTACAATACTCACACGAACTTCAACTTTATCCGTATTAGCAGTAGCGACATTTACATCTCTCAGATAACTATGTAGATCTGCATATGAATTATACGTAACAGGAATCAATAAAACTTTCATGACGATTCAATTATACTACTCCTAAAATAATTCTCACTTTAAACCAAAAATTGTCTATTGATGACCTCATTATAAAACCTAATTTCTTCGCATTATTAAGCAGCCTAATTCTACTTTTAAAAGTTCTTAGATTTGCTATCATACTTATTATTTCCTTATCTTCCGGCTTTAGGATACCATTATACACTTCTAAAACTTTTTTCGCATCATTCTCGCGAAAATGCTGTGTATTTAAAGACTTAAAAGATTTCCATTTACTTTTAAGTCTCATTTCTAATGAATATTTAGAACCTATAGCATTCCCCCTATGTTGTCTATATAATATATATGATTCATTGTCATAATAGATTTTTCCAAAAAACACACACATATCGGCCAACCATATATCGTGCAATCTAAAAGAATCTGGCTTATATTGATTGAAGAAATCTAATACGGACCTATTGAATACCATTGTACAACCAGTACAAACATTTTCGACTAATAATCCAGCCTTACTAAGGCTAACATTATTTCCATTCATCAATTTGATAAACCGTAGATTAGAGTCAACAATAGAAAGATTAGAGCAGTAAAGATACGGCTGTTGTTTAGCTATTTCTTCCTTTTCTAAACAGTCTATAGCTCTTTTCAATTTATTCTCTAACCACACATCATCTTGATCAGAAAAAGAAAAATAATCAAATTGATCCCTTAGTCTATAAGCTTCCTCAAGTAAGAAGTAATAACTCTTCGCACAACCGATATTGTTTCCTTTAATAAGAGTTATATTTTTGTGTGTCTGCACAAATTCCAGTACAATTTCAAATGTATTATCTTCTGACCCATCATCACGACATAACACAGATAGTTCTACATTTTTTTGAGATAAAATACTTTCTAATTGAGCATAGACATATTTCTCCCCATTGTAAGTGGACAATAAAACTAGTACCTTATTTTTCATATTTAGATACATTTTTTGCTGAAACGCCCACAACTATACTATAGTCTTTAACATCTTTTGTAACCACAGAATTTGCCCCTATAATTGCTCCTTTCCCTATTGTTACTCCTGATAGTATAGTAACTTTATCTCCTATCCACACATCATCACCTATTATTATTGCTCCTTTTGAATAAAGCTGACGCGTATTAGGTGGAATGTTTAACTCTGTTGATCGTCCATGGCTATGATCAATAATCGTTACAAATCGTCCTATTAATACATCATTGCCGATAATAATTTTATTAATCGAGGAGATATTAAAATAGTCACCTATCGTCACATTATTACCTATATCAATACAAGGAGTATATCCACCCATATGTCTATATGATTTCCATGCTGTTAAAACCCCAAAAGAACCACACACAAAATTATTACCAATAGTTATGCAGTCTGCATTACTAATTGATATCTTTCCCTGAATGTATGGCATACTACCGACATTAGAGTGCCTTAGAACTCTGCCTGTATACATCAACTGCATAATTTTTTTTATACCATTTTGTACTTTACAAGAAAAAAAAATAGAGAAGAGGTACCCTAAGGAATAAAGCACATTAGCAATAATATTTTTCATACTTTATTTTTATTTTCTTAATCTTATAATCATGAATTTTATCAATAAAATAGTAGCTAAAGAAAAATATCTTTATAATTTTATCTCTATTTCTTCGATTATTTAATTGTAAAAAAAATTTTGAACTACATATTGAGAACCTAAGCATACCATAATTCAAGTAAAATCCTCTATCCTTCAAAATTTTTAAAAAAAGATCAAACTCTGTATAGCCAGAATTTAAGAGTCGTATAACTACATACTGAATTCTCTTATAAATTGCACAATTATATTTCGAGGGAAGATTATAATTATATAATTTTTCAATAAAGTGAATATGAGATTCTACCTGCTCGGCACTTGCAATTTTCTTTGATATAGAGTGTTGATTCCCTAGTAGTCTTACATAGTAATCAGGAGTTGCTCCCTCTGCATATTTAAATTTCATCCCCGAACAAATACATTGGATATTAAAATCTGCGTCTTGGAATCCTTTTAATGCATCGTCCCAAATAATAGATTTACTTCTTAAACTGCGCAAGCGGTAAATATTTGTTACAACAAGAAAAGGCGTTGTGCCACAGATAAAATAAAATAAATCATCCTGTGATAGATCAAACCCACTTTTCAAGCTAAGGTCAGACAAATCATTACTAAAAGCGGAAAACGGAAATACTGCAAAATCAATATCAAGATTGTCTTGCATAAATTTAATTCTCTGCTGTAATGCGTCTTGGTAAAGAATATCGTCTGAATCGTAGAAAATAATATATTCACCTTTTGCTTTACTTAGTCCTATATTTCTACAGGTTTGGGCACCCTTTGGAGCGTATTTAGGCCGCTGGAATAAAGAAATTCTATCATCCACGACTGCAAATTCTTTAAGTATAGAAATAGTAGCTTCATCAGACCCATCATCTATTAACAAAAGCTCCCAATCTTTATATGATTGATTTATTATTGAATCAATCATACTCCTGACATATTCTGGTTGATTAAATACTGGTATTACAATAGAAATCATGATATATATTAAAAACAAGGAATACCAAAAACAGTCGGATTAAGGTCTGTTTGGTTTATCCAAAAATCTGAAATGGTATAAAAAAATAAAAACACGAACCAAGAACTCATCATGATTACACTAAACCAATAAATAAAGTTCTTTTTACTTTTTAATGTTGATAATAAATATGGATATACAAAGATAGAGGTATACACCAAAAATAGCCCCATACGATTTATTAGCATATTCATTGCAAAAATATAGTTAATAGAAACGCCAACTGCGAATAAAACATAAAATATTTTACTATTCGGAAATCTTTTTGCCACTTTATTAGTAAATAATAAAGGATAAATATTAAATATAAGTGTACCAATTGCCCCTAACCCAATAGAAAAAGAACTGTTATCAAAACGAGAATCTGTAAAATATTTAATATATGATGATTCTACTCCCATTAACGATTCAAATGATATAAGATTCCCAATGCCTATGAATCCACATACAAAACCTACAATAACAATACATATCAAGATTGAAGGTGTAAAAAAAAATAAAAATTTAGGCTTAAACAAAAAGACTAGTGGCAGGAAAGCAATTGTGCTTGTATGAAAAAGTATCCCTATCAAGATCCATATAATAAAATGTCCTATACTATATGTACCATCACTCTTATATGACAACAAAGCATGATATAGACATATGATAGCTAAAGTTTGTCTAATACCATTGATAGCAAATGTATAAGGGCCACAGAAAAAAAAAATAAAAATCGCATATGGCAATAATTCTACACAATTTCTATATAAGCTATAGAAAAGGCCCCCTGTTAATATAGATGTAATAACAAAATACGACTGTGGGCTCCAATCAAAAGCATGGCATATATATAAAATTCCGTAATTAGCATATTCTAATTGAAATCGAGTTCCTAAACCATAATCTTTATTTGAGAATGCATAATAATCTTTCCAATAACTAGCAAAATCGCGTCCTACATTAAATCTAGTACCTATAAAAAAAACAAAAGTAATGAGAGCAAGTATAATCAATACTTCAGACATTTTAGGATTTAATCTTCTCCCATTATTAGCTAGAGAAGTCAATATTATCATAAATAACACGACAAAAGAAAAGATAAAAATGAATGACCACATTGCTAAAATCCTTTTGTTATTCTATTAAAGCTCATATAAAGAGAAACGGACTATTATGGAAGTAATACATTACAAACGCCTGCTTTTCCAAAAATTAATTAGCAGACCTTTTATACTAAAAAAACTATTAACATTAAAAAGCCATGATAAAAAGGTAAAAATAAGAACACCTGATATTACTTGAACAATTATTATATACAGATCATAGATTTGCAATAGAGATATAGGGTAAATTATAATTGCCATAACTACAGAAAGAGCATAAGCAGGAGATAAGTCACGAAACTGCTCTATATATGAATAATTGATTAACTTAGTGCTAGGATATGCATTAATCAACAAAACTATGAAGTCTGTTAGAATCGTGCTAAGTGCAATCCATATAACACCATATTTCATTGCTATTAATAAAATAGGAATACCAACTATTTTTTTTAGAATCTCCACCTTTAATGTAATATCACTCCTACCCACAGCCTTTATCATTTGCATATTTGCTACATGCAAAGGTTTCAAACAAAAAGACAAACAAAATATTTGTAAATAGGGAACGCATGACAACCATTTATCTGTTAAAACGACAGATACGAGAGGTTTTGCAACTATAGCTAAAACAATCAGCAAAAATGTTAATATATACGAACTATCTTTCACAAACCGTCTAATTATTTGTTTAACTGAGGATTTATCATCTTGAACAGAAGAAACAATTGGAAAAAGGACTGTTTCTAGAGAAGTTAACGTATCTACACTAACCAAAGTTGGAAATATTTTTCCTCTGTTATAATAAGCTAAATCTCGAGGAGAATACATTTTTCCTATAATCATATCTCTAATATTTTGGGAAACAGCATCTATAAAAGATGATATTAAAATCTTCCACCCATAATTAAATAAAGGACGAATACGAGCCACTGAAATGATTAGTTTAGGCTTCCACTTCATTATTATAAATAATACACATACATCAACAAATGACTTAGCTAAATATTGACAAACCAGTGCCCAAACTCCTGCCCCTTTGAAAGCCATTATTATTCCGATTACTGCTGAAACAATAGTCCCTGATAACGTTGCATAAAAGAATAACCTAAACTGTAATCGTTTTGCAACTATTGATTGCTGAACAGACTTAATAGAAGATAAAATTAAGCTAAGACCTAAAACTCTAATAACTGGAAGTAAAATTTCATTTTCATAAAATTGTGCTACTATTGGTGCACATAAAAATAATATAAAATAAAGAAAAATTGATATAATAATATTACTTGTAAAAACAGATGAACAATCTAATTCGTCTATTGTCTTTTTTTGTATTAAAGCTGTAGCCAGCCCACTAGTTACAAACACATCAAATAAAGTAATGAAAATTGTAACTAATGCTATGAGACCAAATTCTTCTGGAAGAAGAATTCTTGCTAATACAATCTGAACAATAAAACTTACAATCTGAGAGCCAGCTCGTTCTACAAAATTCCATAATGTATTTGTTAGCGTTTTCCTCTTTAAATCAGAGACATTTGTTTCTTGTTGCATATATCTATTATCTTATACAGCTAGAAATAATATCATTATATATATTTTCCGCAGCTGGCTTTTCATTGACTAATCCAAAATTCTTATCTACAAATTGTGACCGTTCTTCCTTTCGAAAATCTTTTTCATTTATAACTACATTCTTTATGAATTCTTCTATATCGCTATTTTGATACGCCTTATAATGCATGTCAACACAACTAATTCCGAAATCACTATAATCTTCTTTCACAGCCTTCTCTTTGTATGCTATAAACATAGTCGGCTTTTTTGTGAAAAGATATTCTACAACAAAAGAGCCCGAATCATGAACCATAGCATCTGATGTCTTAAATAAATCTATATAATCGCCATCTGCAATTATTGTATTCTCCTGTATTTTCCAAAAATTGTAGTAACTATCCGTCTTTTCCTTCCCCCAAATATCAATTAAAGTAACATATAATTGAGGATGCGGTTTAAATGCAAATAGTACCTTATCTCTATATCTATTTACAAGCTCCAATAAATAATCTGCATAAAAAAGAAATCCACCTTGGTTGCTACCTGGTCTGTTAGGAGATACTATTGAATAATGAGGTGCAATAATAATTTTTTTTCGTTTATCTTCTTTCCAAGGAGAAGTTTCGATCAAAGTGTTGCTCAACTTATCAAAAGTTTGGTAACCAACAATTCTAACGTTTTTGTCACCTATATAAGAATATTTTTTTATATTCAAACGATTAGCCTCGCTACAATAATATTGCCTCCATGATATAGCGTGGTATTCGCCAGTTGCAGGCCTTATAACTTTTTCGATCCAATATGCATATGGAGTATGGCAAGGCAAATAATTAATCTTCTTTCTACAGATTCTATATGATTCTTCCAAGTTGCCTTCATAAGGTTCACACAAAAAGACTATATCTGGAGAAAAAGTATCAAGTTTTCTATAACACCTAGTTTTTTCATCATAACTATCATAATAATTATAACTACGAGATAAGCAATATTCTCTAACCTTTCTTTGTTCCTCCGATCGGGTGCTATCATATCTTTCTAACGCATATGGTGTTCCAATAATAATAGGAACAAACCTAGAAGATTTAGCTAATAACTTATACAATTCTTCGTCTTTCCATTTAGATATTACAGTAACAAGAAAACATACACGAAGTGGGCCATTACGACTTTTTAAACGAATCTGCTTTTCTATTGAACTATAATGAGGACGACTAATTATTACTCTTAAACGATAATAGGTATAACGTTTAATAATCTTTAAAAAACTAAACAAAGAGTTATAAAACATACTTTAATTATTATTCCTTTCCAGATAAAACATTCCCCACTTATAAATCTAAATTTTAATGTTGACTATACTCAACTTATAGCATACAAAACTCATTAAACTTTCTTATGTTTGATATTCAATGCAAAGTTCTAATAGGAAATGGACACTTACCTTAAAGTTCTTATTATGAAAACACTAACTTTAAAGTAACACATTTCGACACCTACAGATATAGGTCTTATTCTCGATTATAAACTTCTTAATATTTCAACTAATTTCGTATTATCTTCTCGACTACGTATAGCTATACGAACAAAATTTTTTCCATTCATATTTTTTTTTAATCCACAATTACTAACAATTACATCGTTCTCAATTAGTTTTTGGGTTAGCTCTGCTGATGTATACTTAGATATTACCTCACAGAGGAAATAATTAGCTTGAGAAGGAATCACTCTCAAAAATGAAATATCTTGCAACTCTTTGTAAAATATTTCGCGTTCTGCAATAAATTTTTTGCAAGCTTTGAAATAATCTTTCTCATATTTTCCATAAATCTGCATATAGAATTCTCCAAAAGAATTAATATTCCAAATAGAAACCTCTTTCTTAATATTAGCAATGAAATTAACATTAGAAGTTGCAAGAACTCCTAATCTTAATCCAGGAACACCATAAGACTTACTAATAGATTTCATCACCATCATAGTCGGATATTTCTGAAGAATATCATTACGAAGTAAACTATTTTTCTCATATCCATATGTAAAATCAACAAACGATTCATCAATGATAAACTGAATATTTTTTTTCTGGCACCAGTCTGCTAAACGTAGCACATCCGACTTCGGAATAAAATTACCAGAAGGATTATCAGGATTAATAAGAAGTAGTACTGAAATTTTCTTATCACTATAAAAGTCTATCAAATCATCTGTGCCATAGGAAAAATTATTATTTTGAGGTATATATGCAACTATTTGTTCTGTACAAAGACGATTAGGGTATTCGTCAAAGGTAGGATAAATTACGCCGACTTTCACTTTAGCATATTTTTCCATCACGACTTTTATCAATTCCGCAGCCCCATTGCCAACAACTATATAATCTTGCTTAACACCAAAATTTTTTCCAGCAAGAAGTGAATTAACATACATTCCCGAAGGATATTCTGTCAAAAGTGTATCAAAATTAGCTCTAAGCTCATCTAACATTTTTTTAGGAGGGAAAAAAGGATTTACAAGATAACAATAATCCAATAGCTTAGGGAATCTCCAAAATCCCCCATAGTACTTATGATACTCTTCATACTTTACCTTCTCTTCAGAAAAAAGAGTTGAGGCAATATCTAAATCCTGAACATCATCAATTTCGTACCACTTCTCATTTTCGATAGGAAGAGCTTTCAGACTTGTGGTATGAAGCATTGTAAGTACACGAAGAACTTGTTCATAGTACTCATTGTTTCCCATAACTTTACTATAAGCATCTAAAAATGGTACATATTCTTTTTTTGAGAAATCTCTACTAAACTTGTAAATATTAACAGTTTTATAATAGACATTAATATCCTCATATCTAAAAGCTTCCTTTGGAACAAAATTCACAATATTTCTATCCTCATCTATTCTTACCATAGTACCATCCATCCAGGTTTCATATTTAGCCACTAGAGCTAAATTGGGATCAGGATGTTCAACTAGCAATTTAAGAACCCTATCTTCATAAATTAAATCAGACTCTAGCAATATAGTATCATCCTCACAAAGTTCTTGTTTTGCAAGAGCAAGTGAATATATATTATTAGTCTTATCGTAGATTGGATTATTAACATATTCTATTTTCAAGATATCATCATATCTATGGCCAATATAGTCAATAAGTTTCCGTCCTTCATAACCTATAACTATTACTAATCTCTTTATATTAAACTTAGATAACTGTGCAATAGTTCTGTCAATAAGCCTAACTCCATTGACCTCAACCATGCATTTTGTATTATTTTGGGTGAGTTCACCTAATCTACGCCCCATTCCCGCCGCTAAAATTATTGCTTGCATAATCAATTTATATAATATACTACAACCAAAACACTATAATATTACAATCTGCCATCAATCTGTTCTCTATCAAGAATTCCCTTTACGTCATAAACAACACCCACCTGTTGATCTTTCAAAAACTTACGAAGATTTCTCTTTTTAAATTCATTATGGGCAACACAAAGAATCACAGTATCAAACTGTCCTTCTAATTCATCAATTGTTTTGTCTGATATTTCTATGCCATACTCGTGTTTAACATGTTCTGCATCTGCCCAAGGATCGAAAATGATAATGTTATTCGTGTATTCTTCAAAAGTATGATAAATATCAACAATCTTAGTATTACGAATATCAGGACAGTTCTCTTTAAATGTAATACCAAGAAGAAGTATATTAGCATTCTTTATCAACACACCTTTCTTATTCATAAGTTTAATTGTTTGATTCGCAACATAATCTCCCATCCCATCGTTAAGCCGACGGGCAGAAATCATAATACCCTTAATTCCGCAACACTATTATAAAATATTTTTTTTAAGTACCTGAGCAACAAA
>OGHU01001235.1_pt1 | contig 15418 bp, 9 predicted proteins | sample 1571521 | NCBI WGS metagenome assembly OGHU01 (sample SAMEA2581963, study PRJEB24529) | metagenome | biome: Human gut stool | place: China | collected 2011 | reverse complement strand
TAAAATAAATATGGAAATACAATGCTTATATTGAAAAAAAAAATACCTTTGAAGAAAATATTCAAAATATAATACTATGAGAACGATACTTGGATTGGATTTGGGAACCAATAGTATAGGATGGGCTGTAATAAACTCTGTAATTAAAGAACAGACCGAGAGAATTTGGATAGAAATGGCTGGCAGTAGAATAATTCCGATGGATGCTGCTATCTTGGGAGACTTTGACAAAGGGAATTCTATATCACAGACAGCTGAAAGAACCCGTTTTAGAGGGGTGCGTCGATTGAGAGAGCGACAATTACTACGCCGTGAACGGTTGCATAAAGTTTTGAAGATTCTTGGCTTCCTGCCGGAACACTATTTAAAAGGAATAGATTTTGAAAAGCATACGGGTAAATTCTTGTCAGGCAGCGAACCGAAATTGCCATGGGTAAAGGATAGATGGGGAAAATACTCTTTTTTATTTCAGACAGCGTTTAATGAAATGTTGGCGGATTTTGCAAAACACCAACCTTCATTGGTTTTTGATGGTAAAAAAATCCCTTATGACTGGACAGTTTATTATCTCCGTAAGAAAGCTTTGACAGAAATGATAAGTAAAGAAGAACTGGCATGGATTCTTTTGAACTTTAATCAGAAACGTGGTTATTATCAGCTTAGAGGAGAAGAGGAGGAAGACAATGCAGGAAAATCTGTTGAATTTTATGCATTGAAAGTCTTGTCGGTGGAAGCGACTGATGAAAAGAAAGGCCGGGATATATGGTATAATGTACATCTGGAGAATGGATGGGTATATCGTAGAAGCAGTAATGTCCCATTGGACTGGGAAGGACGGGTAAAAGAGTTTATTGTCACTACTGACTTAAATCCGGACGGTACTCCAAAGCTTGATAAGTATGGTGAGGTGAAGCGTTCTTTCAGAGCGCCTAAAGAGGATGATTGGATGTTAATAAAGAAAAGGACCGAAGCTGACATTACCGGTACTCATAAAACGATTGGGAGTTATATATATGATGCTTTGTTGCAGGAGCCACAACAAAAGATAATAGGAAAATTGGTGAAAACAGTAGAACGAAAGTTTTACAAGGAGGAACTGAACTTTATTTTGCAGAAGCAATGTGCTTTTCATGCAGAATTGCAGGATAGAGATTTATACATGAGGTGTATTGAAGCGTTGTATCCGGGTAATGAAGTGCAACGGAGAAATATAGCTAACCGGGACTTTATCTATTTGTTAATAGATGATGTCTTGTTTTATCAAAGGCCGTTGAAAACCAAAAAGTCATTGATAGCTAATTGCCCTTATGAGGAAAATGAATATGTAAACCGCAAAACAGGTGAAATCAAAACAGCTCCGTTAAAGTGTATAGCCAAGTCACATCCTCTTTTTCAGGAATTCCGTTTATGGTATTTCCTTTCCAATATTCGGGTATATCAAAAGGAAAGGGAAGTAAATGGAACTTTACATTTGGATGTGGATGTGACAACGGAGTTTTTGAAAACAGAAGATGATTATGTGGCTCTATTTGATTGGCTGAACTCTCGAAAGGAAATAGATCAGAAAGCTTTTCTGAGATATCCTGCGTTTGGACTGAAAAAGGAAATAAATAATTATCGTTGGAATTATGTCGAGGATAAGTTCTACCCATGTAATGAGACGAGACATGCGATTCTTTCCCGTTTGGAAAAGGCCGGTATTGGTATTGACTTTTTATCTGATGAAAAAGAAACAGCCTTGTGGCATATCTTATATTCTGTAAGTGACAAGCAGGAAATAGAGAAAGCATTGGCGACTTTTGCGGTTAAGAACGGATTGAATGAATCCTTTGTGGAAGTGTTCAAGAAGTTTCCTCCTTTCAAGTCTGAATATGGCGCTTATTCTGCCAAGGCGATAAAGAAGTTGTTGCCTTTGATGAGGTGCGGAAAGTATTGGGATATGTCGTTGATTGATGGTACAACCAAGGAAAGAATAGAAAGGATAATAGCAGGTGAGTGTGATGAGAGTATAGGTGCCAAGGTTAGAGAAAAGGCGATGAACTTGTCGGATATATCTTGTTTTAAGAGGCTTCCGTTGTGGTTGGCTTGTTATGTAGTGTATAATCGTCATTCCGAAGATAAAGAAATAACCAAATGGGAAACCCCTGCTGATATTGATGCTTATCTGGCTGCTTTTAAGCAACATTCACTACGAAATCCTATCGTAGAACAAGTGATAACCGAGACATTGAGAGTTGTCAGGGATATTTGGAAACAGGTTGGGAAAATTGATGAAATCCATATTGAGTTAGGGCGCGAGATGAAAAATCCTGCGGACAAGCGAAAAAGAATGACTACTCAGATTCTGGAGAATGAAAATGCCAATTTACGTATAAAGGCATTGCTTGCTGAATTTGTGAATCCGGAATATGGGGTAGAGAATGTCCGTCCCTATTCACCAAGTCAACAAGAAATATTGCGGATTTATGAGGATGCAGTTTTAAAGGGGGAAGAACAGATTCCGGAAGATATAGATGTGATATTGAAAAAATTCAATACCAGTAAATTACCGACGAAATCAGAATTCTTGCGTTATAAATTATGGCTGGAACAGAAATATCGTTCACCTTATACCGGTGAGCTGATACCTTTGGCTAAATTATTTACTGCTGCGTATGAGATAGAACATGTTATACCTCAATCCCGCTATTTTGATGATTCATTCTCTAACAAAGTGATATGTGAATCTGCTGTGAACAAGTTGAAAGATAATCAACTGGGATATGAGTTTATCAAGAATCATCATGGACAGAAAGTGGAAGTGGGTTTTGGAAAGACAGTAGAAATCTTTTCTGTGGATAGTTACGAACGTTTTGTAAAAGAACAATATGCAAAATCGGGCATAAAAATGAAGAAATTGTTGATGGATGATATTCCCGAGCAATTTATTGAACGCCAATTAAACGATAGTCGGTATATCAGTAAGGTTGTCAAAGGACTTTTGTCGAATATCGTTCGTGAAAAGAATGATAGCGGTGAATATGAACCGGAGGCTGTTTCAAAAAACATATTAGTTTGTACAGGAAGCGTGACGGACAGGCTGAAAAAGGATTGGGGCATGAATGACGTCTGGAATAGTATTGTAAGTCCTCGTTTTGAACGTTTAAATGCTTTGACCGAAACCCAGTGTTTTGGACATTGGGAGAATAAAGACGGAAAAAAAGTTTTTCAAACAGCAGTGCCCCTTGAATATCAGAAAGGATTCAGTAAGAAGCGTATAGACCATCGGCATCATGCTATGGATGCAATAGTAATAGCTTGTGCTACACGGAATCATGTAAACTATCTGAATAATGAGTCTGCAAGCCGGAATGCGAAAATTTCCCGTTATGATTTGCAGAGACTGTTGTGTGATAAGAGTAGGGGGGATGGTAATGGTAATTATAGATGGATTATAAAGAAACCATGGACTACTTTTACGCAAGATGCAAGGGAAGCGTTGAGTGGGATAATAGTTAGCTTGAAACAGAATTTGCGTATAATAAATAAAACAACCAATATCTATCAACATTTTGATGCAAATGGGACTCGTGTTTATGAGAAACAGAAAATCGGTGATAGTTGGGCTATCCGTAAACCGATGCACAAAGATACGGTTTTTGGAGCGGTAAATTTAAGAAAGGTAAAGGTGGTACGCCTATCTGTCGCTTTGGATACTCCTTCTATGATTGTTGACAAAAGAGTAAAAAATAAGGTTCTTGAATTGTTATCATATAAGTATGATAAGAAGAAAATTGAAAAATATTTCAAAGAGAATGCTTTCTTGTGGAAAGAGCTGGATATAGCCAAAGTCGCTGTTTATTATTTTACGGAAAATACTACTGAACCTTTAGTTGCAGTACGTAAATCATTGGACTCAACTTTCAATGAGAAGAAGATAGCATCGGTGACGGATACTGGCATACAGAAAATACTCCTGAATCATCTGAAATCAAAAGAAGGAAAGGCGGAGTTGGCTTTTTCTGCAGAAGGTATAGAAGAAATGAACCGTAATCTTTTACAACTGAATGATGGTAAAGGACATCAGCCTATATATAAGGTGAGGGTGTATGAACCGCGTGGAAATAAATTTAAAGTCGGTGTACTTGGCAATAAAGGTGCCAAATGGGTGGAAGCTGCTAAAGGTACTAACTTGTTCTTTGCTATTTACATAACAGAAGATGGAAACAGAACGTATGAGACTATTCCTTTAAATTGGGTTATAGAGCGTGAGAAACAAGGGCTTGTTCCTGTACCGGACAGAAATGAAAAGGGAGATAAATTATTGTTTTGGCTGTCTCCTAATGATTTGGTATATCTGCCAACCGAAGAAGAGCGGGATTTTGGTAGGATAAATGAACCGATAGATAGGGGGAGGATTTATAAGATGGTTTCATCTTCTGGTAATCAATGCTTTTTTATACCTCAAAGTATATCAAATGCTATTATTTCCACTAAAGAATTAGGTTCTAATAATAAAGCAGAAAAATCATGGGATGGTGAAATGATAAAGAATATTTGTATTCCAGTAAAAGTTGATAGGTTAGGCCGTATTATAGAAGTTAAGTATAGAGTAAATGAATAATATAAAGTTGTTTCAAGAGAAAAAGATCCGTTCCGTATGGAACGAGGAAGAACAGCAATGGTATTTCTCTGTTGTAGATGTAGTTGGTGTATTGACTGATAGTGTGAATCCTACGGATTATCTGAAGAAGATGCGAAAACGGGATGAAGAACTGGCTACTTACCTGGGGACAACTTGTCCCCAGGTAGAAATGGTGACAGATACAGGAAAAAAACGAAAAACGTTGGCGGCAAATGTGCAGGCTTTATTCCGCATCATTCAATCTATTCCTTCTCCTAAAGCTGAACCTTTCAAGCTTTGGTTAGCACAAGTAGGTTATGAGCGTGTACAGGAAATAGAAAATCCGGAATTGGCTCAAGAGCGCATGAAAGAACTATATGAGCAAAAAGGTTATCCAAAAGATTGGATTGACAAACGTTTGAGAGGAATCGCCATTCGTCAGAATTTGACGGATGAATGGAAAGAAAGGGGAATCACGGAAAAAAGTGATTATGCCATTCTTACGGCAGAAATATCTAGAGCAACGTTTGGATTGACTCCTTCGGATTATAAAATATATAAGGGGCTGACGAAGAAAAATCAGAATCTTCGTGACCACATGTCTGATTTGGAGTTGATATTTACAATGCTTGGAGAACGTGTCACAACGGAAATTTCTCAGAAAGAAAAACCAGATACATTTACTAAAAGTAAGCAAGTAGCACAACGTGGAGGAAATGTAGCCGGAGTAGCACGTGAACAAGCTGAAAAAGAGTTGGGTAGAAGTGTTGTTTCTCCTGAAAATTTTCTGTTGGATTCTGATAAACAGAATGATACTTTAGAGCTTCCTTTTCTTGAAAATGATGAATGAATAACTTGTAAAGTCTATATGCTATGATTAAGAAAACACTTTATTTTGGGAATCCGGTCTATTTGTCTTTAAAAAATGCCCAGTTGGTGATTAAATTGCCGGAGGTGGTGAAGAACAGTGCTTTACCCGAAGGGTTCAAACGAATGTCCGAAGTGACTAAGCCAATAGAAGATATTGGAGTAGTGGTGTTGGACAATAAGCAGATAACCATTACTTCGGGAGTGTTGGAGGCTTTACTTGAAAATAATTGTGCAGTCATAACCTGCGATTCTAAAAGTATGCCGGTTGGTTTAATGCTTCCTTTGTATGGGAATACTACACAAAATGAAAGGTTTCGTCATCAACTTGGTGCGTCTCTACCATTGATGAAACAACTTTGGCAGCAAACAATAAAAGCCAAAATAGAGAATCAGACGGTAGTATTGCATGAATGTGCTGGAGAAGAAATAAAGTGTATGAAGGTGTGGGCTGCAGATGTAAAGAGTGGAGATTCTGATAATTTGGAGGCTCGTGCAGCTGCTTATTATTGGAAGAATTTGTTTAAAATAGAAGGCTTTACAAGGGATAGAGAAGGTATTCCTCCTAATAATTTGTTAAATTATGGGTATGCTATTTTGAGGGCAGTTGTTGCTCGTGCTTTGGTGACAAGTGGGCTTCTACCTACTTTGGGAATACATCATCATAATCGTTATAATGCTTATTGTCTGGCAGATGATATAATGGAACCTTATCGCCCTTATGTGGATAGGTTGGTATATGATATATTCAAGGAAGCAGAACCGAATTGTGTTGAATTGACGAGAGAATTGAAAGCGAGGTTACTGACAATTCCTACATTAGAGACTGTTATTTCGGGAAAACGTAGTCCGTTGATGGTAGCTGTTGGGCAGACTACGGCTTCTCTGTATAAATGTTTCAGTGGTGAGTTGCGTAAAATATCCTATCCAGAGATGTGATGGACCGGTTTAGTGAATATCGCATTATGTGGGTATTAGTGTTGTTTGATTTGCCTACCGAAACCAAGAAGGATAAAAAGGCGTATGCGGAATTTAGAAAAAATCTGCAAAAGGATGGATTTACGATGTTCCAGTTCTCTATATATGTTCGTCATTGTGCGAGTTGTGAGAATGCGGAGGTACATATAAAAAGAGTTAAATCTTTCTTACCGGACTATGGAAGTGTCGGAATTATGTGCATTACGGACAAGCAATTTGGAAATATAGCACTTTTTTATGGGAAAAAGACTGTGGATGTGAATACGCCTGGACAACAATTAGAATTATTCTAAAAAAATCCCGCGCAATGGCGGGATTTTTTTAGAAGCAGCATTCTTTTTTTATATTCTAACACTATGTGTAATCGTTTGAATATTAGATTGTTACTTGTAATCAGCTGTTTCCAATGGTTCAAAGATACTAAAATGAAAGCAAATCACAACGTCCAGTAGAACGTTATTGGTTGAAGAGTAGCTGTTTCCAATGGTTCAAAGATACTAAAATGAAAGCAAATCACAACTGACTTGGTGGAAGAATCAAAGAACGGTATGCTGTTTCCAATGGTTCAAAGATACTAAAATGAAAGCAAATCACAACGAGGTGGCGTTCAGGTATTCTTCGTCAGCTGCTGTTTCCAATGGTTCAAAGATACTAAAATGAAAGCAAATCACAACGTATCAGAAAGTCCACACCGTAACGGAGCGGCTGTTTCCAATGGTTCAAAGATACTAAAATGAAAGCAAATCACAACGGAAAACGCAAAGTCGTACAAGGTAGAGGGGCTGTTTCCAATGGTTCAAAGATACTAAAATGAAAGCAAATCACAACAGAACTTGCAATGGCTGCCTACTTTGGTTGCTGTTTCCAATGGTTCAAAGATACTAAAATGAAAGCAAATCACAACGGGAATATAGCATTTACCACTATAGAACGGCTGTTTCCAATGGTTCAAAGATACTAAAATGAAAGCAAATCACAACCGTAAATCCATAATTTTAATCTTTTTTGTGCTGTTTCCAATGGTTCAAAGATACTAAAATGAAAGCAAATCACAACACTAAAAAGCAATGATTATAAGAAATCTATGCTGTTTCCAATGGTTCAAAGATACTAAAATGAAAGCAAATCACAACAACGTGGCAAGCAGAAGAAAATCTTTGCCAGCTGTTTCCAATGGTTCAAAGATACTAAAATGAAAGCAAATCACAACGATAGTTGGAATAAAGAAATGAAATAAAAAGCTGTTTCCAATGGTTCAAAGATACTAAAATGAAAGCAAATCACAACAAAAGCAGTTGTTGGACGTTAACGCCTCAAGCTGTTTCCAATGGTTCAAAGATACTAAAATGAAAGCAAATCACAACAGACCTTAACAGATTAAACCTCAACTCACTGCTGTTTCCAATGGTTCAAAGATACTAAAATGAAAGCAAATCACAACGCCGTGCCAGACGCGGACTACGCGGCAATGCTGTTTCCAATGGTTCAAAGATACTAAAATGAAAGCAAATCACAACAATGACAAAAGGAAATAACAACTTAAAAAGCTGTTTCCAATGGTTCAAAGATACTAAAATGAAAGCAAATCACAACTTCACCACAAACTTATCCCCAATCCAACTTGCTGTTTCCAATGGTTCAAAGATACTAAAATGAAAGCAAATCACAACTTATACAGACCGTCTAAAGAAAGAGTACAAGCTGTTTCCAATGGTTCAAAGATACTAAAATGAAAGCAAATCACAACAAGACCCGGCCATAAAGAGATGGCGCGTTTGCTGTTTCCAATGGTTCAAAGATACTAAAATGAAAGCAAATCACAACAAAGAAGCTAATTATATCGGGCTTAAAAGGCTGTTTCCAATGGTTCAAAGATACTAAAATGAAAGCAAATCACAACAAAACTCGTCAACTCGTCGATAACTACCATGCTGTTTCCAATGGTTCAAAGATACTAAAATGAAAGCAAATCACAACGCGGCAGACCAGCGCATAAACGATTACGGTGCTGTTTCCAATGGTTCAAAGATACTAAAATGAAAGCAAATCACAACAATACCCTTAGAAGAAAAGGAGAAAGAAGGCTGTTTCCAATGGTTCAAAGATACTAAAATGAAAGCAAATCACAACGCAACGACGATTCAAAGTTGTTTAATGAAGGCTGTTTCCAATGGTTCAAAGATACTAAAATGAAAGCAAATCACAACAAGGAGACCGAGGTAGTTGCACCAGTTGAGCTGTTTCCAATGGTTCAAAGATACTAAAATGAAAGCAAATCACAACTATTAAAGTATCGCACGTGTGTGCTCGCGGGCTGTTTCCAATGGTTCAAAGATACTAAAATGAAAACAAATCACAACTAGTATTAGCAGTGTTAATTCTTACAAGTGCTGTTTCCAATGGTTCAAAGATACTAAAATGAAAGCAAATCACAACGGACTTTACGAAGCGCGCGGAAACGTTTGGGCTGTTTCCAATGGTTCAAAGATACTAAAATGAAAGCAAATCACAACAATTTTTGATGATACATTTTCTAAACCGTCGCTGTTTCCAATGGTTCAAAGATACTAAAATGAAAGCAAATCACAACGATACGCTGCTCGGAGATTTCCAAATTGAAGCTGTTTCCAATGGTTCAAAGATACTAAAATGAAAGCAAATCACAACGGGTATCGCGAGTGACGACAGCAAAGATTAGCTGTTTCCAATGGTTCAAAGATACTAAAATGAAAGCAAATCACAACTGAGTTCTCCAGACAACAAACAGCCAATAGCTGTTTCCAATGGTTCAAAGATACTAAAATGAAAGCAAATCACAACGGCAAGAATCCGCTTTGTCGGATATTGTAGCTGTTTCCAATGGTTCAAAGATACTAAAATGAAAGCAAATCACAACATTTTCACTTGGACAAACTGATTATTATGCGCTGTTTCCAATGGTTCAAAGATACTAAAATGAAAGCAAATCACAACAATTATGTGTTAGATAAGCTTATTGAAGAGCTGTTTCCAATGGTTCAAAGATACTAAAATGAAAGCAAATCACAACGTGTGTGCGTGTCTGTGTGTATTTGTTTTCCAAAGATAGTGAATCTTAATAAGACTCTCTCTGATTTCCCTACTATTTTGTATCTTTACACGCTTTTCTTTATACATGAGTACTGACTATAAATAAATCATATTGTGGAAATAACCCAACGCATTCGTCTCCTCCTTTCCGAAATGAACCGGGGAGTATACGAAAAAGAAACTGAAAAAAACCTCTCCCTGCTAGCAGCTCTGGCAGGCGAGAGCATTCTGCTCCTGGGACCTCCGGGAGTAGCCAAGTCAATGGTAGCCAGGCGGCTAAAGTCGGCTTTTACAGATGCCCGTGCCTTTGAATACCTGATGTCCCGCTTCTCTACGCCCGACGAGATTTTCGGTCCTGTCAGCATTAGCCGACTGAAAGAATCCGACAAGTATGAACGTGCCATCGACGGCTATCTGCCCACAGCCGATGTCGTGTTTCTGGACGAAATATGGAAAGCAGGCCCTGCCATACAGAACACTCTGCTGACCGTCATCAACGAGAAACTTTTCCGCAACGGCGACAAGGAACTGCATCTCCCCCTCAAACTGCTCGTAGCTGCCAGTAACGAACTGCCCGCTCAAGGCGAGGGACTGGAAGCCCTATGGGACCGCTTCCTTATCCGCATTCTCTGCACCTGCGTCAAGCAGGAAGAATCTTTCTACAAAATGCTGCTGGACGATTCTGCCGACCATCCGGAAACGACTGCTTGCGAATGGCAAATCTCCGACCGCGAGTATGCCGAATGGCAAGCTGAGATACGCCGCGTAACCTTGCCTCTCGATGTTCTTTCCTGCATCACAGCCATTCGCCACGGACTGACAAGCGTAGAGATGCAAGACTCCGACCTGCGCCGCAATGTCTACGTCAGCGACCGCCGCTGGAAGAACATCGTGAAGCTGCTCAAGACCTCCGCCTTCGTCCACGGCCGCACGGAAGTCTCCATGACCGACCTGCTTCCCGTCTACTACTGCCTATGGAGTGAGCCTGATGAGAGCGTTGCCATCCGTGACATCGTTATCCGTGCCTTATTCGTGTCCCACACAAAACAGATTGCCGGTATCGCCTCCTCGCTGAAATCCGATTTGAAAGTCAGCCGTGTGCGCGAAGCCCTCGACAAAGCCCGCCTTGCCGGCGACCGTAGGGACGATGACCTGCTGATAACGGAACACTTCTACTACCAGGTGGAGAAACATGGTACGGGCAACACCTACATCTTTATCGTGGACTACAAAAATCTGAAGGAGTACAGCGCCAAAGATGCCCCCACCTTGGGCGTAATGTATGCCGACCCCATCAATCCCAAGCGTACCATCATCCGCGCCTTTGCCGACACCAGTGCCGTGAAAGAGGAAGGCACCGAACGCGTCACCCTCTACCGTGACGATAAGCATCTCTACATCAACGGTGTGCGCTTCCCCATGCGGCGTCTGCAACGAGGTGAGGAGCAACAACTCTGGCTGGGAAACCTCTCCGTCACCGACCGTGACTACGAGACGGAACTGGACGCCGCCGCCACCAGCATAGACCGCCTGGTAAGAGATTTGTCCGACAACCTTTTCGTCTCCGAAGAAGACAAAAAGAGCGTAGCTCAATACGTCTCCATCGTCCGCAAGGAAATAGCCTGGGCGCGTGTGGACATGCGCAAACTGAGATATGGAGACGAATAATCCTCCAGTAACCAAGAAGAAGATGAACACTACCGTCACCCGATATGACACCGCCTTCTATGTGCAGGCACTGGACCGTTTCGTTGCCACCGGAGAGTGCGCAGAGACGGATACCGAGCCCTTGTATGCCTATCTACTCTCTGTGATGAACGACTCCATGGTCAAGGTGCAGGTGCTGGGCGATGAGGTCTGTGCACGTATCTTTTACGACACCATGATTCAGTTCATCCAATTGAACTTGGAGAAGGAGCGGTACAACCTCCGGAAAAGCCAGTCGGAACGGACCGGGATGAAGCTCGTGCTGGAATGGTCCATGGCAAAGCGGAAAGACGGCTGGCAAGCCTTGCTCCAGCAGATTTCCGACAAATACCGGGAGTACGGCTTCGACTCCCGTTTCTACCGCAGCCACTTCGGCACAGAAGGAGGATATGCGGACGATGAAGTCTGGGAGAAAATGGTGGACGACTGGGAAGACGCCTTCCAACTGAAGATGCACGAAGAAAAGGAGAAAGAGATTGCTTTCCGCAAAGATGCCCTCGAGCTCAGGCTCCGTTCCAATCTGAAAGACATCCCCGAGTACATCCGCCAGAACCGGGTGGATAAGGACGAATTCTTCCAGACCTGGGGCATGATGAGCGGCTTGTGGAATACTGTCGACTTTGAGCGTATACGGAAAATCGTGCGCATCCAGCGCTCTTGCCCCGAGATAGTGAAAGTGGCCCGCAAGATGGGGCGTATGGCAGACGACGAAGGACGTGAGCAAATCCGCGTTGCCGAGGGAAACGTCTACAAAATGGAGCACTCCTCCAAATGTGACATCCTGGGTATCAGTACCGGCAACGACCTCAATGCCCTGCTTCCCATTGAGCTTGCCCATTCCGCTGACAGTGAACTGGAAGATTTGTTCGTCTACAAATACCTTACTCGCAAGCTCCAGACCTTCCGTTATAAATCGGAAATCATGCAGCCTGCCCGGCGCATCGAAACCAAGCCCGCCCGTCCCAAAGGTCCGATGATTGTCTGTCTGGACACCTCGGGAAGCATGGCTGGCAAGCCGGAGAAGATTGCCCACTCCCTGCTGATAAAGCTCCTGGAGATAGCCGACCGTCAACGGCGGAACTGCTTTCTGATAGCCTTTTCCGTCTCCATCCATCCGATTGACGTAAGGAAAGAGCGGGCAAGGCTGCTCGAATTCTTCTCAAAGACAGCTTGCGGGGATACAGATGCCACCCGCATGCTGGAAGCCACGTTCCACCTGCTCAAAGAAGGCAAGGAGTATATGAATGCCGATGTGCTTTGGGTCAGCGACTTCAAGATTCCTCACTCTTCACCTGCCTTTATGGAGGAGATTCGTCGCTGTCGGGAAGCCGGTACACACTTCTACGGTCTGCAGATTGGCATCACGGACAATGAGTGGACGCCGTTCTTCGACCGCATCTATCGGGCGGAATACACCCCTTTGCGGAATTACTGAAATAAGGTTTGCCCTGAAAGCGTGCTTATTGAAGGCTATATTTCAGCAGTAAATATCCGCCTGCCACTTGCAATCCCATTCCCGGCACACCGATACGGAAATCTTGTACAGCCCGGAAGAAGCTGCCCACCATGGCCCATTCTCCCAAAGTACCTGCTACCTGATAGAAAAGAACTACTGCCAGCAGAATAGGCAGGGAAATGCGCTGGAAACGGTGTGCTGCCCAGCCCGCCGCCACAGCCAGTAATACAGACTTCAACAGAATGGCGGGAAGTGCTGCGGGAAGTGGCATTCCGAATAGCAGGGAGTTGAGGACGGGCGACAGGACGGCTGTCAGCAACCCCACTTTCCATCCGAATTTATAAGCGCCCACCAGCGTGAAGAAATAGATTGGCAGCCAGGTTATCCCTCCCTGGGGAATGAGATGAAAGAGCTGGGGAAGAGCCAGATTGCCAAGAATGAATAGCGAGGCTGCCAGATACGTCTTCACATTATTGTAATCCAGCGAGTAGAGTTTAACTGTTTTTGTTTCCATGTAGTTGTAATGTATTAAAAGTTGATATTTACGCCTCCCATCACCGTGGCTTTCGGCATGGGGAAGCCTGCATTGATTTCATAGCGTTGTGCCAGCAGGTTTTCACCCTTGACGAAGACGTCGGCAAAACTGCACAGACGGTAGTTGGCACGCAGGTTCCAGAGTACGAAGCTTTCCTGCTTCTCCTTACCCGGGGTGACCGAGGTATGGAGACCCTTCACGTATTGTATACCGGTAGATAGGCCCCAACGTCCTTGCGTAAAGTCCGCACCGGCATAGAGTTTATGCTCGGGAGCCGCCAGTACCGGATTCTCCATGTGCAGCCAGCTATAATTGGCATTCATCTGCCAGTGGCGGTTGATGCGGTATCCGAGGTTGGTTTCCACACCCCAGTTCTCTATCTCGCCGGAGTTGACGTTCTTGCGCAGGGCAGGGTCCGTCATGATGATGTTGTCCCCGTTGATGTAGTAGAGGTTCACCCCATAGGACATGGCCCCTCCCAAAAGCTGCCCCGTAAAGGAGAGTTCATAGTTCATCAGGCTCTCCGCTTTCAAATCGGGGTTCTGTGGAGGGAACATGTACATCTCCCGGATGGTGGGGTTACGGAATCCTTTGCTCACCATTGCTTTCAGTTCCGCCTGCCGGGGCAGATGGAAAGCCAGTCCCCCTTGGGGAATCCATTCCGTGCCTACGTGCGAATGGTGGTCTATGCGGACACCGGCGTCCAGTGAAAGCCAGCTGTTGATGTCCTGCCTGAAATCCACATAGCCTGCAAATTCATCCATCTGCTTGTCCACGCCGGGGATGCGGTCACCAATCTGCTGTCCGGGTTTTGCCTCGTCGATGGCGACAACCTTGTTCCAGGACTCTCCGCCGAAGTGCTGGTAATCGAAACCTACGGTCAGGCGGTTGCCGGTGAAGAGCGTGGCGCTTTGATACCACGATATGCCCAGCATCCGGTCCTTGGAGTTGAAGTGCGACTTCTGGGGCTCTCCTCCGGGATGGTAGCCGTCATTAATCCTGTGCCGGCCCCAGTTATAGAAGAAGCTCACGGCGCCGGAAGTACGGTCGTAACGATTTTCCAGTGCGAAGGAGGTCATGCCGCGTGTGATGCGCGAGTCGTTGTCTATATACGGATTGTCGGCTTCGCCGGGATTGGAGGCGTTGAAGCGGGTGATGTTCACGTCGCCCCACAGCTTCCAGGTGTCGCTGAAGTCGTATCCCAGTTTGGCATATCCGCCATACTGCTCAAACTCCATGTCGTCACGGTGTCCGTCGGTACGGTTGTACGAGCCGGTCACCACGCTGCTGAAACGCCCTTTCCTCACGCGGTTGGAGACTTCCGTCTGCAGGGTATTGTAGGAACCGTATCCTATCTGCGCATTGGTTTTCACCCCGTCCTCCTGCATCTTGCGGGTGACGATGTTGATAACCCCGCCCATTGCATTGGACCCATAGAGGACGGAGGAGGGACCGCGCAGCACTTCCACCCGTTCGGCCATCATGCTCTGGTAGGCGTCGGCGATGGGATGCCCCATCAGGCCCATGTATTGTGGATGTCCGTCTATCAGCACCAGCAGGCTGGTCGTAGGTCCTCCGGCTGCGTTTACTCCGGCGCCTATACCGCGCAGGCTCATGCCTCCTGCGGCTCCCGTGGATACGCCGTAGCCCATGATGCCGCGGCTTGTGGTGAAAAGTCCGGGCACCTGCTCGGTCAGTGCAGGCAGGATGGAGGGCTGGTAGGTCTGTTCCAGTTGCTGGCGGCCCACTACGGAGATGGTCATTGGCAGGTGGCGGATGTCTGTTTCATTTCTTGTCCCGGTCACCACGACTTCATCAAGCTTGTAGCTTTTCAGCCGGAGGCTGTCGGCAGGTGCGGACAGCATACTACCCGGAAGGGCGATACTTATTAAAATTGCGGTTAAAATCTTTTTATTCATCGTTTATCTATGGTTCTTTTTGCAAAGTTATACAAAAAGAAGAATCTGTATATGATTGGTAATCCTTAAAATGGACAACCAGGGTTGAAGATAAGTCCGTTAAAGGGTTTCCTGCTTCAGCGCTTCCACAAATCGGTCTATCTCCTGCAGTTTCGCCGGGATGTCGATGCCTTGCGGACAGTGTGGGTTGCATTGGCCACAACCGCTGCAGCGGTTGGCTTGGCGCAGGCGGGGAACACTGCGGTCATAGCCTATCAGGAAGGCGCGGCGTGCCTCGCGGTAAT
>OGHU01001224.1_pt1 | contig 15530 bp, 9 predicted proteins | sample 1571521 | NCBI WGS metagenome assembly OGHU01 (sample SAMEA2581963, study PRJEB24529) | metagenome | biome: Human gut stool | place: China | collected 2011 | reverse complement strand
TGTCCGACACGACGCGCACGGCGTAGGGGTTGTCCTCGCCCAGCGGAATCATCGGCTTCAGGGCGCGCCATGCCAGGTGGCCGTGGCCGATTTCGCGGCGCGAGAGGCCGCGGGCGGCCTTGGCCTCGCCCGTCGAGAAGGGCGGGAAGTTATAGTGGAGCACGAACTGCTCGGTGCCCTGCACGAGCACCTCGTCCTTGACCTTTTCGTCGAGTTTCGTACCGAGCGTAACGGTCGTCAGCGACTGCGTTTCGCCGCGGGTGAAGATCGCCGAGCCGTGGGCTGCGGGCAGGTAGCCCACCTCGCACCAGATCGGGCGGATCTCGTCGGTCTTGCGGCCGTCGAGACGGACGCCTTCGTCGAGGATCATGTTGCGCATGGCCTTCTTCTGCACGTCGTCGTGGAAATATTTGTGAATCAGCGGCGCCTTCTCGACCAGCTCCTCTTCCGAGAAACGGGCGGCGAACTCGGCCTCCAGCGCATTGAAGGCATCTTCGCGCTCGTGCTTCATCGTACCGCTGGTGGCGATGGCGTAAGCCTTGTCGTAAAGCTCCCGAATGATGGTCTGACGCAACTCTTCGTCATTCACTTCGTGGCAATAGGTCCGTTTCACGTCCTTGCCCAGCTCCTTCGAAAGTTCGATCTGTACGGCACAGTGTTTCTTAATCTCTTCGTGCGCGAACTTGATGGCTCCGAGCATCACCTCCTCGGAAACCTCCTTCATCTCGCCCTCGACCATCAGGATATTGTCGATGGTGCCGCCGACCATGATGTCCAGATCGACGTCCTGCATCTGCGAGAAGGTCGGGTTGATGACGTACTGGCCGCCGATACGAGCCACGCGCACCTCCGAAATCGGACCGCCGAACGGGATGTCCGAAACAGCCAGTGCAGCCGATGCGGTCAGTCCGGCCAGAGCATCGGGCTGAATATCTTTGTCCGCCGAAATCAGGTTCACGGTCACATATACCTCGGCGTGATAGTCCGACGGGAACAGGGGGCGCAGCGCACGGTCGATCAGACGGGCTACGAGGATCTCGCTGTCGTTAGCCTTGCCCTCACGCTTCATGAAACCGCCGGGATAGCGACCGCAAGCGGCATATTTCTCCTTATACTCCACCTGGAGCGGCATAAAATCAGTGTCGGGTTTCGCGTCCTTGGCGGCTACCACCGTTCCCAGGAGCATCGTATCTCCCATCTTCACCACGACGGAGCCGTCGGCCTGCTTGGCCAGTTTGCCCGTTTCGATCATGATTTCGCGGCCGTCTGCCAGCGTGATCGTCTTCCGGACTGCATTGTACAACTTCTTTTCTTCCATAGATATTTTTACGTCAAAATGTATGTTCCAAATTACAAATGGGGCTGCCAAAAGAAACTTTGGCCAACCCCATTTTTCTGCCTCCGGGACTATTTACGGAGATTGAGCGTCTTGATGATTGCTCGGTAGCGCTCGATATCGACCTCTTTCAAATACTCCAGCAACTGGCGGCGCTTGCCGACCAGACGCAGCAACGCACGCTGTGTACCGAAGTCGTGTTTGTTGCTACGAAGGTGTTCCGTAAGGTGGTTGATACGGAACGAGAACAGCGCGATCTGGCTCTCGGGAGAACCCGTGTCGGTGTTGGACTTTCCGTACTTACCGAAAAGCTCCTGCTTTTTTTCAGCTGATAAATAACCCATTTTCAAAAGTTTATTTAGTTCCACTCTACGACGCATTCCCCTTACCGTGAATAACGCCAGAGCGTGGCGCAAAGGTACGAACTTAATTCACAATAACCAACTTAAACGAATACAATTTTTTAGCTGAAGAGCCCTCTTTTTTTGCAAACCGGAGCGAAAAACACTATTTTTGCCAAAAAAGAAGACACATAGAACATGAAAAAGATCGCCCTGCTGCTCTACACCGTTATCGTTCTGGTCCTTGCAGCGAGCTGCGACCGCCGCGCAGAGTACCTTACGGCAAGCGGCGCGATGCTGGGTACGACTTTCCAGGCAACGGGCGACATCACGGACTGCACCGCACAGGAACTCTACCGGGCCATTATGCAAATCGACGCCGAAGCCAAGGCTTCGATGTCGATTTTCGACTCCACCTCCCTGCTGAGCCGCATCAACCGGGGAGAGACCGACTCGCTCGACGAACATATCATCTACAACCTCCGTCTGGCCGAACGGTTCAGCCGCTTGAGCGAAGGTCACTACGACGTGACGGTCAAGCCGCTGGTCGATGCCTGGGGATTCGCCGGGCACGAGGCGGAACGCACCCCGAACCTCGATTCGCTCCTGCAATTCGTAGGTTACCGGCGCGTCCATATCCGGGACGGCAGGCTCGTGAAGGACGATCCCCGCGTACAGCTCGATTTCAACTCGATCGCCAAGGGCTATACGGTCGATCTGGTCGCGGCCCTCATGGAGCGCTGCGGCGCGAAGAACTATCTGGTGGAGATCGGCGGCGAATGCCGCTGCCAGGGTGTCAGCAGCAAAGGCATTCCCTGGCGGAGCGGCATAGAAACTCCCTTCGACGGCAATATGTCCGACGGCGCCTATCTCACCGGACGTATCCGCATGAGCGAAGGAGGCCTGGCCACTTCGGGCAACTACCGCCGCTTCTACCGCGACGCCGCAGGCAATAAGATATCCCACACGATCGACCCGACAACGGGCCGCAGCGTCACGTCACGATTGCTTTCCGCCACCGTGGTCGCGGACAACTGCGCCGAAGCCGACGCCATGGCGACCATGTATTTGAGCCTGGGCGCGAACAAGGCCATCGCCCTCTCCCGGAAAATTCCCGACGCGAAGGTCTATTTTATCCTCGACGACGGGAAAGACGGCTACGAAATTTACTGCTCGCCGGCGATGCAAGAAATGATGATTCCAGAATAATCCCATTGCGTACGAATGAAACAAGTTCTATTTCTCTATAACCCCCAGTCGGGAAAAGGAAAAATCGAAAAAGATTCCCAAGCCATCGGCGAAATGTTCCGGCAGGCCGGCTACTCGATCGTAGACGGCCCGATCGATTTCAGCCGCAACCCTTTCAATGGACACGAAACGGTCGATCTGGTGGTCGTGGCGGGCGGCGACGGCACGGTCAATTACGTGGTCAATCGGATGAAGGAGAAGCACCTCGACCTGCTGCTGGGCATCATCCCGGCAGGTACGGCCAACGACTTCGCCGGAGCGCTCGGCATGGAGAAAAACCCGGTCAAGGCGGCGGCGCAACTCCTCGGCGGCACGGAAGAGCGGGTCGATTGCGGACGCGTGAACGACCACTATTTCGTTAATATCTTCAGTTTCGGCATCTTCACCACCACGTCCCAGCGCACGCCGGACAAACGCAAGCACCAGATCGGCAAGCTGGCCTACCTGATCGAGGGCGTGAAGGAGTTCCGCTCGGTACACGGCATTCCGCTGCAAATTCTCGCCGACGGCAAAGCCTTCGACCTCGAATCGCTCATGGCCTTGATATTCAACGGAGAAACGGCCGGAGGATTCCACCTTGCCCCCCGCTCGAGCATTAAGGACGGTATGTTCGACTGTCTGTTGCTGCAAAGGCGCAACATGCTCTTCTCGGTCGTATCGATGCTCCGTCACCTGCTGGGCGGTCGGCCCTCGCAGGTAAAACATTTCCGAGCCCGCACGCTCGACATCACCTCGCCGATCAACGAACCTACCGACGTGGACGGACAGAAGGGGACCGATTTCCCGCTGCACATCGAATGTCTGCACAACGAGCTCCGCGTCGTCTGCCCGCTGTCGGAGGCACCCCGCCGGGGCCGGTTCGCCTATTTCAAGAATCTGATCAGCAAACTGGCATGGTGGCGGACGAGATAACCCTGCAAAAAGTTTCGATCTCCCGCATCAAGCAGGAGATGCGGGACGTTTATTACCTGTCGGACGACCTGGTGATCGCTTCGTTCGACATCCACCGCGATACGCTGGGCAACTACCCCGCCCTGATCGACGGCTTCTCGGCGATCATCATGGCCAGCGGTTCGGCCGTCGTAGCGATCGATACGGAAGAGTACGAAGTCGTGCCCGACACGATCGTCTTCTTCAGCCCCGACCGCGTGATCCGCACGGTGGCCAGCACCAGCGATGCGGCGGCCTATTTCGTCGCCTGTTCCAAATCGTTCATCAACGAGATCCAGATAGACCTTTCGGCCTCGCTGCCCGTCTATATGCGTTTCGGCAAACAGCCCTGCCTGCGGGTGACACCCCAGGACACGCACGAGATCCGACAGGTGTTCCAACTCATCAAGACGATTCTTGCCAGCGACAAGGAACATTACAGACAGGAGATCATCCGCTGCCTGTTCACCGCAGTCTTCTACATCATCACCGAGCTGAACATGCGCGAGCAGAAAAACACGGTCAAGTTGGGGCGCGGCGAGGTGATCTTCGAAGAGTTCATGGAATTAGTCCGGCAATACAGCAAACAGGAGAGGAACGTCCGGTTCTATGCCCGCCGCCTCAACATCACCCCCAAATACCTTTCGACCGTTTCCAAGGACGTGAGCGGCAAAACCGCCGCCCGGTGGATCGACGAAGCGGTGATCCTCGAGGCAAAAAGCCTGCTGCGCTATTCGGGCATGAGCATCCAGGAGATCGCCTATCACCTCAACTTCTCGACCCAGTCGTTCTTCGGCAAATATTTCAAACAACACACGGGCTACAGCCCGTCGCGGTTCAAGCGCAAGGGCAGCTGACGGACCGAGGCATCCCGGAATAAAAAAGGGACGTGTCAAATCGAGAAATTCGGCGCATCCCTTTTCAGGTATGTAAAAACAGGTAAAATACAAGGCATCGAGGTTCACGGCGAAGAGTGTGTACCGACGCACATGATCGAGCCGTGACACCGATAATAACGAAGCAGTTTGCCTGTTATGACGCACCGCCTTTTTCGACCGAAAGATTATCGCACCCCGGCTTTCTCCCGATCGGAACCCTTTTTCCTCGGCGACGGTTTGGTCTTGCGGACCGGCGGCTTCCGGTCGAACGCCTTCTCCACTTCGATCTCGAAATCCGAAAGCACGTTCATATAGTTGATAAAGGCATCGTAGGACGATTCGTAAGGATTGAAATAGGCATGTACGTCCCCGTCCGACAACCACTTGGTCGCCATATAATAGAAATGATCCGAAGCCTGCATGAAGTTCCACACGTGGTCGAAATCGGGATCCTTCAGCCGGGCGATCTTATCCCGCAGGGCATACAGTTTTCCGAAAGCTTCGTTCTGCAATTCGTTGCCCAGCCACGCCGTGATGTCACGTTCCTCGTCCGCCCAAGACATCACGTGCGGACAATGGAGTACGGCGACGGGCTGGTATTTCGCAGCGGCTTCGCTCACCGTAGCGAACTCCAACCCCTCCCGCTTCAGAACAGCCGGAACGAGCGCCTTCATAAAGTCGAAAATACCCGTATCGGCACGCTGGTGCTCGCCGAAGGTTTCGTAATCCATGAAGAGATTGACCACATCCCCCTCCAGCTCGTCCGAAGCGAGCCACCCCGTGTATTTTTCCGCCGTGAGAGGCCATTGGTCCCACCCTCGGTTGGAGAAACGGAACGCGATGTCGTCCGAGAGCTTGTAATTGCGCAGCAACAGCCTCAAGCGCTGGTCGAGCGCATTGGCATAAACATAGCCGGGCGACTTCCATCCCAGTACGTGTCGGGCTCCCTCGGCCAACATGGTCTTGAAACCCATCTCGGCCACATCGGAGCCGATCCGGTCGGAATAGATCAGTTCGGTATTGCGAAAGGCGGTCGGCGCAACGCCGAACTCCTTTTTCATCAGTTCGGTATGGAGCGCAACCTGCTGCATGAAATCCTCCTTCGACGAAAGCGAAGCCAGCGAATGGGAGTAAGTTTCGGCCAGGAACTCCACGCAGCCCGTCCGGGCCAGGCGGCGGAACGAATCGAGCACCTCGGGCGCATACGCCCGCATCTGTTCGACGGCCAGCCCCGTCAGCGAAAAGGTACAGCGGAAACGCCCCTCGCTCTGCCGGATCAGATTGAACAGCAAGGCATTCATCGGCAGATAGCACTCACGCGCGACCTTCTGCATGATCGAGCGATTGGTCAGGTCGTCCAGGTAGTTGTGGTCACGGCCCATATCGAAGAAACGGTAACGCTTCAGCCGCCAGGGCTGGTGTACCTGAAAATAGAAACAAATCGTTTTCATACTCCGCAAATATTTTAATTGTTCGCCTCCGCGACGACAGTTTCGTAAACCGTCTTGATCTTCGCTGCGGCATTGGTCCATTTGAGTCCGGTCACCTCTTCCAGCCCTTTCGAAGCGAACATCCTGCCCAGAGCCGGATAAGTAAGAAGCCCGTAAATGGCATCGGCCAGAGCATCCACGTCCCAGTAATTCACTTTAATGGCGTAATCCAGCACCTCCGCCACACCGCTTTGCCGCGAGATAATCACGGGAACGCCCGAACGCATGGCCTCGAGCGGCGAAATACCGAACGGCTCCGACACCGAAGGCATGACATAGACATCCGACAGACGGAACATCCGCTGCACCTCCCCGCCCTTGAGGAACCCCGTGAAATGGAAGCGGTCGGCGATCCCCAACTGGGCCACGCGCCGCACCACATGGTTCATCAGATCGCCCGAGCCGGCCATGACGAAACGCACGTCCGGAACCCGCTGCAGCACCTTGGCCGCAGCCTCGACGAAATAATCGGGACCTTTCTGGTAGGTGATGCGTCCCAGAAAGGTGACGACCTTATCCTTGACGGCCCGCTCCGGCACAGCATCCTCCGACTCGCCGAAACGCACGGCGTTATGCACTGTCACGACCTTCTCGGCCGGAATGCCGTACTTGCCGATGACGATGCGGCGCGTCAGCTCCGACACCGCGATCACCCGATCGGCAGCCTGCATACCCGCCTTTTCGATGGCATAGACCCGACGGTTGATATTCTCGCCGCTGCGGTCGAACTCCGTGGCGTGCATGTGTACCACGAGCGGTTTGCCCGACACGGCTTTGGCCGCCATGCCGGCGTAGTAGGTGAGCCAGTCGTGGGCGTGGATGACATCGAATTTGCCCGCCAGGTCGCGGGCTACCTGCGCGGCCACCGTGGCGTAGCGGGCCACCTCTTCCATCAGGTTGGCGCCGTACCGCCCTGAAAAGTTGTAGCGTTCGCGCCAGACCTCTCCCGGGAAGGTACGCTTTTCGCCTGCCTTCCTGTAGGCCTCACCCAGCGAGGCGAACTCCTCCGGCGAAGAGTAGGGGACGAGGTTGGAGTCTATCTGGATGAACGAAACCCGTTTCCATAACTCTCCGGCGTATTCGCCGCTTTCGTAGAGCGCCTCCACGTCGCTGGCATTCACGATGCGGACGAACCGCTGGTCTTCGTCGCCGTAGGCTTTCGGAACGACGAAGATGACCTCCACGCCGTTCCGGGCGAGCCCGCGCGTCAGTCCGTAGCTCGCCGTACCCAGTCCGCCCGCGATGTGGGGCGGAAACTCCCATCCGAACATCAGTACCCTCATGTTTCCCTCCTCTTTTTGTCTCTTTGCTGCCGTATGTGTTTCTGCATGGTGTATCCTTTGCGTTTTCGGAACGTGCCCCGCACTTTCCGAAGCCTTCTATTCCCTCTCTTTCCAGTAGTCAATCATGTCGCGGATGCGGAGCAGCGCCCCTACGCTCCAAGCCTGAGAGATGGCACCGCGCTGCGCATGGGGCGGGTCGCCGTCGTATATCTCCGGTACCGAGCCTATGCCGTAGCTGCTGATATCCTCCTCGAAGGCGGCGAGCAGCTCTTCTGCTTCCCGTACGAAAGCTGCTCCGCGCAGGTCGAATCTCGCCTTGACATAGTGTTCGAGCGGCCATACCCATACCGTTCCCTGATGGTAGGCCGCGTCGCGCGTGGGCTGGTCGCCTTCGTAGCGCCCCTTGTAGAGCGGATTCCGGGGTGAGAGCGTGCGCAGACCCCGCGAAGTCAGCAGATGCTGCCGGACGGTGTCCAGAACGGAGAGCTGCATCGCTTCGTCGGGCATCTTGTAGGCGAGCGAACAGGCGAGTACCTGGTTGGGGCGTATGAAGGTGTTCTGCGTACCGTCGGCAGCGACGTAATCGGCCAGGTATCCGCCGTCGTCGTACCAGAACATCGTGAGAAACGAGTCGCGTACGAGGGCGGGTATATCGTGCCACGCTTCGACGAATTGCCTGTCGCCGAACTGTTCGGCCAGCTCCAGCGTATAGCATACGGCATTGTACCAAAGTGCATTGATTTCCACCTGGTAGCCGTCGCGGCCCGTGACCGGACGGCCGTCCACTACCGCGTCCATCCACGTCATCGCCAACGACGGGTGCGAAGCCCGTACGAGTCCGTTGCGGTCGGTACGGACGACTTCGCCGATGCCTTTGCGGTAGGCGGCGAGTATCTCTTTCATGTAGTGGCCGTAACGCTCCCAGACCTCCCGGGCGGAGGTTCGGGCGGCGAGCTGCTGGAGTACCCAGAAGAACCACAGCGGAGCGTCCGCCGAATTGTAGGCGGTGCCCATGTTCGGGAAAAGCCCCTCCTGCAACTGTCCGGTGAGTGTGTCGAGCACCTCCGTGCAGCTTCGAATGTCTCCCTGCGAAAGCGTGACGCCCGGCAGGGCGATGAAGGTGTCGCGGCCCCAGCGTCCGAACCACGGATAGCCTGCGACGATGTCGGTACCGCCGGCATTGCGGACGATGAATTGCCGGGCCGAGTGACGGAGGCAGGAGAGGAAATCGTCCTTGCGCGACCGCCGTGCCGCTTCGGCTTCGAACATCTCGTCGAGCATCGCCGGAGAGGAGACCTCTTCGAGCGAGCAGGAGAATACGACGGGCTTTCCCTTCGTGATTTCCGTCTCGAAATAGCCCGTGGTGAGCAGGTCCTCGAGGTAGTCGTAGCCGCGCTCGCGCTCTTCGGTGTATTCGAAATTGTAGTACCAGTCGGGCGCCGGGATGAACTCCGCCCCGGCGTCGGTTTGCAGGTAGAGCCACGGAAAGCCTTCGTAGAGCCGGTTGCGGACGCCTCCGGTGACGGGGAAGGAGCGGCCGTCGGCATAAAAGTTGGCCTTGCTCAGGGTGTGTTTGTCGCGGAAGGCGAGGAACGGCCTCAGGCGCAGTATGGTCTGCGAGCGGGCTTCGAGCAGCGTGTAGCGGATGAGCAACTGTGCGTGGGCATGTATCCAGAGAATCTCCTTACGCAGCAAAACGCCCCCTACACGGTAGGTCAGCGCCGGCAGCGGCGTATAGGTGAAATCGACGAGATATTTGTGCCCTTTCGGCTCGTAGGTCTCCGGAAAACGGTGCAGGGCGAGGTTGAAGGAGTGGTCGTGCTGTACGACGGTTTCGTCCAGCGACGAGAGCATCACGTAGTCGTGCTCGTCGCCCTCCCTCACCGGGCCTACGAAGAGGCCGTGGTATTTCCTCGTGTTGCAGCACACGATGGTGGTGCTCATATAGCCGCCGGCACGGTTGGTCGAGAGCATCTCGCGGCGCAGGGCGTATTCGAGGTTTCCCAGTTGATTCTTGTCGAATTCGAGGACTGACATAAGGCTTTGTATTTTACTGTTCTGTTCTTTGTCCGTTCGCGGCGGGTCGGCCTGCTGCAGGGAATGTTTCCCCCTGAACGTTTCGGAAAGGACGGTTCCGTATCGTATCGACGGACCTGTGCCGTTTCCCTCTCTCCCGGCCGTGTTACGCCCATTTCACCAGCGCGAAATCCATGCGGTGGGGCAGCAGGTCGTTTTTCGGATAGACCCGGATGGCGACGTCGAACGAGCCGGGGAAGGTCGGTATGGAATTGACCGCATACCGGACAAGGCTTCCATCCGTTTCGGTGACGTTGAGGTCCATCCGGTCCAGTATTCGCACCTGTGAATCCGGTTCTATCTGGTCGGCGATGATGAGCTCCACGCCGATGTCCTGTGCATCGAGACCGTCTACGTCCACGACGGCTTCGATACGGTAGGGCGTGTTGACCATGATGGCCTCGCGGCCCACGTCGAACTGTTGTACGCTGACTATCCGGACTTTGTCCCACGCCGCGCTGACGCGTCGTTTCCAGGCGGCTATCCGGCGGGCCATGTCGTAGTCGTCCTTGCGCATCTCCAGGGTACGTGCCCACAGTTTACTGTAGTAGCGTTCCTGGTAATCGGTGAGCATCCGGTTGGTGGTGAAGTTGGCTGCGATGTCGGCCACGCAGCTCTTCATGGCGGCTACCCAGCCGTGGGGAATGCCGTCTTCCCCCCTGTCGTAATAGAGCGGAACGATTTCCTCCTCGATGGTCCGGTAGAGAAGCGCCGCATCGAGTTCGTTTTGGTAGCGCGGGTCTTCGTAGGTCCGTTTCATCGGAAGTGCCCAGCCGGCCCCCTTGCGGTAGCCCTCGACCCACCAGCCGTCCAGCACGCTGAACTGCATCACTCCGTTCATGGCGGCCTTCATGCCGCTCGTACCGGAAGCCTCCTGCGGCCGGGTGGGAGTGTTGAGCCATACGTCCACCCCCTGCACCATGCGCCGGGCGATGTCCATGTCGTAATTGGCGAGGAACATGATTTTTCCCGTGAACTCCGGCATGGCCGATACCTCGACGATGCGTTTGATGAGCTCCTGTCCCGGAATGTCGTTGGGGTGTGCCTTGCCGGCGAAGACGAACCGTACCGGGCGTTCCGGGTTATTTACGATGGCGGAGAGCCGCGCAAGGTCGGTGAAGAGCAGATTGGCCCGCTTGTAGGTGGCGAAACGGCGGGCGAACCCTATCGTCAGGGCATCCCGGTCGAACGATTCGATAATTTTCACCATCCCCTGTGGAGAGGTCATGTTGCTCTGTTCCGGTGCGAGGTAATAGTGGCGGATATTCTTTATCAGTTTGGCTTTCTGTTCCATGCGCGTTTGCCAGAACCGTTCGTCCGGAATCTCCCTGGCTTTCTGCCAGGCCTCGATGTCGTATTGTTCGCCGGAGAAGCCCTCCGGGAAATATTCCGCGTACATCCTGCGCATGCTGGAGGCCGTCCAGGTCGGAAAATGAACGCCGTTGGTAACGTAGCCTATGTGGAGTTCGTCGTGGAAATAGCCAGGCCATATACCGCCCAGAATCTCCTTGCTTACCTGACCGTGCAGCCAGCTCACTCCGTTGATTTCCTGCGACATGTTGCTTGCCAGAACGCTCATCGAGAACTTCTCCGACGCATCGTTCGGCTTCGTTTTGCCCAGGTTGATGAACTGTTCCCAGGTGATGCCCAGCCGGTCGGGGTAGTGTGACATGTACTGCCGCAGCATGGATTCCGGAAAGGCGTCGTGTCCGGCCGGTACGGGAGTGTGGGTAGTGAAGAGCGACGAGGAGCGCACGACCTCCAGCGCTTCGCTGAACGACAGTTTGTGGCGCTCTATTAGCCTGTTGATGCGTTCGATGCCGATAAAGGCCGCATGTCCTTCGTTGCAGTGGAAGATGTCGGACTGTATGCCAAGCTTGTCCAGTGCGCGGATGCCGCCTACGCCGAGCAGGATTTCCTGCCGGAAGCGGTTCTCGAGGTCGCCGCCGTAGAGGTAGTGGGTGATGGAGCGGTCTTCGACGAGGTTCAGGTCGTGGTCGGTATCGAGCAGGTAGAGTTCCGTGCGGCCTACGTCGCATTTCCAGATGCGGGCCGTGACGTAGCGGCCGGGAAACGAGATGCGGACAGAGCACCAGTTGCCCATGTCGTCGCGCACGGGTGTGATGGGGAGCTTGTTGAAATCCTGCGCTTCATAACCCGCCTCCTGGGCTCCGTTGGCCGAGAGCCGTTGGGTGAAGTAACCGTAACGGTAGAGCAGACCGACACCTACCATGGGGACGTTTTTGTCGCTCGCCTCCTTCAGGTAGTCGCCCGCCAGGATGCCGAGGCCTCCCGAATAGATTTTCAGGGAGCTGTGCAGACCGTATTCCATGCTGAAGTAGGCGATGCGCGGCGACTGACGCCGCTCTTTTCCGGACATGTAGCGCTGGAAGTCGGCATAGACTGCATCCATTCTGGCGAGAAAAGCGTCGTCCCGTTCGAGTTCCTGCAGTCTCCGGACGTTGAGCTGGTCGAGAAAGGCAATCGGATTGCGGTTACACTTCTCCCATAGCGGCGCGTCGATATATTCGAACATCTCCCGTGCGCCGGAGGCCCACGACCACCACAGGTTTTTGGAGAGTATCTCAAGCGGACGGAGCCTTTCGGGCAGGGAGACCTCCACGATGAGCCGCGTCCAGGTCGGGCGGCTGCTTACGAGCTGCTGCTTGACGAAATTGACCTGTTCGGTGTGGGCGCCGCTGTCGTAAACGGTACGCTTGCTGCGCCCTCCGGCCGCACGGAGGGCTTTGTCGTATGCCTGCCAGTAGTAGACTACGAGATTTTGCCACAGGGCCGTCTGTGCCGTTTCGCAGGCCGAGTGCCTCGCGGCCTCGTATCGCTCCGCATCCATGGCGGCGTATCCCTCGATGGCGCGGGCGATTTCGTCGATGACTTCGGCATCGTTGTCGTCGGTGCGTCGGATGACCGTTACCCCCTGCGTCTGCGGCAGGTGGTCGGCCACCCAGAGTCCGAAACCCGCCAGCGAAGTCGTGATGGTGGGTACCGAGAAGGCGACGCTCTCCAGCGGCGTGTAACCCCACGGTTCGTAGTAGGATGCGAAAACCGTTGCGTCCATCCCCACCAGCAGTTCGTAGTAATCCACATTGAAGATACCGTCCTGTCCGTCGAGATACGACGGTACGAAGATGAGTTTTACGCGACTCTCTGCCTCCGTGAGGCTGCTGCCTTCGACGGAGCGTACGATGGGGTCCCATTCGGGGGATGTCAGATGATGCGTCACATAGGGCAGGGAAGCCGTTCCGACCGGTACCGACGGGTCGGCAAGATGGGCGGCGAGCTCCTTGCGCGGGCCGTTGTTGCCGGCCGGAACCATGATGTAGGCGAGTATTTCCCGCTCCTGCCGTTCGGACGCAAGCCGTTTCAGCGATTCCAGAAATACGTCTATGCCTTTGTTGTGGAATTCGTAACGACCGCTCGTTCCCACAATCAGCGGTTCGCGGTCGAATGTATGACCGAGGCAGGCTTCGGCTACCGAAATCAAGAGCCTGCGCGCTTCGGCCCGCTTGCGGTCGAACATGGCGCCCTGCCAGACGAAATCGTCTTCGAAACCGTTGGGAGTGACCTCGTCCGGTTCCCTGCCGAGCAGGTACCGGCATTCGCGGGCCGTGATGTCGCTGACCGTACAGAAGCAGTCGTGGTTGGCAGCGGCAATTTTCTCGAGCGAGTGTTTGGCAACTATGTTGAACTGACGGGCGAGGTCGTCCGCATTCAGGTCGGGCAGTTGTCTGTACAGTGGGATGCCGTTGCCGGCAATGCTTCTCCCTACGACCGTGGCGTGCGTCGAGAAGACCGTGGCGGTGTAAGGAGCGTGCTGCCGCAGGTAGAGACCGCCGCTGGAGGTCATCCATTCATGGAAATGCGCTACCGGCATTTCGTTGGGGGTACAGAACATGTTGCAGTAACTCTCGATGACCTTGCCTGCGGCATAGCCGAACAGCACGGGTTCGATATAATCCCACTGGCCGCTTATCGAATCGACCTTGTAACTCTCCCAGAGAGCTTTCAGAATGTCGTCCTTTTTGTTGAAGAACGAGCTGAAATCCACCAATATGGTGATGGGGCGCCCATTGACGTTCCATCGTCCTATCCTGATACGTATGCCTTCGCTGTAAACCATCTGCTTCCATTCGGCAAGTAGGCCGGTATCCTCTTCGAATTCCGTATTGTCGTTCTCGCGGTGGATATCCGGACCAATGGTTATGTAGCGGTTCCCGAGTGCTTCTACCATCGTCTGTGCCTTGGTGGCCACTACCGTATGTATCCCGCCCACCTTGTTGCATACCTCCCAGCTCACCTCGAAAAGGCGGTCGGGCCGTATCAGGGTTTCGTTGTTCTGATTTTCCATAGTTATTTTTTTGCTTCCGGGGATGTGGTGTCGCTCCCGGAATTCTCTCCGATAACGGTTAAAGGTAGGGAATATTTTGAGATTCTTCCCTCTCTTTTGGCCGATTTAATGACATTGTTTCCGCTTTTTAATGGAAATTTTCTATCTCCAAAAATGGCGCCAAGCCGGTTGTCCGGATTATAAAATGGCATATATATTAAAGGTATGATTTGGAAAGCGGAAGAGGTGGGAGAACGGTTGGAGAACGAGCCGCGTAGAGGATGGCGTGGAAGCGTCTTTTTTAGTGTTAATAGTGGTTTGATAATCAATTATATATGAAAATGAAGAAAAAAAAGCTAAAAAAAAGTTTCGGATTGATTTGGAAGTTTGAAACGTTTGCGCTTATCTTTGCACCCGCTTCCGGAAATCAAACGGAAGACAACAACGAGGTTCTTTACAAAAACAGGATATGTTAGACGTGACAAAATGACGGAATGTCAGTGCGTTATGGCGACAAAAAGAATGATGTGCGTTTAGTACGCAATAATCCGGCTTCGGCAGACGTTCTTTAAAGCATATTCGAAAAAAAAGTGGTTCGCCGCTTTGGAAATTTGAAAAAAGCCTTTACCTTTGCAACCCGTTTCGATAAGAAACGCAAATTGCGGAGAAAGCAATAAAGAAACAAGTTCTTTGAAGATATTTGAGCAGCTAAAGTTTATCCAGGTCAGCAATGACCGGATATCAAAAATACCTTTGAGATATAGCCAAGATTTATAACAATTCATTACAATGGAGAGTTTGATCCTGGCTCAGGATGAACGCTAGCGGCAGGCCTAACACATGCAAGTCGAGGGGCAGCACGTTAAAGAGTTTACTCTTTATGGTGGCGACCGGCGGACGGGTGCGTAACGCGTATGCAACCTGCCTGACACAGGGGGATAATCCGAAGAAATTTGGTCTAATACCCCATAATACCGATATAGGCATCTATGTTGGTTGAAAGCTTTGGTGGTGTCAGATGGGCATGCGTTGTATTAGCTAGTTGGTGAGGTAACGGCTCACCAAGGCGACGATACATAGCCGACCTGAGAGGGTGATCGGCCACACTGGGACTGAGACACGGCCCAGACTCCTACGGGAGGCAGCAGTAGGGAATCTTCGGCAATGGGGGCAACCCTGACCGAGCAACGCCGCGTGAGTGAAGAAGGTTTTCGGATCGTAAAGCTCTGTTGTAAGTCAAGAACGAGTGTGAGAGTGGAAAGTTCACACTGTGACGGTAGCTTACCAGAAAGGGACGGCTAACTACGTGCCAGCAGCCGCGGTAATACGTAGGTCCCGAGCGTTGTCCGGATTTATTGGGCGTAAAGCGAGCGCAGGCGGTTTGATAAGTCTGAAGTTAAAGGCTGTGGCTCAACCATAGTTCGCTTTGGAAACTGTCAAACTTGAGTGCAGAAGGGGAGAGTGGAATTCCATGTGTAGCGGTGAAATGCGTAGATATATGGAGGAACACCGGTGGCGAAAGCGGCTCTCTGGTCTGTAACTGACGCTGAGGCTCGAAAGCGTGGGGAGCAAACAGGATTAGATACCCCAGTAGTCCCGATCG
>OGHU01001208.1_pt1 | contig 15645 bp, 10 predicted proteins | sample 1571521 | NCBI WGS metagenome assembly OGHU01 (sample SAMEA2581963, study PRJEB24529) | metagenome | biome: Human gut stool | place: China | collected 2011 | reverse complement strand
TTCTGTTTGTAATCAACTTTCCCCCTCACACGGGAATTTCAAAAAACTATTGAGGCGGTCGCCTCGCAGGGTAAATTTATGCTAAAAATGTTTGGTTTTTACGAAAGAAATAATCAAAAAATTTATCTTTTAATTCCGAATATTTTCCATGAGGAATCGGAATCTGTATGCCATCTGTCATGGTGATGGTCTTACTGGAAATATTCTGCACATAATCCATATTGATGAGATAGGACCTGTGGCAGCGTACAAATTGTTCGTAATCCTTCAACTGTTCGCACAGATCATCCAATCTGCCGATACTGTCCAGTGCTTCTCCGTCCTTACGGTGGAACAAAAGTGTCCGTCCCATCACCTCACAATATTGCAACCGGTCAAGATCCAGTCTGGTAATTCCGGTTCTGCTGCGCAGGATCAAGCTGTTTTCCTTATCTTTGTGGCATTCCGAAAGTACAGAATCCATCAGGCGGTAAAAACTTTCCTGCCAGATAGGCTTCAACTGGTAGAAATAAGCGCCTACCGAATAAGAATCCACAGCATACTCTGCCGAAGATGTCAGATAGATAATCTTTACCGAAGTATCATACTGCCGGATTTCCATGGCCGTACTGATACCGTTCTGCGCAGGCATCAGCACATCCAGAAAAATAATATCCAGCCTCGTTCCTCTCTCCACTTCCGTCAGCAGCTCCAGCGGACTGTTAAATGAAGCATACATAATATTCTGATTCCGTTCTACCCGATACTTGTCCATCAGCGCACTAAGTTCTCTCAGTACCGACAGATCATCATCACAAAATGCTATTTTTATCATAGGTTTTCTTTCTCAGTTTCTAAACTCATCTGTAATACCATGACAATTATACGCACACTGGAAGCTTTCAGTCAAACAATATTTCTTCCACTGTTACGAATTGGAATCCACGTTTCTGCAAAACATCCACCACTTCCAGTGCGGCAGTCACAGAAGTATCATAATAATCGTGCATCAGAATAATATCACCGTCTCCGGCCTTTTCCACCACTTTTGCCGCAATACACTCTGCATTGTGGGAGCACCAGTCCAGTGGATCAATATTCCACAGCACCGGGAACATATTTAATTCTTTTTCAAAGCTTTTGTCCCAGCTTCCATAGGGCGGACGAACGAAGCTCACCTTTTCCCCGGTAATATTTTCCAGGATCTCATTGGTCTTTACCAGTTCCTCCCGGAACGTTTCCCTGTTCCCGGAGGTGAGTTGGATATGACTGTACGTATGGTTTCCGATCAGATGTCCTTCCTCCTGTTCTCTCCGGATAATATTGGGATAATTCTGTGCATTCTCCCCGGTCACAAAAAAAGTTGCCACCACATTTCGTTCTTTTAAACCATCCAAAAGCTGTTCTGTATACCTCGGATGCGGACCGTCATCAAACGTCAGCGCAATCTTTTTCGCCACATCTTCCTCTCCGGCGATCTTCCCGGTCGATACTTCCTGCGAAGCAGGTGCTGTAGTATCCTGACGTTTTCCTCCGGCCCACAGGCATAACATTCCCATGATCATATCAAAGACCAGAATTCCCACCAGCGTTTTTTTCATTTTCATCCATCCGTTTACTGCTTTCACAGAAAATATATGCATCCGGACAAACGGCAATTCCTCGCAGCAAAAAAGGAACTTCGGAGCACAAAACTCCAAAGTTCCTTTCTGTTCTATGTCTGTCATCAAATCTTGAATACAGAAATCTCGTTCTTGAGACCTTCCATATTCTCATCCAGTACACTTGCCGTATTGCTCAGCTTCTCTACATGCTCAAGCAACTTATTAGCCACATCATTAACAGTCTCGGCACTTCCCGCAGTCTCTTCGATGATATCCGAAATATTCTTCACTGCTGCTACCGCTGCACTACGTTCGCCATCAGCCTTTTCTGTACTTGCTGCAATATCCTTCAATCCCTCGATCAGCTGCCCCATGCGAGCCTGCATCTCACGGAATACTGCAATTACCTCGTCCACTGCCTTGGTCTGAAGCTCTACCATCGCCTGTGCCTGGCTTGCGCTGTCTACACTGTTCTGCGTCTGTGCAGTAATGTTCGCAACATTATTGCTGATCTCACCGGCTGCCTTGGCGGAATCATCTGCCAGCTTGCGGATCTCTTCCGCTACCACAGCGAAACCTCTTCCGGCCTCTCCCGCTCTGGCTGCCTCAATGGAAGCATTCAGGGACAGCAGATTGGTCTGCTCCGTGATCTCCGTGATCGTACCGACAAAGCTGTTGATGATCGCGGATTCCTTACGAAGAGATTCGATACTGTCACTTACCTTTGCAGTCATCTTGGTCGTCTCACCGGCTCTGTCACCCAGTACCTGTACGATCTCCATTCCTTTGTTGATCATACCCTCGGTCTCATCCACCAGTTTCTCAACACGTTCTACCACGCGGCTTACTTCCTGCATTTCATTGGAGAGGACATCTGTCTTCTCCACACATTCCTGTGCATGTCTGGACTGTTCTTCCATGCCTTCGTTGATCTCTCCGATGGCTCTGGTAATATCCTGGGAATACTCATGGATCAATTCGGAAGCCTGTCCTACATTCTGTGCGGATACTTCCAGTTCTCCGGTGGCATTGCTTACCTGATTTACCAGCTTCTTGGTATTCGTGATCATATTGGTCGCAGATCCTGCCAGATCCTGGAACTCATCGTGGCCCTTGGCAGATACCGTCACGGTCAGATCGCCCTGTGCCACATCACCGAACTTTCTGGAGATGCGTTTCATGTTGTTCTCAATACCGGCGGTAATAAAGATACCCACGATCACCACGATCACACATGCCAGGAGCACCAGTCCAATGGTCATATTACGGATCTCCATAGCCTGGCTGGTCACCACACGCATAGGCACCAGTGCACAGGTGGTAAAGTCCACTTCCGCACTGCGGCTATAGATAAAGAGGTATTTTTCACCACGGAACTCCACTTCCGCAGTGCCGGAATCCGCTACTGCCTGATCCATTACTCCATGATAAAATTCCTGATCGACGAATACTTTCTCATCCTCAGCCAGAGTACTCTCTTCACCGTCTTCCAGCTGCTCCACTACCAGTTCTCTTCCACCCGGAGTGATAAATCCGATGATACTGTCATCACCGATATCAATCTCCTTCAAAAAGTTTGTAATAGCCAAAGGCTTCATATCAATAACAACGCAGGCATTGTTAGACTGGCTCATCATCTGGAAAGACAATATGTAGTCCTGCTGTGTCTCTTTTACCTTTTCATCTAACACCGGATGACTGTCGATCCACTGTGGGATGCTTCTTCTGCCTTCGCCAGAAGATACCGACTCCTTATATTCATCCAGGAATCCATCCACACCGGAAGAAAGCTTAGTAGACAAAAGTCCCACACCTTCCTTGGGAATAATGTGCATATGACTGATGAACGGATTCGACGTCTGCACCGATAAAAGATTCGACTTCGTAGCTGTCAGGAAGTTCAGCTTGTCTACCGGATTGTCCTCGAACATTCCCAGGAAATATTTCCGAAGATCATCGTCATACGCATACTTTAAACCCTCGGAACGGATAAAATCACAGGTCATATCCAAATATTCCGTTGCCATGCGCACAGTCTGTAACGTGGAATCTGTATATTTCTCACTTAAGCCTTCCGCAGACTTCTGGTATGCCGAAATGCCGATAATGATCATGAACACGATCGGCACCAGGAAACATACTACGATCTTATTGCGTATACTGAACAGTTTGGAGCTTTTCCCACTCCTGCCGGATGTCTTCTTCGGTGTCTTTGTCTTTACAGCCTTCTCCTTCGGTACTTTTGTTACCTTTTTCTCAGGTTTTGGCTTCTTTTTGGAAGCTTTCTCTTTTTTCCCCGCAAAAAGAGATTTTTTTGTTTTCTCAACATTCGTACTCATACAATATCCTCCGGTACATGTAATCATATTAAGAAGTATACCATAATTTTTGCTATAATAAAACAACATTTTATGCGTTTTGTTATATTTTTTTGCGCAATTTTAACAAAAATCCATCTTTTTTAAGAATGTTTCTGTGAATTTTACCTGCTCCGCCAGATTCAATATCTGAATCTGTAATTCGTGCCATCTGCGCAGATCATCCCATGCTCGCAGCTGTCCGGTCAGCATCCTGTTTCCCACCAGTGCAGCACCACTAAGTGCCGTGTTGCCGCCGGTCACGGTACGATCTGTAAGTTCCTTCGGAAGCAGTCCGATGGCTGTAGCTGCCTTCGGATCCAGGTAATAGCCAAAGCCTCCTGCCAGCACTACCTTGGAAATATCCGAAAGTCTGATTCCATAGCTTTCCGTCAGGATCTCTATGCCTGCGGCAATGGCTCCCTTCGCCAGTTGTACCGCACGCACGGCTTCTTTCGTGACAAGTACATCTCCGATACGGATCCCCTTCGTAAAATAGGGTTCCTTTAACAGTCCCTGCCGATCCATCAATCCCTCTTCCAGAAGCTTTTGTAACAATTTCACCATATCCGCGCCCCAGATACCACGGTTTGCCCCGCCCTCGAAGGCAGGTCCGGCCGCCGTGGCACAGGCATACAGCTTCTGTCTATTACCCAGCGCCATCTCACCGTTGGTACCCAGATCGATGAGCAGCATGGGCTCCTCCTGCTCCAACATTTGACAGGCCAGTATTCCTGCTGTGATGTCCCCGCCGACAAAAGCAGACAATCCGGGAATGATATGACAGGAAATGCCTGCGATCTGCGTGTCCACAGCTCCGCAATGACTTACCTGAAAAGGTGCCCTGCCCAGCTCTGCCGGATCCCAGCCCATCAGCAGATAGGTCATAGTGGTATTCGCCGCAATGACCATCTGTATAGACTCCTTCTCCTGCAGCTTTTTGGAAAAACGCTGCGCTCCCTTTTCAATGAGGTCCAGGACTTTTTTCTGCATATCCGCTGCTTTCCCCGGATCCCTTGCCGCCTCTATCCGTGAGAGTACATCGGCGCCGTAGCTGACCTGTGGATTCACACTCGGAAAACTGTCCACTACTTTACCGTCTGCATCATAGAGCTGCATAGCAATGGTAGTCGTTCCGATATCCACTGTCATCAGCCGGATACCTTCCGTATTCTGCAATGATAACGGAGGAAGCTCCAGCTTTTCCGTCACCACCTGCATCCCCCGGATCACTCCGGGACATCTGCCGCAGCCGGTGCAGATCAGACATCTGGTTCCCTTTTTTCCTGTAAAACTGCTGGTTGTATTATACAAACTGATTCCTCTCTTCATTGTAATGATAATCGATGGATGCCAGCTTATCCCTGATCTCGTGTTCATTCACATCAAGATCATCGCAGAGCTGCTCCAGGCTTCCGTAGTAGTCACGGAGTTTCAGATTGATAAAGCTTAATAACATGACCGGATCCTGTGGTATCATAAAAAAACCTCACTTTTCATATATTATTACTATACATCTTAAACGAAAAAAGCGAAAATGACAAGTCTGCCACTTTCGCTTTTTATATTAGTATTTATTTATTTTTAGAGCCTTTCTCACATTTGGCGGAAAGCTTGTCATCCTCTACAGTAATGACGATAGTATCGCCCTCCTCCACCTGGTCTGCCAGGATCATCTTGGCAGCCAGGGTCTCCACATACTTCTGAATATAACGTTTCAGAGGTCGTGCACCATAGACCGGATCATATGCGTTATCCACGATGTACTGCATAGCCTCGTCCGACAGACGGATTGTCAACTGCTTATCCTCCAGACGCTTATTCAGATCGGCAATGATCAAATGAATAATGCCGCCGATATTATCCTTGGTCAGAGGCTTGAACAGGATTGTCTCATCCAGACGGTTCAGAAATTCCGGACGGAAATGTGCACGCAGGTCGTTCATGACTGCTGCCTCTGCCTCCGGCTTGATGGTGCCGTCTTCGTTAATGCCGTCCAGCAGGTAGCTTGCACCGATGTTGGAGGTCATGATCAGTATGGTATTCTTGAAGTCTACAGTACGACCCTGAGAATCGGTGATACGACCATCATCCAGTACCTGTAACAGTACATTGAATACATCCGGATGTGCCTTTTCGATCTCATCAAACAATACCACGCTGTAAGGTTTTCTCCGGACAGCTTCGGTCAGCTGACCACCCTCTTCGTATCCTACATATCCGGGAGGCGCACCGATCAGACGGGAGACAGAATATTTCTCCATGTATTCACTCATATCGATACGGACCATGTTGTTCTCGTCGTCAAACAGTGCTGCTGCCAGGCTCTTCGCCAGCTCCGTCTTACCTACACCGGTAGGTCCTAAGAACAGGAAAGAACCTATGGGCTTGCTGGGATCCTTGATCCCGGCTTTGGAACGGATGATGGCTTCCGTAACCTTGGTCACGCCTTCGTCCTGTCCAACTACACGTTTGTGCAGTTCTTCGTCGAGGTGAAGGGTCTTGTTACGCTCCGTTTCCGTCAATTTTGCCACCGGAATTCCTGTCCATCTGGAAACAATCGTAGCAATCTCGGCTTCCGTTACTTTTTCATGGATCAGAGTACGATCAGAATCTTTTACTCTTGCTTCTTCTTGCTCCAGACGCTTGATCTTCTCCGGCAAAATACTGTTCTGAATCTCACTATATCTTGCATAATCCTGATTACGATCGGCGATTTGGAGTTCATCCTTTAACTGATCGATTTCTTTTCGCATATCTGACAGTCTTGCTGCGGAAGCCTTTTCATTTTCCCATTGCGCTTTCTTAGGTTTTAGTGCCTCCTGTTTATCCGCTAATTCCTTTTTCAGTTCTGCGATTCTATCGTTGTTCTTAACATCTTCATCCTCTTCCAAACCTTCAATCTGGTTTTTCAGAATAGCAATGTCATGCTCCATCTCCTCAATATCCGCAGGTGTGGTATCCATTTCCGTCTTCACCATTGCACAGGCTTCATCCACTAGATCAATTGCCTTATCGGGAAGGAATCGTTCCGTAATATATCGCTTAGATAATTCAGCTGCACTCTCTAATGCATTGAATGTTATCTGCACATTATGGTAATTTTCATATTTAGGCTGTAAACCACGTAATATATTAATAGTCTCCTTTACGGAAGGTTCCTCTACCATAACGGGTTGGAATCTTCTTTCAAGTGCCGGATCCTTTTCAATATATTGTCTGTATTCATCCAAAGTAGTTGCACCTATGCAATGTAACTCACCACGAGCCAACATAGGTTTCAACATATTGCTGGCATCCAGTGCGCCATCCGTCTTACCGGCTCCTACAATGGTATGCAACTCATCAATGAACAGAATAATCTGTCCATCACTGTTCTTCACATCATTCAGAACAGCTTTCAGACGTTCCTCGAATTCGCCTCTGTATTTTGCACCGGCTACCAGTGAGCCCATGTCCAATGCAAAAATCTTTTTGTTTTTTAATATCTCCGGAACTTTATTGTCAACAATCCGTTGTGCCAATCCTTCCACTACAGCAGTTTTACCGACACCGGGTTCACCGATTAACACAGGATTGTTTTTGGTCTTACGGGACAAAATACGAATCAGATGTCGGATTTCACTGTCACGTCCGATAACTGGATCAAGCTTCTGATTTCTCGCTTTCTCCACCAGATCCTGACCATATTTCTCCAGCGTATCATAAGTAGCTTCCGGATTGTCCGTTGTTACTCTCTGATTTCCTCGTACCGTCATAAGCACTTGCAGAAATCTTTCTCTCGTAATACCGTACTCCCTAAAAATCTCTGCAATTTCTTTATTAGGATATTTTATCATTGCAAGGAACAAATGTTCCACCGCAATTAACTCATCACCCATTTGCTTTGCTTCTTCCGGTGCCAAAGAGGTAATTACTCTGTTAAGATGCTCACCCCAGACTTTTTGTCCTCCCTGAACTTTGACTCTCTTTTCCAGAGCCTGTTCCACACGATTGACAAAATGTTCCTTTTGAATTTCCATCTTTTCAATCAGTTTCAGAATCAGACTGTCATCTATAGTCAAAAGACTATAAAGTAAATGTTCCTCTTCAATTTCCTGATTTCCGTAGTCACTCGCAATGCTCTCACATCCATTGATAGCTTCTATGGATTTCTGTGTAAATTTATCAATATTCATAATCGTTCGCCTCCTCACATAAGGTTATACAATTTTGTTTATCTGGTTAATTTCTTAGACGATGAGCTGCTTTCGTTTGAATCCTTACCTTCAAATTTCTTTTAGCGTTCCTTCGTCAAACAGATGTCACGATCTCAAAATCTCTCTTGTTTCATCTGTTCTATAGTTAATATAACACATAGTGTAAGAAAATCAATTAAGAAAGTATAAACTTTATATAGAATCTTTCGAAAATGCATAATTTCCCCTTTGCATTTTCCATGATGCAATTGATCGATACACTTTCACTTACGCTATTTCACAACAGACGTGCATGATTATAAAGAGATATCAGTCATGGGTCTATGCAGAAAAATCTTGTTTTCTGATCCCCTTTTCTGCCATAATATCACTCCAGAAGATTCACTTTGGGTCTATAGAAAAAAATTTGCTCTCCAGATACTCATTTTTCATGATATGAGTATCTAAAATGATATTTTTTCTGTATAGACCCACCGCGCACAAAAATCTATGATATCTACATAAAAAAAGTATCTGGAAAGCACTTTTTTCGCTATAGACCCAAATGGCGCTGTCACCGCATTCCGTCTGCTCATAAAGCAGACCGCAACACGGTGGCGGCGCCATTTTTTCATCATTTGCTATTCCTATCCGACAACAAAGGGCAGCCTTATTTTGCAGTAACGCCCTTCACTTCATATCCTGCGTCCACCACAGCCTTGGTCAATACCTCATCTGCCACATCGGAAGCCAGTTCCACGGTAGCGTTTTTCTGCTCCAGGCTCATGGTAACGGCTTTCACACCTTCTACTGCCTCCAGTGCCTTCTGTACGGTTCCGGTGCAGTGGTTGCACATCATTCCTTCGATGCTGATTACTTTTGTCATTGTGTTTGTCCTCTCTTTCTCCTGCTTTACATCTTGTCTGTTATTTTGCTCTGCGGGGGTCTTCAGTATGCACTGTTCTCCCTCCGCAGCTGCATGCGTTATCTCGATTTCCTTATGGGCCGCTTCCGGTGTTCCCTTTTTCAGCGGGGTGAATCCGCTCTTAAAGCCTCTCAGCCGCAGGGCATTTCCCACGACGAAGATACTGCTTAAGCTCATGGCTGCCGCGCCGAACATGGGATTCAGCCGGATCTGGAACGCCGGATACAACACACCGGCTGCCAGAGGGATGCCGATGCAGTTGTAGAAAAATGCCCAGAACAGGTTTTCCTTAATATTGCGGATCACGGCACGGCTCAGCTTCATGGCAGTCACCGCATCCCGAAGATCGTTTTTCATCAGGATAATGTCGGCACTCTCCATGGCGACATCGGTACCTGCGCCGATGGCCATACCCACATCTGCTGCCGCCAGTGCGGGAGCATCGTTGATACCGTCACCGATCATTGCCACCTTGTGTCCCTGACGCTTTAACTCACTGACCTTCTTCTCCTTATCCTGCGGCAGCACTTCCGCCACGACTTCGGAGATTCCGAGTTTTTCCCGTACCGCTTCTGCGGTTCGTCTGTTATCACCGGTCAGCATGATGACTTTCACACCCATCTTCTCCCATGCCTGAATTGCTTCATAGGAAGTAGCTTTGACCGTATCCTCTACACCGATGATTCCAAGGAATCCTGTTTCCTTGGGCCAAGTTTTCTGGATGCAAGCTTCCTGAGAGCCTCCTTCCCGGAAGTTTACTTCCTGGAAGTTTACATCCATTGCTACCAGAAGCGGTGTCATACCTTCGTCCGCCATCCGGTTCAGGGCGTCTAACGCCCCATCCGGCAAAATAATATTCTTCTCCTGCAGAAATGCAAGATTGCCCACATAGAATTTTGTACCTGCCGGAAGAATAGTTTTTCTCTGCGACAGCTCCGCAGACTCTGAACTTTCTTTTGTCATTGTTGCGGCATCTTTTGTGCCATTTTCTGTTCCGACTGAATTTCCCGTATTTTTTTCATCAAATTTTCCTGCATAAAACACTGCAGTCGGTCCATCTTTTTTCAAGAACTCCTGCGCAGCAAAATCCTGTGCCAGCGCACCTTCCACACCACGGCCGAAGGTTGCCTTGAAATCCACGATCTCCGGAATTGTCAGTTGGAAGCTTTCCGCATATTCCACTACCGCCTCTGCCAGCGGATGCTCACTCTTTTTCTCCAGTGCCGCCGCGATCTGCATCATGGCATCCGCAGGAAAATCACTCTGATAACCGCCTACTTCTTCTACTTTTAACTTGCCGCTTGTAATGGTTCCGGTCTTGTCCAGTACCACGGTGTCGATCTCCTTAGCCTGCTGTAAGGCTTCCCCGGTCTTGATCAGGATACCGTTGCTCGCACCGACACCAGTTCCCACCATGATTGCCACCGGAGTTGCCAGCCCCAGCGCGCAGGGACAGGAAATCACCAGTACGGCAATGGCTGCGGAAATAGCGAATTCCGCAGTGGCGCCGTTTAACAGCCATACGACCAGAGTGATCAGGGAAATGGTCATGACCGTAGGCACGAAGACCCCTGCCACCTTATCTGCCAGCTGTGCGATCGGAGCCTTGCTGGCGCTGGCTTCTTCCACCAGGCGGATGATCTGCGCCAGCGTCGTATCATCGCCGACACGGTCCGCACGGCATTTTAAGAAGCCCGCTTTATTCACGGTAGCAGAGACCACATGATCGCCTGCCTGTTTTTCCACGGGAACACTCTCTCCTGTGATAGCCGCTTCGTCCACACTGGAATTACCCTCCAGCACGATACCGTCCACCGGCACCAGACTTCCGGGTTTTACCAGGAATATATCGCCTTTCTGCAGACTTTCCGTAGGCACCTCCTTCTCCTGCCCGTCCCCGGTCACGAGGACTGCCACCTTGGGAGCCAGATTCATAAGCTTGGTAATAGCCTCACTGGTCTTGCCCTTGGAACGGCTCTCCAGATATTTTCCGACCGTGATCAGGGTCAGGATCGTACCGGAGGATTCAAAATACAGATCGTGGGAATAATGCTCTACTACTGCCATGTCACCGTAGCCTAAGCCATAGCTGATCCGGTACATGGCGAAAATGCCGTACACAAGCGCCGCGCCGGATCCTAAGGCGATCAGGCTGTCCATGTTCGGGCTGCGGTGCGCCAGGGTTTTAAATCCTACGGAGAAAAACTTCCGGTTCACATATAGAATCGGCAACAACAGTAAAAACTGTGTCAGTGCGAAATTCATGGCGTTGGCATTGCCGTGCATAGTATTCACGATAAATGCAGGGACCGGAATCCCGAACCATTCTTTGAGCATGTGGTGCATGGACACATACATTAACGGGATCAGGAAGCCGATGGAGATTCCAAGCCGCCATTTCATGGCTCTTGCGTCCGCATCCAGCTTCTGCTGCAATTCCTGCTTGCCGTCGGCTGCGGACCTTCCTGTACTTCCCGCATTCCCGGAAGTGCTCCGTCCGCCTGCACCTGCCGCACTGCCTTCGGTCATTACCGAAGCACCGTAGCCTGCTTTCACCACAGCATCAATGATTTCCGTCGAAGTGATCTTCGTCTCGTCATAGGTCACATCCATGGTCTCTGTCAGTAGATTCACGGATGCTTTTTCCACATTTTCCAGTTTATTGACTGCCTTTTCCACATGCGAAGAGCATGCGGAGCAGGACATTCCCGTAACATGATATCTTTCCTTCATAAAAATAACCCTGCCTTTCCATAACCTGCAAAGTTTCCGTTATTTTCATTGCCTTAACGCACGAATTTACAGTTTTATCTGCAGTCATGCCTTTACTTATTTCAATTTTTTCACCAGATCCACTGCTTCCTCTACGATAGCAGTATTTCCCTTCCGGATCTCTTCCACCACGCAGGTCTCCATATGCTCCTTCAGAATCGCATAGCCAAAAGCCTGCAGAGCGCTCTCCACCGCAGCTACCTGCGTCAGGATATCTCCGCAGTATCGGTTTTCTTCCAACATCCGGCTGATACCGTTCAGTTGTCCCGTCATGCGGCTTAAACGGTTCTGTAATTGTTTTCTTTCTTTTTCAGAGCGAGGTGTTGCTTTCTGATGACAATGACAGCATTCCATACCCTTCTCTTCTAATTTTTCTTTTAATTGTTCTGCCATACTTTCTCCCATTCTGAAGCCGGTTCCTGCTATTTTTTCTAAATGCCCACATATTCTTTATTGTCCTCCGATCACATAACAGCGTTCAATGTATATAGAAGGACTAATTGTTGCAGTTATGCAAAATACCCCACAGGGGTATCTTGTATAGTTACAAGATATACCCCCACAGGGTATTTGTCAAGAGGCACTTTCTAATTCTTGCCAGTTCATCTCTGGTCAAAACGGATCCTTACAATCTGCATCTTCATGATTCCGTCGCCGGTCTTGGCAAGGAAGCGGAACAATCCGCTGACGGAAGGGTCTCGAAGATCATTGTAGCCCAGCATATAGCCACGGCTTGTAACCTGCAATCTGCTGTCCCACGTGGAAAGCTCACTTTTCGCATCCGAAACCGCAAAATACGCGCCCACATCCTGAATTTTAGCGCTCCTGAGCCATGTCTTTGCTATCATCTTAACCGCTGTCCGGTTCGCCGCGTCAAATACCAGCACACCACCGGGAAAACTGTCAGCCATTGCCTGTACCAGCGTCCTGACTTGCTCCGTCAGAAAATAATAGAATACTCCGGAGGCAAAGAAAATCGCCCCTTCGGACGGGTCGATTTTGGTAAACCATTCCGTATCATTCAAATTGCAGGGAATATTTTCCTCACGGTCTCCGGCGGGCAGTAATTGATTGCGTACGGCGATAACATCCGGGAAATCCAGATTGTAAATTTTACAGCTGCCATTGTCACAGGCTCTGCCGGTACCGTCAAGTCCACAGCCCAAATTGACCACCGCTGCATCAGGATGGTCTGCTAGGTAATTTTGTACCTCCCACGCAAGGTCATTCTGCCGCATGGCAACCTCCAGCGAACCGAAACGCTGCATCAGGCCGTGGGATTTTTTCTCCACCTGTGAAAAGTCATAGTCGATCTGGTCAATCAGGTGTACCGCCATCTCGTCCCGATATAGGTTCGGATACAACTCCGAGCATAGCTTCCGGGAATAAAGCGGGATGATCAGTGTCTCCTGTACGGTGTTCTTCTCAATCTTGTATTTCATGGACATCTCTCACTTCCTTGCATTTTTGCCATTTCTTTTTTGTTAGTTTTGTCTAACCACTGTATAGACTTATGTGGTTAGTTTGTGCTAACTTACATATCTTAGAAAAGCCGCATTACTGCGGCCTTTCAGCTGACTGTTTTTGGTTTTCGTTCCTATTATACTGAACTTCTTTCCGTTTTGCAAGGTAGATTTCCTAATGCTTTTTTATCCGCGCTTTCTCTGAAGTAAGATTCCCATAGTAATCAGAAGAATTCCCCCGAAAAGTAACATGATCTCCGTTATATAAGTTGCGATGCCTTCTCCCGTCTTCGGTACTACATCCAATTCCTGCGTCACTCCCTGTGTTGCAGCAGGCTGTGCATCAGAACTGTTGTTATCGTTTCCTTTAGTATCCTCGTGAGAGCTTCCACCAGTACTGGTACCTGCGGTCGTCTTTTCCTTTTTCACAATAACATAGGTAGAAAACAGATTGGTCTCGAAGGTGACTTTTCCATCGATCACTTTCGTAGGCAATGCAGTGGTAGTTCCGTTATGATCTCTCACCACTACATAGTCATAATTCGCATCGTAATTGTTAATTCCAAGACTTAAGGTGATCGGATTGGTAAATTCCGTAATCTTTGTTTCCCAGTTCGTGCCATCCCCTTTGGCTACGATCTGGTTCAGATCCAGTTCCACTGCCTGCGCCGATACCGCTCCTGCCACTTTCTGTTGTGCCGCCGCCATATCGTATCCGGTACTGTCAGCAACTGTCAGCTGAAGATTACCACTTCCTGCTGCATTGGCGCCGTTGCTGATGGATGCGGAAGTCACTTCCTTTGCTGCCGAAGTATCCACCGTGTCCTCCGCTTTTTCAAAGATTCCTTTAAAATGAATCTGGGTATTTGGCATCGTAAAAGTAAACGTTGAAACATCCTTTGCCGCTGCAAGACTTATCCCATTTAGTGAAACTCCCTTCAATTGGTATCTGTAATCCGGCTTCAATTCCACGGTAACCTTATCCCCCGGCTGCACCACCAGATTCCCGCCTCTGTTGTCTCCAACATTGTTTCCGTAGGGATCGTTGGTATTCGGTGCAGTACCATTTATTTGAATGATCCGGGCTGTGCCATGCTCTAGGTAAGCATCTTCTCCGTAGGTTTTCGAATCATATCCCCATGTTATTGTAATTCTCTCTTTGTCTACCTGAATGGAGTGGATTCCTTTTTCCGTCCATGTCACCGCATTTTCCTGTGAACTTCCGGCTCCCTGAATCATGTATTTTCCGGAACCGCTGTTAAGTACATATACTTTTACCGTGTCCACAGAATCGTCCACTCTGTATTCTGCTCCATCCACGGAAATTTTGTTTTCCCCGATCCATTCTTGCAAAGTCTTATAGGTATTTTCAATTCCTATATAGATTTCGATATTATTATTTTTCCATGTGGCATAATCGTTTGGAGAGATACCGTCACCTTCTAATCGAAAACAGATATTGTTTCCCGTTCCCGGATTCGGTCCAGAGGCATTTCCTCCCGATGCTTCGAAACTGGGTTCAAATTTCAGATCCGCATTTTCTACCTTGGTTTTATAAATATACGAAGCACCATTTGTGGTCATGCTTGCTACTGCAATGCTCTGACCCTTCACCATAAAGCTTCTCAGCACACAATCCTTGCCCGGTGTCAGTGTTATGGTAATCTCTGTTCCTGCTGCCACATCCGCCTGTGCAGCATCCCCCTGTAATCCGGCTCCTTCTATTTCCATACCACCGGCAGCATATTGGAATACACCATCCTGCACCCTGTCCCACAGTGTATGATCATCCGCGCCCACCTTATATGTCTGGCTGTTGTCCTCTGCTCTTACATGAAATTCCGGCAAAACTCCCAATATCAGCACCAGTGCCAGTAAAAAAACAAATATCTTTCTTCTGCTTTTGTACATCTGCGCAAGTCCTCCTTTTATAATATACTTATATATATTCATAGGATACCTGCCTTTTTCAAGTTGACATTTGTCTCAACCTGCCAAATCCACGCATTTTCTGCGTCCATGGGTATCACAATGTCAATCTGTCTCTCATACCCTCGCTTCCTCTGCTCCGTGGGTATCACAATGTCAATCCGTCTCTCATACCCGCGCTTCCTCTGCTCCGTGGGTACCACATCGTCAATCCTTCTCTCATACCCGCGCTTTCTCTGCTCCGTGGGTATCACATCGTCAATCTATCTCTCATACCCACACTTTCTCTGCTCCGTGGGTATCACATCGTCAATCTATCTCTCATACCCACACTTTCTCTGCTCCGTGGGTATCACATCGTCAATCTATCTCTCATACCCACACTTTCTCTGCTCCGTGGGTATCACATCGTCAATCTATCTCTCATACCCACACTTT
>OGHU01001206.1_pt1 | contig 15656 bp, 13 predicted proteins | sample 1571521 | NCBI WGS metagenome assembly OGHU01 (sample SAMEA2581963, study PRJEB24529) | metagenome | biome: Human gut stool | place: China | collected 2011 | reverse complement strand
ACTGTTTTTTGCATTAAGTCCGGATAAAGCAATAATCGCAGATAGTAATCCGGAATTGATTAACATGTATCGACAAGTCGCTGATAATGTAGAGGCTGTTATTTCATATCTAAAGAAATACAAAAATACTAAAGAAGATTTTTATGAAGTGGCAGATGAAATCCTTGCGAGTGCCAAAGGGTACCGTACATTTGAGGAATGGTTTGCACATATAGAAGAATACCGGCAGGAGTTAAAGAGACTAGCGCAGGAAAAGCGCAGGAATCAGAATGCTGTGACATTTGCAACACTGCACAGCGCCAAGGGGCTGGAATTTACAAAAGTGTATCTGATTGACGTCAACGAGGGCATAATGCCTTATAAGAAAGCAGTATTAAAGCAGGATGTCGAGGAAGAACGGCGTTTGTTTTATGTGGGAATGACCAGAGCAAAGGAATCCCTGACCATCTGTTCGGTAAAAAAAATGCGTGGCAAAGAGGTGGAACTGTCGCGTTTTATCAAAGAAGCCGGTAAAGAGCCGTAAAAAACCTGCATCGGGTATTCGATGCAGGTTTTTATAAAAGTTATTCCTCGTCTTCGAGTGCATTGAAGTAGTCATCATCGAGCATTTCATCGAAGCGGTCGGCAGCAGCTTCGTACTCATCGTCATCCGTGATGCTGTCGATCTGTGGAAGACCTTCTTCATCCTCTGCGTAGCGGTAGAGATAAACGGTGCCTTCGTCCGGATCAGAGCCGTCTGGATTGAGCGGCATCAGTGCAATGTAGTCCTGTTCATTTACGTCAAAAATGGTAAGGATTTTGCATTCTACTTCACCTTCATCCAGCTCAAGTGTTACACGGATATCTTCAATCTCATCCGGGGTAACGGGTGTTGCTTTTTCTTTATCTTCCATAAGATACCTCTTTTCTTAATCGTTTTTTGTGTCTTTTATCATTATAAGCGAGGAGTAAGGAGCTTGTCAATTCGAAAAAGTGATATACAAAGTTTTTTAAAAAGGGTATAATGAAAAACATGAAAATACGAGATACGAAAAAACGAACAGACAATAGAAGGATCAGGGAAGGGGATTACGCAAAACCGGGAGTGACGGTTCAGGGAGAATGGACGACTTTTACGTTTGATGCGGAAAAAGAGGACAGCTGTTTTGTGGTACTTAAGGATATACAGACCCAAAAAGAAGAAAAGATAGCTGTTCCGGCAGAATACTGCATGGGATCGGTGCGCTCTGTCGCAGTGGCAGATTTGCATCTGGAACATCTGATTTACGATTTTGAGATCAATGGAAAAACGGTAATGGACCCGTGCGCACACGCCATCATGGGGCGGCAGGTCTGGAATGACAGTTCACGCAGCCGGCAGCAGTATGAGGTGCATGGGGCATTTGATGTGCAGGAGTTTGACTGGGGGGAGGATGTATGTCCGGAAATACCGAGAGAACAGATGATTATGTACAAGCTGCATGTGCGTGGTTTTACGATGGATTCCGGTACCAAAAGTGTTCCGGGGACATTTCGTGCGCTTATGAACCGGATTCCTTATCTGAAGAAACTCGGTGTGACAACAGTTGAACTTATGCCGGTGTATGAGTTTGAGGAAATTGAACTGCCAAAGCAGCAGAAACTTCCGGAATATATCCGTTGGAAAGAAAAACAGACGGATCAGATCCGTCCGGCAGAAAAAATAAAAGAGGCTCCGAGCAAAGTGAATTACTGGGGATATGAGCCCGGAAATTATTTTGCGGTGAAGGCATCGTATGCTGCCGATCCGCTGCATGCTTCCTGGGAATTCAGGATGCTGATCCACCGGCTGCATGAAAACGGCATGGAATGTGTGATGGAGATGTATTTTCCGGAGAAAGTGAATCATAATCTGATTTTAGAAGCACTTCGTTACTGGGTGAGGGAATACCATGTGGACGGTATCCATCTGCTGGGGGAACATCTGCCCATTACAGCGATCGTGCAGGATGGCATGCTCAGCCGTACCAAGATCTTTTATGTGGATTTTGAGGAAAAAGCATGTGCGGCAAGCCGGAAGTATCCGAATCTGTATATTTACAAAGAGGAGTATCAGTATCCGATCCGGCAGGTCTTAAACCATATCAATGGAAATATGCGTGATTTTGCCGATCAGCAGAGAAAACAGGGGGCTTTTTTAGGCTATATCAATTATATAGCAAGCAACAACGGGTTTACGCTTGCAGATCTGTTTATGTACAATGATAAGCACAATGAGGAAAACGGAGAGCAGAATCTCGATGGGAGTTCCTGGAACTTCAGCAATAATTACGGCGTGGAGGGACCGACCAGAAAGCGTTATATCAATGCGCTGCGGAAATTAAACTGGAGAAATGCGGTTCTTATGCTTATGCTGGCACAGGGCGTTCCCCTGTTGTGGAGCGGTGATGAGATGGGAAATTCCCAGAACGGAAATAATAATGCATACTGTCAGGATAATCCCACCGGCTGGGTGAACTGGAAGAATGAGAAGTCTCATCGCAGACAGATCGAATTTCTGCAGCAGGTAATTGCGTTTCGAAAAGAACATACCGTGCTTTCAAATCCGATGCCATTCCAGTTTTCGGATTATAAATCGCTGGGGTATCCGGATCTTTCCTATCACGGGACAAGTGCGTGGATGTTAGAACCGACACCGGATCATCTATGCCTGGGAATGCTTTATTGCGGGGCTTATGCCCAAAACGAAAAAGAGCCGGATGTCTATGTCGCCTATAATTTTCTTGCCGCGGCAACGGAACTGGCTTTGCCTAAACCGCGAAAAGGGAAAGAATGGGTTGTCTGTATTGACAGCGGAGAAGAGGATGCTGCGTTTTTGGACGCACCAAAGCCCGTAAGCGGAGGAAAAATCATTCTCCGGCCACAGACTATCTGTGTGCTGGAGAGCAGGGAGATGAAAAAACATGGGTAATGCATGGAAACATTTTTGCACAATTACACATCACAAAAATCTGGTGCTTGTCGGTTGCTTTAAGATCGGACTATATAAGCAGGGGCTGCTGCATGATCTTTCAAAATATTCTCCGACGGAATTTCTGGTCGGTTGCAAATATTATCAGGGAACCATGAGTCCGAACAATGCAGAGCGGAAGGAAAAGGGGTATTCCCTGGCGTGGCTGCATCACAAAGGACGCAATAAACACCATCTCGAGTACTGGATCGATTATGATATTTCAAAAGAACCGGGGAAAGAACATTCGGGGATGGCAGGAATGAAAATGCCGGTGTGCTACGTGGCGGAAATGTTTGTTGACAGGATCAGTGCATCCAAAAACTACCAGAAAGACAAATACACGGACCGGAGTGCACTCGATTACTATATGCACGGCAGATCGCATTATCTGATCCATCCGGATACCGAGGCACTGATCCACTATCTTTTACTGATGCTGGCAGTGCGGGGGGAGAAGGAAACATTTGCATTTGTAAAGAATGAGGTACTGAAAGGAAACGTTCCTTATGAGAGGGAAAGCCTGATCCGGCGCATACAGGAACTGGCACCGGAAGAAAAAATATAAAAGGGAAAAGCACAGAACGCCTTCTGCTGACATAGAATATTAGAAAGCTGTTGGAAAAGGTGCTGTGTGAAAACATTTTTGGTTCCCCTGACACCGGAAGAGGAAACAGACTGTCTGTGCAGATTAAAAAATGGCGAGCAAGGGGCAAAGGAAGAACTGGTGTTGCACAACATGCGCCTGGTAGCCCATGTCGCAAAAAAATATGTCAGTTCGGAAGAAGAACAGGAGGATCTGATTTCCATCGGTACGATCGGACTGATGAAAGCAGTAGACAGTTTCCGGCCGGAATACGGAAATAAATTTGCAACGTATGCCATCCGGTGTGTGGACAATGAATTGCTGATGCATCTGCGATCAAAGAAAAAACAGCGCAAAGAAGTTTCTATGTTTGAACCGATTGGTACAGACAAAGAAGGAAACCAGATTCAGCTTGTCGATGTGCTGGAGTTTCATGATAAAAATGTAGCAGATGAAGTGACAAAAAGGGAGCAGATGAAAAAAATCTGTACCTTTATGAATGATGTGTTAAGCGAGAGAGAAGCATTTATCATTCGGCGAAGATATGGAATCGGAGGAAATCAGGAACTGACCCAGAGAGAAATCGCGCGGGCACTTGGAATTTCCCGTTCCTATGTTTCCAGAATTGAAAAGAGAGCACTGGAAAAACTTAAAAAAGTGATAAGCGAATAAAGTCGTTGCAAAAAGATGCATTTTATGATAAGGTAAATGCATCTTTTTTCATGCATGTGTCTGTGCAAAATTCCCATTTGTTGGAATGAGGTGAATATGTATAGCCAAATCAGGACATCCATGCTGGATGGAATCTGCGCAATGCCGGTACAGGTAGAGGTGGATATCAGCATGGGAATGCCGGTGTTTGATATGGTAGGATATCTTTCTCCGGAGGTGCGGGAGGCGAAGGAACGAGTGCGTACGGCGCTTCACAATTGTGGAATTCTTCTGCCTGCAAAGCGGATTACCGTAAATCTTTCTCCGGCAAATATAAGGAAAACCGGAACCGGATTTGACCTGCCGATTGCGGTTGCACTGCTGGTTGCCATGGGGCTGGTAAAACCGGAGAAGTGCGCGGACACGATTTTTTCCGGGGAGTTGAATTTAAGTGGACAGTTACTGCCGGTCCGGGGAATTCTGCCGATGGTTTCGGATGGAGTAAAGGAAGGGATTCATAAATTTGTTGTTCCGGCGGATAATCTTATGGAAAGCCGTCTGGTGCAGGGGGCGGATGTCTGCGGATTTTCTGCATTGGAATCGGTGATCGGCTATCTGCAGGATGTTGGTTATAAAGAGCCGGCATATGCAGGCCAGCGGCAGAACAGATCCCATGGGATGCCAGATTTTTCCGAAGTAAACGGGCAGCAGTTTTTGAAACGGGCAGCGGAAATCGCAGCGTCCGGAATGCACAATATGCTTATGGTCGGGCCGCCGGGAGCCGGAAAAACCATGATCTCCGAGCGGATGGCTACAATCCTGCCGCCACTTACAAAAAAAGAGCAGCTGGAGGTTTCAAAAATATACAGTGTCTGCGGTCTGCTGGCAGACTCCCGGACACTGTTGCAGGAACGGCCGTTTCGCAGTCCGCATCATACGGTCAGCATGGCAGGGCTTGCCGGCGGTGGACGAAGTATCCGGCCGGGAGAGATTTCACTGGCACATCATGGTGTGCTTTTTCTGGATGAACTCCCGGAATTTTCCAAATCAACGTTAGAAGTGCTGCGTCAGCCGTTGGAGGAACATCAGATTCATTTGACGCGCGCGGTCGGCAGTGTGACCTATCCATCGGATTTTTTACTTCTGGCATCTATGAATCCATGCAATTGCGGATATTATCCGGACCGGAATCGGTGCAGATGCACACAGGCATCCCTGCAGCGGTATTTTGACCGGATTTCCCAGCCGCTCATTGACCGCATGGATCTTTGTGTGGAAGCGCCGATGGTTACTTATGAAGAACTGACGGGAAACGGCAATAATGAGAGTTCAAAGACCATCCGGGACCGGGTGTGCGAGTGTCAGGAACGTCAGATTTTCCGGTTTAAAGATGAAATCTTTTCTCATAACAGTGGAATTCCGGCAGCAAAATTAAACCAGTTCTGCCGGCTGGGAGAAAAGGAACAGCGGTATATGGAAAAAATGTTCCATAAACTGTCACTTACTGCGCGCACCTATCATAAAATCCTCCGGGTGGCACGAACAATTGCCGATACACAAAAGGCGGAAAACATCCGTGTCTGTGATCTGACAGAAGCTGTGTGTTACCGGAGTATCGGGGATAAATTCTGGGGAGGTATGGAAGAATGAGTATGTATGCGTACTGGCTTGCAAATACCGGACTGACCGTACATAAACTGACGGGCCTTATGACAGAAGGAATCGGTGCGGAAGAACTGTATGCATTGCAGGAATCCCAAATGAAAAAAATCCGGGTTCTGGATGAAAAGGATGTGGGAAAGATTACACAATCCAGGAGGCAATGGGATGTACAGGAGCGCTGGGGAAAACTGCAGGGGGAAGGAATCGGTTTTGTCTGCGTGGAAGATGCGCGGTACCCGCAAAAGCTCCGCCGGATTTCTGCAACACCTTATGCGCTGTATTATATTGGCAGGCTGCCGGATGAAACGCGAAAGAGTGTGGCAATTGTCGGGGCGCGGACAAGAAGTGCCTATGGAAGCCAGATTACGGGGAAACTGGCGAGGGCACTTGCACAGAACCGGATGGATATCATCAGCGGCATGGCGATGGGGATTGATGCTGATGCGCATAGCGGAGCACTGGAAGAAAACGGGGATACCTATGCGGTACTGGGCTGTGGCGTGGATGTGTGTTATCCGAAAAGAAACCGGTATTTATATGAAAAAATGCAGGATCGGGGAGGTATTTTGTCGGAATATCCGCCGGGCACACCGCCGCTTCCGGGATATTTTCCGCAAAGAAACCGTATCATAGCCGGACTTGCGGATTACGTGATTGTGATGGAGGCAAGAAAAAAGAGCGGATCGCTGATTACTGCGGACTATGCCATGGAACAGGGAAAGGAAGTGTATGCCCTTCCCGGGAGAGTTACGGATGCCCTGAGTGAAGGAACCAACCATCTGATCCAGCAGGGCGCCGGCATTTTTGTAAGTGTGGAAGATTTCCTGCAGGAACTGCAATTACAGCCCCAAAATATAACGACACAAATAGACTTTAGAAAAAATCTTCTTGAAAAAGACGAATCGTTGGTGTATGCTTTATTAGATTTTTATCCGGTGGGTCTTGGAACCCTGATCGAAAAAAGTCCCTATGGTCTGGTAGAAATTCTGCCGGTTTTAGAGAGGCTGGAACAGAAAGGGTTCATTCAGGAGACCATTCCGAATTATTATATAAAAACAATTTAGATGATATAAGGAGCACCAAATGGCAAAGTATCTGGTAATCGTGGAGTCACCGGCAAAGGTGAAGACGATTAAAAAATTTCTGGGAAAAAATTATGAGGTCATGGCAAGTAACGGGCATGTGAGAGATCTTCCGAAGAGTCAGCTCGGATTTTCTCCGGAAAATGATTTTGAACCGAAATATATTACGATTCGTGGAAAGGGAGAGATTCTTGCAAAGTTAAGAAAAGAAGTAAAGAAAGCGGATAAAATTTATCTCGCAACTGACCCGGACCGTGAAGGAGAGGCAATTTCCTGGCATTTAACCAAGGCGTTGAAACTGGACGATAAAGATGTCAGCAGAATCAGTTTTAACGAAATTACAAAAACAGCGGTAAAAGCATCCTTAAAGACACCGCGTGAGATTGATATGGATCTGGTTGATGCACAGCAGGCGAGACGTATGCTGGACCGGATGGTTGGTTACCGGATCAGCCCGTTGTTATGGGCAAAAGTAAAAAGAGGGCTGAGTGCCGGTCGTGTACAATCCGTTGCTTTACGGATTGTGTGTGACCGTGAGGAAGAAATTGATGCATTTATTCCGGAGGAGTACTGGTCTTTAGAGGCAAGCCTCCTGCCGGAAGGTGAGAAAAAACCGATTACAGCAAAGCTGCTGGACAAAGGCGGCGAAAAGTTTGAGATTTCTTCCGAGGAACAGATGAATCAGGTGCTTGCGGAATTAAAAGGCAAAGAATTTAAAGTCTGCGATATGAAAAAGGGAGAGCGCACAAAAAAAGCGCCGCTTCCGTTTACAACCAGTACTTTGCAGCAGGAAGCTTCCAAAGCGCTGAATTTCCCGATCTCGAAGACGATGCGGATTGCACAGCAGCTGTATGAAGGTGTGGATATCAAAGGACAGGGAACGGTCGGTATCATCACCTATCTGCGTACGGATTCCGTTCGTATTTCGGAAGAGGCGGATGAAGCAGCGCGTGCCTTTATTTCCGAAAGCTACGGAGAGGAATATCTGTCTGACGGAGAAGGAAGCAAGAAGAGCAATGCAAAGATTCAGGATGCGCACGAAGCGATCCGTCCGACCGATATTAACCGTATTCCGTCCGAGATTAAAGAGTCGTTAAGCCGGGATCAGTTCCGTTTATACCAGCTGATCTGGAAACGCTTTGCCGCAAGCCGTATGGCAAACGCAAAGTATGAGACAACAACCGTTAACATTGCAGCGGGAGATTATACATTCCGCGTTTCTACTTCCAAAGTAGCTTTTGACGGATTTATGCTGGCCTATACGGAAGCGGATGACGAAAAGCAGGAAAAACAGGTACTTTTAAAATCAATTGATAAAGATACAAAATTAAAACTTGAAGAATTCGATCCGAAGCAGCATTTTACACAGCCACCGGCACATTATACGGAAGCTTCGCTGGTAAAAACACTCGAAGAACTCGGAATCGGACGCCCAAGCACCTATTCCCCGACCATCACAACGATTATTGCCAGACGTTATATCACAAAGGAAAATAAGAACCTCTATGTGACAGAGATCGGTTCCGTTGTCAATTCCATTATGAAGGAATCTTTCCCGACTATTGTAGACGAACATTTTACTGCAAATATGGAATCTCTTTTAGACAGTGTTGCGGAAGGACATTTAAACTGGAAGACGGTTGTTGCGAATTTTTATCCGGATCTGGAAGAGGCTGTGGAGGCCGCGGAAAAAGATCTCGAAAAGATTACCATTGAAGATGAAGTGACGGATGAAATCTGTGAAGTATGCGGGCGCAATATGGTAATCAAGTATGGACCGCATGGAAAGTTCCTGGCATGTCCGGGATTCCCGGAGTGCCGGAATACCAAGCCATATTATGAAAAGATTGGTGTCGCATGTCCGAAATGCGGAAAAGACGTGGTCATCAAAATGACACGCAAGGGCAGAAGATACTATGGATGCATTGATTATCCGGAATGTGATTTCATGAGCTGGGGGCGTCCGGTGGAAAAGAAATGTCCGCGCTGTGGAGGCTATATGGTAGAAAAAGGAAACAAGCTTGCATGTGCGGATGAACATTGCGGTTACACGGAAGCAAAAGAAAAAGAAACAGAATAGTCGTAAATTTTTCAAAAAATATTGAATTGTCTGATAAATAGTGCTACACTCATGGTATCTGTGATAAAGACAGGAGGAAAAACATGAGTGTTCAACTTCTAGACAAGACAAGAAAAATAAATAAACTGCTTCATAACAATAATTCGTCCAAGGTGGTATTTAACGATATCTGTGAAGTCCTGACAGGAATTCTTGATTCCAACATCCTTGTAATAAGCAAGAAGGGAAAAGTTTTAGGTTCCAGCGTATGCAAAGGGGTTGAGGAACTGCAGGAACTGATCGTGGATGAAGTCGGCGGATATATTGATGCAGAACTCAATGAGCGTCTTCTGGGAATCCTTTCCACAAAAGAGAACGTAAATCTGGAAACACTCGGATTCGGAGATGAATCCAAAAAGTACCGGGCCATCATTACCCCGATTGACATTGCCGGGGAGCGGCTGGGAACCTTATTTGAATACCGGTGCGAAACGGAATATGACATTGATGACATTATTCTGACAGAGTACGGAACAACGGTGGTAGGACTGGAAATGATGCGTTCTGTAAACGAAGAGAGTGCAGAGGAAGCGAGAAAGGTTGCAATCGTAAAATCTGCGATCAGCACACTTTCTTTCTCGGAACTTGAGGCAATCACCCACATCTTTGATGAACTGGATGGCAATGAGGGAATTCTTGTTGCAAGCAGAATTGCGGATCGCGTGGGAATTACCCGTTCCGTGATTGTAAATGCACTTCGTAAGTTTGAGAGTGCGGGCGTGATCGAATCGCGTTCTTCCGGCATGAAAGGAACTTACATAAAGGTTGTCAATGATGTGGTTTTCGATGAACTTGCAGAACTGAAAAGAAAAAATGCAAAATAAAGGATGGAACCGAGAGGACAGCAAAAGGACTTGTATGTAAATATAAGTCCTTTTTTGTCATTTTATGTAAAAAACTACTTGTATTTTGCTTGATTTATACTATAATTAGTATGATACGATAATTGGGAATACTAGATAAGGAGGCACAAAATTGCTAAGTACAGATGCTTTCAATTATGTGAATGTTCTGGATAAAGCTGCTGATGCGAGCTGGAGCAGGGAGAACATTCTGACTAACAATATTGCAAATGTAAACACTCCGGGATATAAGAGAAAAGACTTAAATTTTGAAAATACATTAAAAACAGAACTGGGCCGCTGCAAGCATGAGTCCCTGGATTCGAAAATGAAAGACGTGGATCTTTCCAGACTGAATCCATCGGTTTATGTGGACAGTTCCAATTACTCCTATCGGCTGGATGGAAGCAATGTAGATATTGACACGGAAGAAGTGGAGCTGGCATCCGAACAGATCCGCTATCAGGGAATTACAGCCGGAATTAACGGACAGTTTGACCGTATGCGTTCCGTGATTAAGTAAGGGGGAAAGATAAATGGCTTTATTTCAGGCGTTTAATATCAGCGCGTCAGGCATGACCGCAGAACGGTTTCGTACCGATATCATTGCGGAGAACATTGCAAATGTAAATACAACATCAACAGAGAGCGGCGGTCCGTACCGACGCAAAATTGTAAATTTTGCAGAACGGAAAGTTACCCCGTTTTCCCAATATTACGCAACTGCATCGCAGAATCCGGCAATCGGAAATGGTGTAAAAGTAACTTCCGTAAAGGAAGATACGGAAACAGATTTCGTGAAAGAATATGATCCTTCCAATCCGGATGCGGATGCGGACGGATATGTATCCTATCCAAATGTAAACACGGTCACGGAAATGACCAATCTGATCGATTCTACCCGTGCATATGAGGCAAATGCGACTGCATTTGATGCCACGAAGAGTATGGCAACCACGGGACTTTCCATAGGAAAACAATAATAAAAAGTAAGTTATACGAGAGAGGACAAAAGCATGGATATCACACAATTGTCTGGAGTTTCTTCTGACTATCTGAATACATTCGCAAAAAAAGAGGCACTTGTTCCGGGAGACGATGACAGTTTCAGCGCGGTGCTTTCAACAGCGATGAAATCAGTAGATGAAACCAATGATCTGCAAAATACCGCGGAGTCGGAAGAAGTACGGTTCGCACTTGGGGAAGCCGAAAATCCACATGATCTGCTGATTGCAGAGACGAAAGCAAATGTAGCACTGCAGTATACGGTTGCAGTGCGGGATAAACTGATTGACGGATACAAAGAGATTATGCAGATGTCAATCTAGTAAGTGAGGAACGAAAACATGCCAGAACAGTTACAGAAAATCCTTGACCGTGTGGTTGAGTGGTGGAAAAAATTTTCCAATAAACAAAGAATGCTGCTGATCAGCCTTACCGCAGTGGTGATCCTTGCGCTGGTGATACTGGGAGTTGTTGTATCAAGACCGAGTTATACAACACTGATTGACTGCCAGAACGCAAAAGAAGCCAGTCAGGTAAAAGATCTGTTAGACGGCGAAGGTGATATTGATTATAAGGTAACGGATACCACACATTTTGAAGTAAACAAAAAAGATGAGAACAAGGCAAACTGGCTTTTGGGATCCAATAATATTGATACAACGGGATTTGACCTGTCAGATCCGAACATCAAGGATTATATCGACGGAAGTTTTTCTACCACGGAGGCAGATAAACAGAAACTTGCCAAAAGCTATATGGAAGATAAATTGGAGAATGTGCTTGCTGCGAATGACCTGATTGATTCCGCAAAGGTCACACTGGATATTCCGGACGATGACGGTACACTGATTTCGCGGATGCAGGAAAGTTCTGCCAGCGTTTCGCTTGCCCTGAATGGTTCTATGGATTCGGACCAGGCGTATTCGGTGGCGCGCCTTGTGGCAACCGCCCTTGGAAATGATTCGACAGACAAGATTACCATTCTGGATCAGAAGACATCCAAAATCTTGTTTTCGGGAGCAGATCAGGATGATGATGCCACGGTTGTTTCCGACAGTCTGGACATCAAAGACCGCATTAAGAATTCCGTGGTCAATGGTATCAAGGATGTAATGGTCAAGTCCGGTATGTATTCGGACGTGCAGGTTGCACCGAACCTTGATATTGATATGTCCAAGGTGGAAAAGGCGGTTCACAATTATTCACACAATGATGGACAGGATCAGGGAGAACTGACAGAAAGCTCTGAGTATAATTCAGAGGCAAAAGGTGGACAGGCTGCAACTCCGGGAACGGATTCCAATGATGATACACCGACCTATGTGACACAGGATGGCGAGATTACAGAATCTTCCGTGTCGGATGTGGATAAAAAATATTCGCCGAATGAGGAAATTATAAAAACTATTTCAAACGGTGGAGCGATCAACTATGATAACAGTTCCATTGCCGTGACTGCCACACGCTGGGTTGTTTATGATGAGGACGAATTGAAAGATTCCGGGCAGCTGAAAGGGACAACGTTTGAAAAGTTTAAGAGCGCACACAGTGATCCGGTACAGGTGGATGCAACGCAGGATGAAATTGACCTTATCGCAAAAGCTACCGGAATTCAGTCTAGTGCAATCAAACTGGTCTGTTATGAAAGACCGCAGTTTGTGGAATCCCAGAAGAAGGGATTCGGACTCACCGACATTTTACAGATTCTGCTTGCGGTGCTGATTTTTGCGTTGCTGGGGTATGTTGTATTCCGCAGTACCAGAAAACAGAAAGTGGAAGAGCCGGAGCCGGAACTGTCTGTCGATGCCCTGCTGGCGGCTACTTCAGATAACGACGATGAAAATCTGGAAGATATCGGGTATTCGGAAAAATCAGAAACCCGGAAACTTATTGAAAAATTTGTGGATGAAAATCCGGATGCGGCAGCACTTCTGCTTCGCAACTGGTTAAATGATGATTGGGAGTAATTTATGAACAACGACTCATATACTGGAGTACAGAAAGCAGCGATTCTTTTGATTACGCTGGGACCGGAAAAGGCGGCAACCATTTTCAAACATTTAAAGGAAGATGAGATTGAAGAATTAACGCTGGAAATAGCGAATACAAGAAGCGTATCGCCACAGACCAAGGAGGAAGTGCTGGAAGAGTTTTATCAGGTATGCCTCGCACAGCAGTATATTGCGGAAGGCGGTATCGGATACGCAAAAGAACTTCTGGAAAAAGCACTCGGAAACGACAAGGCACAGGGAGTTATTGCAAAACTTACAGCATCTCTTCAGGTTCGTCCGTTCGAATTTATCCGAAAGACAGATCCGGCACAGCTGCTGAACTTTATACAGGATGAACATCCGCAGACGATTGCGATGATCCTTTCGTATCTGGCTCCAGCACAGGCGTCCCAGGTACTGGGAGCTCTGCCACCGGAAAAACAGGCTGATGTTGCAAAACGTATTGCAACTATGGATCGTACTTCTCCGGATGTGATCAAGGAGGTAGAACGCGTACTGGAGCGGAAACTTGCATCTCTTGTAAATCAGGATTACACCATCGTCGGTGGTATTGATGCAATTGTTGGCATTTTGAACAGTGTCGACCGTGGAACAGAGAAACATATTATGGAATCCCTGGAAATCGAAGAGCCGGAACTTGCAGACGAGATCCGCAAAAAGATGTTCGTGTTCGAGGATATTCTTCTGCTCGACGACCGTGCAATTCAGCGTGTGTTGCGTGATGTGGAAAATGCAGATCTGGAGCTTGCGCTTAAGAATACAACGGAAGAAGTACAGAATGTGATCTACAAGAACCTGTCAAAACGTCTGGCTGCAATGATCAAGGAGGATATGGACTTTATGGGTCCTGTTCGTATGAAGGATGTTGAGGAGGCACAGCAGAAGATTGTTGCTGTGATCCGTAAGCTCGAAGATGCCGGAGAGATTGTAATTTCACGTGGCGGAGGTGACGATATCGTTGTCTAATTTACTGAAACAATGTTATGTCGTCAGTTCGGGAACTGGTACAAGAATTATCAATTCCAATGACGGGGTACGCCAGAAATTAAAAGAACTGCAACAGGAACAGGCTCCGGAACAGGTAGATGTATCAGCAGAGGACGGACAGGAGAATGCACCGGCTGGTTTCTCACAGGGAATTCAGGCAAAAACCGTGCAGATTGATGTGGAAGCCCTGCGCAGGGAAGCACTTGAAAAGGCAGCTGTGGAGGCAGATGAGATTACTTCCACGGCAAAAGAAGATGCAGAACGTATCCGTGGGGAAGCGGAAGAAAAAGCCCGTACCCTGTATGAAGAACAAAAGAAACTCGGATACGAAGAGGGTGCCAGATGCCGGGAAGAAGAATTAAACAGGGAACATGAGAAGGCGATGGAGTCTCTTCATGCACAGAAAAAACAACTGGAAGAACAGTATCATGAAAAAATGTCGGTGATGGAAAAAGACATTGTGGACGCTGTGATTCAGGTATTTGATAAAGTGTTTAAGATTCAGTTTGAAGAGAAACGTGAACTTTTACTTCAGCTGGTAAATGGAGCATTACTTGACATTGACCCGGGAGATAAAATACGGATTCACACGAACCGGAGCGATGAGGAAATCCTCAAAGAACATCTTGCACAGATGCAGGATATTGTAGGAAAAGATGTTGCCATTGAATTTGTAAAGGATAATAAATTATCGGATGGACAGTGCAAAATAGAAACACCGTATGGCGTGGTTGACTGTGGGGTGGACACACAGTTGTCTGCACTGCTGAAGGATATACGTTCACTGGTATAAACGGGAGACGAATTTGGTTAAAGAAGCGGAAAAGTATTTACAGCTGATGGACCGCCAGTATTATAAGAGTTATGGAAAAGTAGTCAAGGTAGTAGGTCTTACCATTGAATCTGTCGGACCAAAGGCACGTATGGGAGATTTGTGTAAAATTTACCCGAACGAGAAGGAAGAGGAATATGTTATCGCGGAAGTGGTCGGTTTTCAGGATTCCAGACTGATCCTGATGCCGGTTGACAGCGTGGAAGGGGTTGGAACCGGATGCATTGTGGAAAATACCGGACATCCCCTGTCAGTTCTGGTTGGAGAAGAACTGCTTGGGCATACGCTGGATGGAATCGGACGCATGACGGATGGAACGGAAGAAATTCACGGTTCGTATTATCCGTTGGAAAATACGCCGCCGGATCCGATGGATCGCCGGATTATCAGCGAGGTACTGCCGCTTTGGCCGCATTCAACGCATTCTGTTCGAGACTGGGAATGGCTTCTTCGCCAAATTTTACGATGAGCGAACCGGCCACGGCGTCGTCCGACGTATTGCAGATTTTGTCCGAAGTCTCGATTTCGGGAGCGGAATCCCCGCGGTTCGGTATTTCCTGCATGGGATCCGTCGAGCAGGCGGCCAGCAGCAGGGAGGCGAAAATCAGGAGTTTCGTTTTGTTATGCATATATCATGCTGATTTTTGAGTCCGGCAGGTTGTTTTTGGCTTGGAAAAAAGGGAGAGGCCGACACTTGCCGGACGACCGGCCTCTCCCGATCCGATATTACTTGAGCGTGATTTCGGCAGCGGCCGTTTTCCGGAAGCGGAGTTCCGATCCCGAACCGTTCGCACGCTGCACAGCGTCGCTGAATCCGACCGTAGCCCTTACGGCTTTCGCTTCAGGAGCCGATGCGGGCAGGAATCCTTTCGCATAGTCGGTCGAGATCGGAAGAGCGTCGTGTAGGGAA
>OGHU01001195.1_pt1 | contig 15813 bp, 10 predicted proteins | sample 1571521 | NCBI WGS metagenome assembly OGHU01 (sample SAMEA2581963, study PRJEB24529) | metagenome | biome: Human gut stool | place: China | collected 2011 | reverse complement strand
CATAAATTTTAATATGAATGTGTGCTAAAATCTATTAGTGGTGTAAGAATTTAATTTTGTATTTACTTAGAATTATAAGAAAAATATTTTAAACATGTTTTAATAGCATTATTTTTAATGAGACAAACCTACGGAAATACAACCACGATCAAGGCTCCGAATGCCCACTCTACTAAAAATTCCACACAAAGTCCTCCTTAACGAAGATTAAAATATATTATAACATATTTATGATAAATAGTTAGATAATTGTATGACTCTTATGTGAATTATTGTTTTTTGTTTACGCAAATGTTACAATATCTACAAATATCTTTTAGAGGAGTAACTACAATGGATCTGGACGCTCTTTTTATTCTTCTGCAGCCCTGGCTCAGACCTTTTCTGGCGTTTGTTTTTTTTACATTTTTACGTTATTTTTACAGAGCCGTATTACTGCGTGTACTGCATCGTTTTAACAGCAAAACATCCTTTGAATACGGAGAAGACCTGCTGAACGCTTTTGAAAAGCCAGTGCATTTTTTCCTATTTATTTTTGCTATTTATGCAGCGCTTAATTGCTCGCCTTTGACCTTTATAGCTGACCATCCTTCTATCGATCAGCTTCTGCGCAGCTTTTTCATCATCTGTTTCATCTGGGGCCTTTACAACCTCAGCGACACCACGCATGGTATCGCCATGAAGGTACTCCTTAAAGCAGGCGTTGAATTTGATCTGGCGCTATCCAATGTGGTTTCCACAACCTTACGCATCCTGCTTATCATTTTGGGTTTTGTCATGATCGCCAAAGAATGGAATTACGATATTACCGGGTTTATCGCCAGTTTGAGTATTGGCTCACTGGCTGTCGCCCTAGCCGCTAAAGATTCTCTGGCCAACGTATTCGGCAGTCTGGTCATCATCATTGACAAACCTTTTGTGATCGGCGACTGGATCTCGGCTAACGGCATCGAAGGCACTGTAGAAAAAATCACCTTCCGCAGCACTTGTCTGCGTACTTTTCCACAGGAACTTGTCTATATCCCCAACTCCCTGCTCTCCAACACGGCCATCACCAATTTCAGTAAACGTGAAAAAAGACGGCTTGATTTTGTGTTGGGATTGACCTACGACACGACCTATCAGCAAATGGAAAAATTTGTCGGCCGCCTGCGCGAATATCTCATGCATCATGATGGTGTTTATGACGACGGCATCACCGTCAATTTTCAGGATTTCGGTGGCAGCAGCCTGGACATCAGAATAATCTGCTATACTAAGGCCAGCGCTTACGCCAGTTTTATGGATGTCCGCCAGCAAATCAACATCGATATTATGAAAATGTTAGAAGAAGAAAATCTTGGCTGTGCATTCCCAAGTACCAGCGTTTATTTTGAAACACCGCTGGTCCAAAAGCAAGCCGCTCCACCAACAGGTGCCCCTAAAACTGAAGTACAAGCCTGAAACAAAAAACGCTCCTTTTTAAGGAGCGTTTTTTATATATTTTATTCCCATAAATCAACAATTGCGAATTTATCAACATCGACCAAGCCTTTATCGCTGAGCCTCAAACTGGGAATAACCGGTAACGCCAGAAATGAAAGGCAATTAAAAGCATTCACATTTTCCGGCACTCCCAGTTCAGCAGCCCAAAAGTTCAGCTGCTGCAGCTTACGCTGAACAAATTCAGTATTCTGATCACTCATCAGACCGGCAAGAGGCAGAGGCAGCATAGCTTTTACTTCTCCATCTGCCACCACTGCCAGGCCACCGCCTGCTTCCTGCAAAGCAACTGCAGCCGTCAGCATATCCTGATCGTCAACCCCGACCACAATCAGATTATGCGAATCATGCGCTACAGTCGAAGCCAAAGCACCGCGCTGCAAACCAAAGCCCCGTACCAGGCCTACACCTGTATTCCCATTACTACCATGTCTTTCCCAAACTGCCAGTTTTAGAATATCACGCTCAGTATCACTCACAACGAAACCAGCTTCTGCTTTAGGCTGCACATATTCTGTTTCAGTCAAAATCTGCTCTGGAACAATGCGAATAACACGGGCCTTTCTGCCATTCATTACCGGCAAGCGCAGCTGCTGTTCACGCACATCTTCCAAGTGCATGGTATTCTCAGGAGCTTTTAGCAGCGGCGGTGACTGCCAGAGCAGTTTTTGTTTATTTACAATAACGACACCGTTTTTTAGGACCAGCTGTGGCTGAAAATTTACCAGATTATTAAAAACACAGATATCCGCCTTATAACCGGGTGCTAATGCACCTCTGTCATACAGTCGAAACCTTTCTGCTGTATTCAAGGTCGCCATCTGTAATAACTGTTCAACAGGATAACCATGCGCTGTACCAATCTCAATCAAATAATTGATGCTGCCTTCACTCACAAGCTCATCTAAATGCCTGTCATCTGTTGCCAGACAGCAGCGGCGGCAATTAAGCGGCGTTACTGCCGGCAGTAAGGCTAACAAATTATGAGCCCCAGAAGCCTCTCTCAGCATCAGATAAGCACCTCGGCGCAGTTTCTCCATTGCTTCATCCGCCGTTGTTGCTTCGTGGTCAGAACTGATCCCTGCGGCCAGATAAGCATTGAGAGCTTTACCGCTTACACCTGGAGCATGCCCGTCGCACAGGCTGCAGCCAGCCAACGCAAGTTTATCAAGCACTGCTGCCGCAGCATTGATCGTCCCCGGATAATTCATCATCTCACCCAATCCCAGCACTCTTGGATGACTGACCAGCGGCTCCAGCTTTGCAGCCGTAAGCACGGTCCCGCTGGTCTCCATTTCAGTAGCAGGCACACAAGAAGGCAGCATAAAGAAAACGTCTAAAGGTATTGCCTCTGTTTCTGTAAGCATCAATTCAATCCCTGCTGTTCCAAGGACATTAGCAATTTCATGAGGATCGGCAAAAATCGTCGTTACTCCATTCAAAAGTAAAATTTTTGCCAGCTCACGCGGAGCAACCATTGTACTTTCAATATGAAGATGAGAGTCCATCAAACCGGGAGTCACATATTTACCGGTAACATCAATTTCTTTTTTACCGCTGTAGCTGCCGATACCGGCAATAGTTTCTCCAACTATAGCTACATCGCCAATTTCCCATTCACCTGTAAAACTATTGAAAATACAACCGCCTTTTAACACTATGTCAGCTGGGACTTCGCCTCTGGCAGCAGCCAAAACCTCTGTCAAATCTATATTCTTCATCACAATTCACAACCTTTACCAAAAGTTCTCTGCTTTTATTGTCAGCCATACACAGTAAAAACGCAAGCTTTATTTTATTTATTTCTTCACTCTCAGACCTGGTTTTGTATTTTACATTCCCACCTTTAAAAAGGTATAAAAATAACAGGCGCCACCGAAACTGGTGACGCCTGTTATCAAGGGGAAAGGGTATCTATATGAACGGTAGCTGACCGTTATTTTTTCAAAACGGTAACGTAATATTTACCATTTTCTACTTCTACGCCATGGGAATCATGTTCAAAAGCAGGGAATTGTCTGTCAAAGCCTTCTAAGGCTTTCAGATAACCAAGTGCAGGGCCGTCGGCAGGACCGGCATTTTCACCAGGCATGATCAGCGGAATTCCAGGCGGATAAGGAACAATACCTGTAGCTAAGGTACGCTCAGCAACACCGTCAAGATCTACTTTTTCAACATTATCAAGCACCAGTTGTTCATAAGCTGCTGCCGGGCTCATATCAGGATGCGGCAATACAGCGAAACCTTCGGACATAAATTCTGTCGTTTTGAGCTCTTTCATTGCTGCAAACATTTCCTCGCACAAGTCGCGCAGGCCCATACCTGCATAACGCTGCGGAGCTGCTTTAACAACATCAGGCAATACTTCTTCCAAAGCAGTGTTGTTGTCATAGTCTTCTTTAAATTTGATCAAGGTATCGATCAAAGTGCCCCATTTACCTTTAGTAATACCGATAGAGAACAGCATCAGAACAGTAAAATCAGTTGTTTTCTCAGGAATGATGCCATTGGCAGTAAGATAAGCGGACAAAATGGAAGCAGGTACGCCCATTTTACCCAACCCGTCAGGACCGATGCCCGGAGTGGTGATAGATACTTTGATCGGGTCTAACATGCAGTATCCGTCTTCGATATCACCGAAGCCGTGCCATGCGTCATTAGGATGCAGGACCCAGCATTCCGGTTCGGTAGCCAGGTATTCGGGATTGGCCAGACGAAAAGCAATTTTCTTGCCTTCAGCGTCTTTAACAAAATCAGGCTGCCAGCAGTTAAAGAACCATTCGCCCTGATCGGCAAAGTCTGCATTCAGTTTTGCCATCAATTGACGGAAGGCTACTGCTTCATGGATCGATTCGTCAGTCAGCGCTTTACCGCCTTTACCATCCATCATTGCTGCTGTGATATCGTTAGAAGCAATAATCGGATAGTTCGGGGAGGTAGATGCCTGCATCATAAAGGATTCATTAAAACGGCTGTGATCGACATTCTTTTTACCTTCACGGATATGAATGAAGGAAGCCTGAGAAAGAGCAGCCAGTAATTTATGGGTGGATTGAGTTGCAAAAACCGTCATATCAGTTGGTTTGTGGTCGGCAGGATTGCCGTACATGGCAAAGCGGTCTTTATAAATAGGATTGAAGCGGGCATAGCCATACCATGCTTCGTCAAAATGCATGCGGTCAACGCTTTGTCCAAGTAATTCTTCAACACGACGGGCATTGTAACACAAACCATCATAGGTGGAGTTGGTAACGATTGCATGTACAGGAGTAGAATCTATATCTTTAGTAATCAAGGAGTTTTCAGAAATAGTTTTCTTGATTGCTTCAGCCTGCAAAGCTTGCGGCGGGATAGGGCCGATAATACCGTAGAAGTTACGCAGCGGCATCATATAGTTAGGGATAGCGCCGCTCATGGTCATCGCCTGTTCTATGGATTTATGGCAGTTACGGTCACACAATGCAACCTGATTATGAGTTACGCAAGCCATAAAGATTACTCTGTTAGAGGTAGAAGAACCGTTGGTAACATGATAGGTACGATGAGCGCCGAATACTTTAGCGGCATATTTTTCACTGGCACCGATCGGTCCGGAATGATCAAGCAAAGAACCAAGTTCGCCGACAGAGATCGATAAATCGCTGCGGAACAGATTTTCGCCAAAGAAATCAAAATAAGCACGTCCTGCAGGTGCTTTCATAAAAGCAGTACCGCCGGTATGACCCGGAGTATGCCAGGAATATTCATGCACCTGAGAGAATTTAGCCAAAGCCTTAAACATCGGCGGCAGCAGATTTTTCAAATAAGTATCAATCGCTGCTTCGATACGGCCGGCAATAAAGTTAGCAGTATCTTCATACAACCAGATGAAGTCACTGGTTTCTTTCAATACTTCCAGAGGAATATCAGCAACGTCGGCACGATCTGCAAATAAAAATACAGGTACGTTTTCGGCACGGCTGCGCAGTTTGTTTAAAACATCTTTAGCAGCCTGATGTGTATTGTCTTCTGCCAGATCCCAGTCCAGCAGTATTGCTTGGATCATCGGGTCAGCGACAATCATCATTTCGGCATCGAATGCTGTTGTAGCGGTGAGCACTTCAATTTCATGTTCTCCTAAAACATTACTCAGTTTATCGAGAGCACTTTCATCCAGGGTATTATGATCGCAAAGGTCATGTACCAACAAAATTCTTTTGCCTTTTGTTTTGGAAATAATCATTTTTTTCACTCCTTAATTAATTTTTTAGTTATCTATGCTAACAGATTGAGTAGTAGTAGAACCTACCTTATCCGGAGCTTGTGTAGTAGTCGTTATGTTAGTACGATGTTTGAGTTCCATATTTTTATCGATACCGACAGAGTACCAGAACGTACCGACCAAGGTAAGGATCGTAATAGCCAGGGAAGTGTAACGAACCCATCTCGGCGAGAATCCGCCAGGAGTTTCGTGCAGCTCTTCCAGCTCATGTTTTCTGGTAACAGCGCCGGAGAAGAATACGATCGTAGCGATAACGAAGATCAGTGACCACCGTGTCTGGTTACCATTGGATGTTACAAGTGCAGCCATACTGTAGACAGCTGCTATCAAACCGATGATACATGATTTATTGTAATCTTTCGGTGATAACTTTCCGTAACCTAAAACCTTGATAGAAATACTGGAATAAATATAAGGCAGTAAAGTCAGGATAACGGCTATTGATGCGATCTTACCAAATTGCTGACTGGCAGACGGCGACATGGTTGCCAAAACCTGTATTGTCATGATACCAGCAACAATAGCCAAGCCTGCAGAAGGCACGCCTTTAGAGTTGGTACGGGCAAAAACATTACCGAACAAACCGTCATCAGCAGCAGCTTTAGCACTTTGTCCAACCAGCAGCGTCCAGCCTGCCAGCGAACCCAGGCAGCCTAAAGCCGCACAGATAGCTACGCCGTTACCAGCGATTTCACCGAAGGCCAGTCTTGCGGCATCAGCAAAAGGTGCCGATGAATTTGCAAGTGCATGGTTCGGAATCATGCCCATAATAACAGAAGAACTTAAAACATAGCAGACAGCGGCTAAAATTACACCGCCAATAGTTGCAATTGGAACATTCTTTTTAGGATTTTTAACAACGCCGGCAGATACAGAAGCACTCTCGACGCCAATAAAAGCCCACAAAGTAAAGTTCAATGTCATACCAATAGCACTGACAGTGCTTTTACCTGTTACGTTCCATGCATCCATGTAGGTTTTGCCGTCAAACCAGAACCAGCCTAAGATTGCGGTACCGATAATAGGAATCAATGCCAGAGTAGTGGTTACTGATTGAATACGCCCGACCAGTTTAGGGCCGATCATATTAGCGTAAGCAAACAGCCAGATAACGCAGATCTGCGCCAGAGCAAAAGCAAATGGATTTTTTAAAGCCGGGAAAAAACTGATCAGATAACCGATACCTACAACTGCCAGACCAACGTTACCGATAACATTTGCCAGCCAGTAAATGAGGTTTGTCTGATACCCCATATAATCGCCGAAGGCTTGACGCGTATAAGCGTAAGGACCGCCGGCAGCAGGATCAATAGAAGATAACTTTGCAAATGTAAGTGCCAGAGCAATAGCACCTATACAGGTAACTATCCAGCCGAATACTGCAACGCCTCCTATTGCCGCCAAATTCGCAGGCAACATAAATACGCCGGAACCCATCATATTACCGGCAACCATCAATGTTGCAGCAACGACACCTATTTTATTACTGTTGTCGTCTTGATTCATAATAAAACCTCTCCTTTCGATTATTTGCCGTCAGCAGCGGATGGGAATCTTGGCTTTCGGCAAATCATACATAAAGCCAGCTTTGCAGCATTTTTCTTTATGCGGTTTCTTGCTTCGGATAAATCTTACACCCGTTACAAACAAAATATCCAAGCAAGAAATTTTCATTTACTTTTTAATATGTTTTTTTAAAAAAGTTAGAGTAAAACGCCAGAACTTCTATCGTAACAATCCCGCCTGCATGGGCTTGCCGCCAACATATAATTTTCTACGGAGAAATAATCTCCAAATCATTTTTACGTCTTACTGATCTGAGTTATTTTTTTACTTTGCTTAATTTACTAAAGTATTTTCCACACAAAAATAAACTGTGCGCTAATACAGCAGTAGCTTAAGCCTCAAGCAACCCCTGGCAGCTTTTTATATTGTAAATAAACCAATTGTTGCATATTCTCACAGCTAAAAAACAAAAAAGCCCTGCCTTATAAGGCAGGGCTTTTTTGTTTTGATTATTATTCAGTTATTTTTTCTCTACTGCTTTGCAAGTCAATTATTCCACATTAATCTGAACTAAAATAAAATTTCATGAGTTTCATATCCTTAGTACTAAAATACATATCCACATTTTTCCAATAATAGTTTTGCCAACAAAAAAACGCGCCTGCCGAATCGGCAAACGCGTGTGTTTACTGGTGTCCTGGAAGGGAATCGAACCCCCGACCTATCGCTTAGGAGGCGATCGCTCTATCCTACTGAGCTACCAAGACGTAAATGTTCTATTGTTTTCAGAACCCTTTTACTATAACACAAATAGAGAAAGCGTTCAATCACAAATTTTCTGTCATTCCCGGAGGCATACTCCATTCCACCAATACGTCCGTATTGAACCAAAGTCTTGTCAGGCAAATTTTAAAATTATCAAGGTTTTCCAACGGATCCAGTGTTTTAGTAACAAATTGCCGGACCGTATCGCCTTCCTGCACATCCAAAGTCAGCTTTTCATTTAAAAATTTTTCTACTTTGGCTTTTGCTTCAGCAACGCCTAAAACAATTTCTGCTTTTTTATTTTCGCTATCATATTCAACATAGCCATAATTGCCATGATAGTTCAAGGTTACAGCAAATTTGCTCATTCTTTTTCCTCCTCAAAACTTCTGCATACATTATAGCAACTCGCAGCAAATTCTACAATAAGCAGTATTACTTACGCGATTAAATTACTCTTTACTGTCTTTGCTGTACATGGGCCGCAGTCTTACTTCCATAGGAATTTTATCAGCAGCGGCCGCCAAAAGCGCTTCCTCATATAAGGAGCTCTGAGCGCTTACAGGCGTTGCTTTATTGGTGACACGTCTGTAGGTCCCGTTAGACTGCATCATATGCGCACCGACATTATCCCGCAGATACAAGTCAAGAATCTCTTTGATACGCTTAATATGCTCTTCGCTCTCGACCGGGAAAAACAGTTCCACACGATCATTGAGATTTCTGGGCATCCAATCGGCACTGGACAGATACAGTTGCTGTTCCCCGCCGTTAGCAAACCAGAAGATGCGGCTATGCTCCAGTTGCCTGCCTACAATACGGCGAACAGTTAAGTGTAATTTCTTCGATCTCATTGCGTCCCGCAATCCGCAAATACCGCGTACAATCAATTCTACCTGTACGCCTCCGATCGAAGCTTCATATAATTTTTGAATGACCTGCTGATCGATCAAAGAATTCATTTTTACAATGATGTGTCCCTTGTTGCCAGCTTTGACCTGCGCTATTTCATTATCAATAAGCTCATAAATTTTATCGCGCAGCCCTAAAGGCGCCATTACCAGTTTATTCCATAATGGCGGCTGCGAATAACCTGACAGCAGATTAAAAAATGCCGAGGCGTCGCTGCCAAACTGATCGTTAGCGGTTAAAAGTCCCATATCTGTATACAGCTTGGCTGTATTGTCGTTATAATTGCCAGTGCCAAGATGAACATAACGTTTAATGCCATCGGCTTCCTTACGTACGATCAGAATGATCTTAGCATGAGTTTTCAGCCCTACAAGTCCGTAAATAACATGGCATCCGGCTTGTTCCAGACGTCTGGCCCAGATAATATTATTTTCTTCATCAAACCGTGCCTTAAGCTCTACTAATACCGTGACCTGCTTTCCATTCTCAGCAGCACGCGCCAGTGCGGCTACGATAGGTGAATTACCGCTGACACGGTATAAAGTCTGCTTAATCGCCAGAACCTTGGGGTCTGAGGCGGCATCACTAACCAGCTTTACAACAGGATCAAAGCTTTCATAGGGATGGTGCAGTAAAATATCTTTTTTCCTGATAGCGCTAAATAAATCGCTGTCATCCGGCAATTCTAAAGGACGCTGCGGCACAAAAGGCTCATAGAGCCACGGCCACATACCAGGCAGACTGGCAAATTTAAAGAAACATGTCGCATCAAGCGGTCCGTTAATTTCAAAAATCTCCTGTTCTGATAAATCAAGATTGTCACTGAGGAATTTTTTGATACGCAGATTAGCTGTTTTATTTAATTCCAAACGCACTGCTGCGCCGCGTTTTCGTTTACGCAGAGATTTCTCTACTTCCTTCAGCAAATTATCTATATCGTCTTCATCAACGTCAAGATCAGAATCACGCGTAAGTCTAAACGGCGCTACATCCAAAATTTGGCAGCCGTTAAAAAGATCATGGCAATTTTCAATGATAATATCTTCCAAAAATACAAAGGTCCGCTTGCCTTCACCCTCTACCTCAACGAGCCGCGGCAATACTGAAGGGACCTGTACCAAACCCATGCTTTGCTCTTCATCCTGATTAATGATCTCTACCGCCAAATTCAGTGTCTTATTCGCCAAAAACGGAAACGGTCTGGAAGCATCAACAGCCATAGGCGTCAAAACCGGATAAACAACCTCACGGTAATATTCATCCAGCCAGCCGCGTCCTTTTTCACTGATCTTACTTACACGGCAGATCCTGATACCATTACTTTCCAGCTCTTTAAGAATCGACAGCATATATTTATACTGGAGCTTGACCTGTTCATGCGCAGAAGCGCTGATTTCATCCAATTGTTCCTTGACTGTAAGTCCGGAAGCATCGCGCTGATTGATTCCATCTTCCCACTTATCCCATAGTCCGGCCACACGCACCATAAAAAATTCATCCAGATTAGACGCGGTAATCGCAACAAACTTCAAGCGTTCCAGCAGCGGCGTCGTTTTGACTGCAGCTTCCTTCAGTACGCGCAGGTTAAATTTCAGCCAACTCAATTCACGGTTAAAAAAATATTCAGGTTTGTTCAAATCTATGCTTTTCATCTATTCACTCACCCGTTCTAAAATTGCTTTCAAGCCGTAAACTTCTTCAAAAAATGTCGCTTTACCAGCGAAAGTCCATTCTTCCAAAGTCAAATCGACCTTGCTTTTAGCTTCAATTAACATCGTTCCATCTTTAATGCTGACTTTGCAAAATTTGATTTTCTGCTGATAACTGCGGTCCATCGCATCAGCTAGACGCACTAAGGCAGCTATTTTCGCTACTAACGGCGTCAGTTCTTTTTCCATTTCCGGGCTGCCGACTTTGTTTTCAAAGAGCTGATTGGCATGGTAATAGCTTGCCAGCGCCACGATTTTTTTATCATTATCACTGAACCCTAAAATGTCCGTTGACATAATAAGCTTATAGGTATAAAGCGAATGACTGCGCATCGAAATATATTTACCGATATCATGCAGCAGCGCCGTAGCCTGCACTAAAGTGCGGCAGTGCTCATCCATACCATGGCTTTTACTTAATTTATCAAACATTGCCAGCGCCAGCCGTTCTACCTGTTTGGCGTGCTTAACGTCATAATTATAATGTTCGCCGATATTATGGATCAGGCTTAATTGCTCTTTTTCAAGCTCGGCAGCATACTCTTTATCTGTCTTCGGTCCTATATGCAGCAGCTGAATACCATCGATAAAACGATCGGCGGTAATAATTATCTCTTTTGTCGGCACTAAAGCCAGCAGCTGTTCATATAAAAGAATCGTCGGCAGTACTAATTCTGCCACACTTTCCTTTATCTTGAATACCTTTATGATCTGCGGCAGATTTAGTTTGTGGACCTTATTAAAAAGTTCCATAAACTCCTCGGCTTTAATCCTTGTTACCTTAGCCTGAGTATCCAGTCCCAACATCTGTAAAAGCAGTTCGGTTTCCGTACCGGAAAGGATCAAATAGCGGATATTGGCATCCTTCAGAGCTTCACGCACAGGCCCCATCGTACTGGCCAAAAACTCTGTCAGCGCCAGATTGAACTGCATACCGTTACGCTGATTACGGTTAAAACTTTCTTTAATCCTGATGATGCCCACATGAAAATTCTGCTGATATTTAATTTTTTCATCATCAACAAAAGTGATGCCCAACCCACCCGAAGAAATATCCATCAGCAGCATACCATAATCTTTGCCGTTAATGCCTTCACTGCGCAAAGTCTGCCTGATCGCCGTATACTTGGTATAAATTTCCTGGGGCATATCAACAACTTTGACTTTCAAACCAGTTTTGATATAAATCTGATCCAGCAAAAACACCTGGTTCAACGCTTCACGCACAGCGGTCGTTGCCTGCACACTGCATTCTTCCACACCATATTCGGACATCAGGCGTTTGTAGCCCTGCAGCAGTTCACAGATTTCGCTGACCATACTGAAAGGGATAATTTTATTTTTAAAAGTTTCTTCGCCCAATTTGACTCTGTGGTTGCATTGTTCGATTACTTTTACCTTATTCATATTGCGGTATTCAACTATTTGCATGCTGATCATCTCTGATCCGAGATGTATCGCGGCAAAGGTTGTATAGCTTTTCTTTTTCACAAACAAACCTCCTCCATTTTATATTAAATTCGACATCAGACCTCTAAATCCTTGCACAAACGTTACTTTTTACAATTCTTTACGTAAAATTTTACAAAATCACTTAAATTACGCAGGATTTTTTTAATCTGTGAGTAATATATAAAATATATCTTTTTAATCGAGGAACGTTTTCTATTTACTGGGAGTGAAAAATATGCAGCGTATCGCAATCATCGATATCGGTTCTAACTCAGCCCGTCTTGTAATCAGCCATATTTATAAAAATGGCGCTTACAACATGGTTTATAATCAAAAAGAAGCATTGCGGCTCAGTCAGAAGCTTGATAAAACCGGTCGTTTAACAGAAGAAGCTTTCGCTTCAACCCTGGAAACGATGAAAAGCTTCGCTTATATGTGCCGGCTTTATAATGCCGACAAAACCATTGCCGTGGCTACAGCCGCTATCCGCTCAGCTCCAAACGGCCCTGAACTGACGCGTCTTGTAGAAGCAGAAACAGGTATTACCCTGCATATCATTACAGGTAATACCGAGGCCTACATAAGTTATCTGGGCGTTATCAATACGCTGCCGGTTAAAGATGGTATTATCTTTGACCTGGGCGGCGGCAGTACCGAATTGATCCTCTTTAAAAACAGGCAGATCGTTGAGTCTGTTTCTCTGCCCTTCGGCGCAGTAAACACTACCGATATGTTCAATACACGCGGTACTATGTCACCTAATGTTTACAGCGATATGAGCTTTTTCCTGCTCAGCCGTCTTTCACAGCATCCCTGGCTCAAACAAAACAGGCTACCGCTTATAGGCGTCGGCGGTACGGCGCGTACCCTTGGCAAAATGCAGCAGAAGCGCAGTAAATACCCGTCTTCAAAAATCCATAACTACAAATTTTCAGCACAGGCTTTCCATGATATTTTCAGCCAGCTGCGCAGCACAACTTTAGAACAGCGCCGTAAAATAGCCGGCCTCAGCAGCGAACGTGCCGATATTATTTTAGCCGGTGCCGGTATCATTAATTGTTTACTGGAAACAACCGGTTGTAAACAAATGATCATTTCCGGCTGCGGTTTACGTGAAGGATTATTTTTCGATTACTATTCCAAATCCGAAAATATGCCCCTGATCGCGCCCGATATCCTGGATCGCAGTACGCAGAATATTTTAACTCTCTATACCCCTGACACTACGCACAGCAAACATATCACCGAGCTTGAAATGACTATGTTTGACGCCTGGAAAGATTTACATAAGCTGGACAAGGATTATCGAAAGCTGCTGAAAACAGCGGCTCTGCTGCATGATATCGGTATCACCATCAACTTCTACAGCCACGCCCGGCACAGTGCGTATATGATCCAAAACGCTCAGATTTTTGGGCTTTCACATCGTGAACAGCTGATAACTTCCGCTATCGCCGGCTGGCATAACGGCATCTCCAAAAATTATTTTCGGGATCGAAACTACAAAGAATTGTTAAACGAAAATCACTGGCAGGCTATCAATAAATTATCTTTATTGCTGGCGCTGGCGGAAAGCCTTGATTATTCACAAACCAATCAGATACGCGGCATTCAGCCACGTATCGAAAAAAAACATGCTGTACTGACATTACATGCCGAAGGTATACCCAGCATCGAGATGCATCAGATCAAACAGCATATCCGTTGGTTTGCCAAAGTTTTCGGTGTCGAGCTCAGCGTGCAGCTGGGATAAAAAATACCTGTTATTTAAACATAATCAACGTTTAGATAACAGGTATTTTTATTTTTTATTTTGCCGCAGCCTGCAGAATTCCGTAAACCATCAGCACACTGTTATAAAGATCTTCTTCCAGTATAAATTCATCGACCGTATGCACTTCACTCATACCAGTGCCTAAAATGACACAGGGCACACCATAAGCATTAATAAAGTTTGCATCACTGCCGCCGCCAGTCACCGTAACATCCGGTGTAAAACCGTTTGCCTTGCAGGACTCCAGTGCCAGCGTCACAACGTCAGAATCATGACTAAGGTCAAAAGGCTGATACTTATGAATGATCTCCACATCCACCTTACCGCCATTAGCAACAACACCCGCAGTGACAGTATTAACCAGATAATCACGCTGAGCAGCCAGTTTATCCAGATTACGGCTGCGAACGTCGCTTTGGATCTCTACTAGATCAGGAACAATATTAGTAGCTAACCCGCCATGGATAACGCCGATATTACAAGTCGTTTCTTCATCAATCCTGGCATATTTTTCAACACCGGCTAAAGCTTTAGCTGCAACCAGAATCGCATTGATGCCTTTTTCAGGAGCAAGTCCGCCGTGGGCAGTTTTACCGTGCACTTTAAAATGTACCCTGTCCTGTCCAGGAGCAGCCGTAACGATTTCTCCCGGATGGCCCTCACTATCCAGAGCATAGCCAACATCGGCATGCAGCAGGCTCTTGTCCATACAGCGCGATCCGTTAACACCGCCTTCTTCAGCAATCGTAAACAAAACCTGGATATCACCGTGTTCAGCCTTTGTTTCCTGCAGCATCCGCACTGCTTCCAGAATAGCCACTACACCGGATTTATCATCACTGCCTAAAATAGTAGTCCCATCTGACAGGATCTTACCATCTTTTTTAACGACCTTGATGCCTTCGCATGGTTCCACGCAATCCATATGCGCGGTCAGCAGCACACGTTTCGCTCCGACTTTGTTCCCCGGCAACCATCCCCATAAATTGCCGCATTCGCCGCCTAATTCTTTACCTGCATCATCTTCCTGTGTCACAAAACCCAGATCTTTCAGCTTCTGCTGCAGAAGTTCAAAAACCTGCCTTTCTTTCAGAGTATGACAGGGAACAGAAACCAATTCCACAAATTCATCAAAAATTCTTTCTTTGTTTGCTTCTGCCATTGTCAACACTACCTTTCAAAATTATAAATTACAGCCAGCCGGTATGTTCCAAAAGAATCTTCGTCCCAATAATGATAAGGACACAGCCGCCCACTAACGTAGCTCTGCTGCCGATCCTCTCTCCTAACCTGAAGCCAGCCAAACCACCTACCATAGAAAAAATAAAAGTTACCAGACCGATCAGCCCGGCCGCAGTCCAGATATCCACATCTAAAAAAGCAAAACTCACACCAACCGCTAAAGCATCTATGCTGGTAGCTACAGCCAATGTCAGCATTTCCCTGATATTATAATGCTGCTTTAAATTGCAGCTGTCAGCAGCATCGGCCTCACGCAGCATGTTGATTCCCAAATAGATCAAAAGAATGAAAGCTATCCAATGATCATAGGTTTCAATATAAGATCTGAACCTTATTGCGCAGAAAAAACCAACAACAGGCATCAGTGCCTGAAAAAATCCAAACCAGATGCCAAAACGCAAGGCTCCACTAAAACGCGAAGCCGGAGCTAAAGCCAAGCTACCGCAGATAGAAACTGCAAAAGCATCCATCGCCAGACCTACGGCTAAAAGCAATAACTCTAGTAAACCCAAATCTAACCCTCCACAACAAGTTTAGTCTAATTCACTGGCAGCATCAGTCCCAAAAATATCTTCAATAAAATGCTTAGATTTTTCTTTAACTTCTGCATCCACATATCCCTGAACCTGCAATAAAGCATAAGTAATAGCCACAAAATCATCACTATAACCTAAAACAGGCGTCAAATCGGGAATAAAATCCAAGGGCGC
>OGHU01001191.1_pt1 | contig 15848 bp, 3 predicted proteins | sample 1571521 | NCBI WGS metagenome assembly OGHU01 (sample SAMEA2581963, study PRJEB24529) | metagenome | biome: Human gut stool | place: China | collected 2011 | reverse complement strand
ACGGCGACCACCGAGATCTACACTCTTTCCCTACACGACGCTCTTCCGATCTTGGCAGCGCCCTCGGCAGCACCCTCGGGGGAGCCGGCGGTGCGGTCCAGAATGGACATCTTGTCATAGTCGATCAGGAAGGCGGCCGCCACATAGCGGTTGTCCTGAGCGGTCAGGACCAGGCTGCGGGTGCCGGTCTCAACGTCTTCCTTGAAGTACACGTTGGACAGGACAGGCTCGGTCCGGTCGATGAAAGCGGTGTAGGTCCGGCTGGCGCCATCGCCCAGGGCATCCCAGTTGGTGGTGGCATTGCCCTCGGCATCGTAGGTCACGTAGTACTCGGGAGCCTCGTTGACCTTGACGGTGATCTTCTCACCCTCAGCAGCCTTGGTGGGGGCATTGTTGATACCGATGTAGCCCTGAGCATTGCGCCAGCTGCCGCCGTTGCTGTAGTAGTAAGCGCCAGCGGTGGGAGAACCGGACGCCTTATCATAGTAGACAGTGCCGTTCTCGCCGGTGATGGTCGCCCGGGAATCCGCAGCGTTGCGGATCAGGGAGAAGGTAGCACGGGCAAAGACGGTGGTATCCGGGTTGATGGCGGCGCGGTTGGGATCATAGGTCTCATCCACGTAAGGATTGCCGCCGAAGTAGTACATGCCGGAATCGCCAGCGTACTGGACGGTCAGGGCCTGATACTTGGTGGCGTTCTTGTTGTAGGCGTACATGTAAGGCACACGGGACTCGGTCTTGGCCTCATGATACTCCAGATAGCTGCCGATATCGAACATGGAGGGATCGGTCCAGCTGCCGTAGTAGCCCAGGACGGGGATGGAGTGGCTGTCGCCCTTGACACCCTCGGCGGAGGCAACCTCGTCGGCGTACACATAACCCTCGACATAGGTGCCGGCGTTGTCGCTGGCCTTGTCATACTCGTCCAGGCCCAGGACCTTGGCATTGACTTCCACATGGATGCTGCCGTTTGCGGGGATCTCCACGGTGCTCTTGTTCAGCTGCTGGAAGAACAGGTAAGCATCGTAGGTGTCGATGTTGCCGTCGTTGTCGAAGTCGGCGTTGTCCTTATTGGAGATGGAATCCAGGACGCCGGTGACATAGTCCAGGAGCGCCTGGCCGTCAGCCTTGGTGACCTTGCCGTCGCCATTGAAGTCGCAGTTGGCAAGACCCTCGGGAGCGGTCATCTCCACCATCTGGCCGTCCACGGTCCAGGTGACGTTGGAGGACAGCAAAGCGGTGTAGGTATCCTCGAAGTTCACCACGGAGCCGTCCTCGAACTGATTGGCGAAGACATCCTGGGTGAAGAAATCGGCGCTGAGGTTGAAGGAAGTCGCAGCATCCTTCAGGTTGTAGATGGTGAAGCCGAAGTTATACTCGCCGGTGCGGGCGGGATCGTCGCCCAGCTCCACCTTGACCTTACCGTCGGCAGCGCCGGCGTTGGCGTTCTTATCCATCATGATGTAGGTGCCGGCGGAAACGGCAGCGCCCACATTGGCAAGGCCGGCGCCCTGCTGCATAACGGAATAGTAGCCATACTTGCCCTCGCCGTAATCCTGATACATGGGGACAGCGGTGGACATCAGCAGGGACTGAGCCAGAGCACGGGCGGTGAGGCCGGTCTTCTCCGTCAGCTTGTTGGCACGGATGTACTGGGCCACCACAGCGGCCATACCGGCAACCTGGGGAGAGGCCATGGAGGTACCGGACATATTCTGGTAGCCGCCGCCATTCTGCAGGGAGTAGATATTGCCGCCAGGAGCGGTGATCTCGGGCTTCAGCTCCAGGGAGCCGGGAATGCCCCAGGAGGAGAAGTCGCTCATGGTGTAATAGTCGGCGGTCTGAACGTTCACGCCGGGCTTGGCGCCCACGGTGAGCTTGCCCACATAGTAGGTCACGCCGTTGGCTTCCTTCTTTTCGGCATTGGCCTTGATGATCTGGCCGTCAGACATCAGCAGGGAGACGTAAGGAGCGGTGCCGGTGTAGCCGTCGGTGGACATATTGATGGTGCCCGCCGCGTTGTTGACCACGACGGTGCCGATGGCACCGGCGGCAACGGCGTTGTTGCCCTTGGCGGTGAAGTTGATTTCACCGCGGTTGCACATGGCAATGGCGCCCTTGAGCTCATCGCCCGCAGCGGCGAAGTCCTCGGGATTGCCGACGGCATCCACATAGACGAAGCGCTGCTCACCGGCCAGAGCGGTCATGGGCTGGATGGGAGCCTCGGAGGTGTCGTTGTAGAACATCTTGGTGCCGGCGAACTCAATGAAGTTGCCGGTGGAGCCCACGTTATCCACGGAGGCGACGCCCAGAGAGTTGGTGTAGGAGCCGGGGCTGCCGTTGGTGGCCCAGCTGACGCTCTCGGCGTAGGGATAGGTATAGGGGGTGTTCTCGAACCAGTGGCCGGAGTTACCGGCGGACATGGCAACGACCATACCGCTGTTGACAACAGCCTCCAGGATGGCCTGGTACTTGGCGTCGGACTGACGGGACATACCGGGGTTGCCGCTGCCCAGAGACAGGTTGGCGGAATCGCAGCCCAGGATCATAGCGTCCTCGATGGCTGCCATGTAGTCGGAGTCGTAAGCGCCGCCGCCCTTACCGAAGACCTTCATGGTGTACACCTGGGCATCAGGGGCAACACCCTGGGTCAGAGCGGTATCCAGAGCGGGAGCGAAGGAACCGTCGGCCTGCTGGATATAGCGGTTGCCGGCGGCAATACCGGTGACGTGGGAGCCATGGTCACCCTGCTTGTCGTTGTCATGGGTGACGTCCAGATCGGCGTCAATGTAGTTGAAGCCGAAGGGGATCTTGGCGCTGACATACAGGTCGGAGGCCTTCAGGTCGCTCTTCTTCTTGAGGGCGTTGAGCTGCTCCAGCTTGTCAGCGTAATCCGCGGCGGTGACGGGGGTGATGCCCAGGCCCTTGACAGCGTAGCTGTAGGCAGCGCCGTTGAGGGAGGGGTGATCGGTGTCAGCGCCGGTATCAATGATGGCCACCTTGGAGCCTGCGCCGGTGTAACCGTCAGCCCAGGCAACGCTGGAGCCGATCATGGAAGAGGAGGTAGCCATGTTGGGGTCGGTGGTCTCCGACTCCTTGACCACGCAAGGCTCATACTGCGTCTCGATCAGGACGGAATCAACACCCTTGATCTTCTCGATCTTCTCGATCTGGCCATACTGAACGTTGGCGGAGATGATGTTGGTGGCCAGGGTCAGATTCCAAACCACATCCAGAGACTGGCCGTCCAGGGCCTTCTTGGAGATGGTCTTGGCCATCTTATCCTGCTTGGATTCCAGCTTGTCGCGATACTTCATCGCCTTTTTGCTGCCAGAGGCGATGTCGGACGCGGAAAAGCCCTTGTCCAAGGTGGAGGGGTCGCTCAGCACGATGGAGACGCGGACCACGTCCGTGTCGGCATACTGCTGCTGGGCTTCTTCCTCAACAGCCGCGTTTTCCTTGATGGGCAACTTGATGTTGTCCACCTTTTCCCAGGTGATACCGTTGTTCTCGCCCTTGGTCGCAACGGAGCTGCTGCTCATGGCCCAGGTGGGGGTCACGAGACTCAGCGTCAGTACGAGGGCAAGCATCACGGCCATCGCCCGTTTGAGGGTATGCGCGTGTTTCATATGCGTACTCTCTCTTTCTCCGGTTTATACCGGTAAAGTTGGATACCGGATCGGTGCAGGCCGCCGTGATGCCCTATCAGCCGGCCTGTCCGATACAGCTATGGTTACTATACCATGTTTCCTTGTCCAGCGCAATGAAAAAGTCGTGTAATTTGTCACAAAATTTATAGAAATTTCGACAAAAACAAAAATCAGCACTTTGTTCGCGCTATAACGACACTTTGTGAGTTTTTACACAAATCAGGATTTATGTATAAACCAAGTTGGTCATTTTAACACATCAGTGTATTAAGCGTTACCGTGCTAAATCGTTAAAAACAGCACAGTTCATCGTTCATGTTGCTTTTGCGTCACCATTCATCGCTCAATTCGACACAGTGTCTATTATTGTCGGCAGAATTTTGCGCAGTAATAATTTATTTGCATGTTTTAGCGAGTCCGGATTGTGAACAATTTTTGTACAAAACGCCGGAGACCCGGAGGCCGTTTCCGGTCTCCGGGTCTCGCGGGTCACTCTGTCTCCGGATCAGAGACAGGTGTCATATTCAGCGGGTGTGCTTTCTGCGGGGCAGGACCACCACAGCGGCAGCCAGCAGAGCGGAGACGGTCAGCAGCATGACCCACAGGGTCACGGAGCTGGCATCACCGGTCTTGACGCCGGGCTGAGCAGGCTGATAGTTGGGATCCTTTTCGCCGCAGTCGGTGCACTTGCCATCCTTGTAGTGATGGCCGGTGGCGGGGATGACCTCGCCCTTCTTCACGGTTTCGCCGCAGACGGTGCAGACTTCATCGCCGGTGTAGCCGTCCTTGGTGCAGGTGGCGGGCTTAGCGCCCACCAGTTCGGTCTTGTGGCCCAGAGCGGGGATGACCTCACCCTTCTTCACAGTCTCGCCGCAGACGGTGCAGACCTCGTCGCCGGTGTAGCCGTCTTCCGTGCAGGTGGCGGGCTTAGCACCCACCAGCTGGGTCTTGTGACCCAGGGAGGGCAGGGTCTCGGTGCGGGTGTCGGTATAGTTCTTGCCTTCCAGGGTCACGGTGGCGGTATAGGTCCGGACGCCCTCGGTGGAGCAGCCGGGCTGGGTGGTGACCTCGCTGGTGATGCTGGCGGGCAGGACCTTCACATGGCCGGCATCCCGGGCGCAGGCGAAGGAGGCCTCGGCGGCGCCGCAGCCGGTCCAGGTCCACACAGGCTCACCCCAGGCGTGGCCCAGGGAGGGCAGGGTCTCGGTGCGGGTGTCGGTGTAGTTCTTGCCTTCTAGGGTCACGGTGGCGGTATAGGTCCGGACGCCGGTGCTCTCGCAGGAAGCGGGGGTGGTGATCTCGCTGGTAACAGCGGCGGTGACCTCCTCCACATGGCTGGCGTCACGGCTGCAGGTGAAGGTAGCCTTGGCGGACTCGTAGCCGGTCCAGGTCCAGGCAGGCTGACCCCAGGCGTGGCCGGTGGCCGGGATGGTCAGAGCCTCCAGGGTGGTCTCGTTCTTGCCTTCGGCGTCGCTGAACAGCTTGCCGCAGACGGAGCACACCCAGTGGGCCTTGACGCCGGTCTCCTCGCAGGTGGCGGGGACCTCCGCCACGGCGGTGAGGGTATGACCATCGGCGCAGGGATCGGTGGCGCCGTAGGTCATGGTCACGTTGTCGATGGCGAACATGGCGTCGGTATCGTCATAGCCCCGGTTGGCCTTCTTATAGAAGTGGAAGGCGAACTGGGCATTGTCCGTGCAGAAGGCGGCGGGAACGGCAACGTTGGCCGTGCCCATGAACCAATAACCGCTTACCGGCTCCAGATCGGCTGCGGTCCAGATGGTGGTCCAGGTCTGGCCGCCGTCGGTGGTGGCCTCCACGGTCACGGAGCAGTAGTTGCCGATGACGGACTTGAACAGCAGGTAGTCGAAGTTCAGCGTAGGCGTCTTGCCGGTGAGGTTCACCACCGGGGAGATGAGATACTCATCCTGCAGCTTGTCGCTGCCGCCTGCCATAGGCAGCAGGGGCTTGCGGATGCCGCCCACGCTCCAGCCGCCGCCCCAGGGATCTTCATAGTAATCCATGTCGATGCGGGCCTGCTTGGTGGAATTGAGCTTGGTATTGGTGCCCTTGTACCAGGTATAGGGGTTGTCGGTACGGGTGCCCTTCACGGTCCAGCCGTGGCCGGGGAAGGTCTCGGACTCGAAGTCGTTGTCGAACTGCACGTCGGAGGCCGTCCTGGTGAACACGGCGGCGATGGTGTGGTTGGCGGTGACATTCTCAAAGGTGTAGCTGTCCACCGCGCCCACGCTCTGGCTGTCCACCAGCACATCGGCGATGGCGTAGCCCTCCTGGGCGGCGATGGCGAAGGTCTGGGACGCGCCCTCCTTCACGGACACCGCACCGGCGGGGGTGATGGAGCCGCCCTCACCGGCGCTGGCGGTGATGGTGTACTTCTGGGCTACGGGGCCGTCCTCCACCGCCATCAGCTTCACATTGTCGATGGCCAGCTGGCCGGTAGTGTCCTCATTGGGATGGACATAGCGGAAGGCAAACTGGACGCCGTCCACATTGTACTCGGCGGGCACGGGAACCTCTGCGCTGCCGGAAATGATGTAGTTGCTGGCCTGCTGGCCGGTATAGCTGTCTTGGAGGTTCCAGATAGCGTTCCACGTCTTTCCGCCGTCGGTAGAAGCTTCCACCGTAGCGGTGAAGGTCTTGTTCTTGATGCCGTACTCGCCGTAGGCGAAGTCGAAGGTCAGCACGCCGTCACGGGTACCGGACAGGTCCACAGCCGGGGAGATCAGGTACTCATCCTGTGCACCCTTCCAGTCGTTGCTGATGTAAGCGTGCTTGGAATCATTGCCCTCGTTCTTCCAGTTGTAATAGGTATACTGCTTCCATGTGCTGCTGGTATCCTGCACCTTCACGGTCCAGCCGTGGAAGGGGAAGCTGTCGCCGGCCACGTCCTCGAAGTCGTTCTGGAACATCACCACGGGGACGTCGGGAATCTTCTCGAAGGCGGCGGACACGGCATAGCTCTGGTCCATGACCAGGGTGTAGGCGCCGTCCGTCACGTCCACGGTGCGGCCGTTGACCTTCACGGAGGCCAGCTGATAGCCGGGGTCCGGGGTGAAGGTGATCTCGACGCTTGCGCCGGGGGCGTATCTGGTCTGACCGGCGGGGGCCACGGAGCCGCCCTCATTGGCGGTGGTGGTCAGGGTCACGGTGTCGCCGGACTGCTGGGCCTTCTGGAAGGTGGCGGAGATGGTGTGGTCCACGCCCACCCGCTGGAAGGTGTAGTAGCTGATGGGGCCGAGGTCGGCGCCGTCCACGTTGACGTTGACGATCTCATAGCCCTGGGCGGGGGCGATGTCGAAGGTCTTGCTGGTACCCTTCTTCACCAGGGTCTGACCGGCGGGGGTGATGGTGCCGCCCTCACCGGCGGTGGCGGTGACGGACACATAGTTGTCCCGCTCCTCGGCGTACAGCTGGACGTTGTCCATAGACAGGGTGGAGCCGCCCTTACCGGTGTAGACAAAGGCGAAGCGCAGGTCCTTGCTGTTTTGCAGGCTCTCGGGGATGGTCACCTTGGCCTGGGTCTTGGTCCAGGCGGTGAACAGGCCGGAATCCCGCTGCAGGTTCCAGATCTCCTGCCAGTTCTCGCCGCCGTCGCCGGAGGCCATGACCTGCAGGTTGCAGTGCTTATACTCCACGGTGTACCAATAGGTGGTGTAGAAATCGAAGACCATGTGGACCTCGGTATCCACGCCGCTGATATCGGTGGTGCGGGAGATCAGCCACTCGTCCTGCTGGTTGTCGTCGTCATGATCCACGGCGGCCATGTAGTCCTCGTCACGGTACCAGGTGTTCAGAGAGCCGCCCTTGCTCTGGACGCTCCAGTCGTCGGGGAGCCACTTCTCGTTGAAGTTCTCGGTCCAGAGGATGTTGGTGGGGGTGATGGTGCCGTGATCGTCGGGGTTGCCGGGAGCACGGACGGTATACACCTTGGAGTTGCCGGCGTAGTCGTGGACGATCATGCCGAAGGTCTCGCCGAAGCCGGTGATGTCATACTCCTTGATGTGGCTGGTGACGCCGGGCTTGTCCTCGCCGAAGCCCTGCATACCATAGAGCATCTCGCTGTTCTTGATGTTGTAGAACACCACGGCCGCCACATACTGGTTATCGGACACGTCCAGGCTCAGATAGTACCGGCCCTCGGACTCGGTGACCTTCAGGTTGTCGGCATGAGGCTCCTCGGTGTCGATGGTGATGGGGAAGGACCAGGAGTGCTTCTGGTTGGTCCCCACGCCGTCGCCATAGGGCAGGGTGGCCTCGATGGTCACGGTGGCCTTGGTGTTGTTGGGCAGCTTGGCGTTGTGGGAATCGGTGCCGTACCAGGGCTCGATGCCGTCATATTCGGCGTCCACACCGGCGGGCACAATGCGGTAATAGTCGTAGCTGTAGATGGACTTGCCCACATACTCGCAGTCCTTGCTGTAGTACACCTGGCCGTTGGCGCCGGTGATGGTATACTTCAGGCTCTTGGTGTTGCGCAGCAGGCCGGTGTAGATACCGGTGAGGCTGTCCATGAAGTCATCGTTGTTGGGGGAAATGGCGTTGCGGTCCGCCAGATACGGCATGGTGGTGTAGTTGTTGTCGCCCAGGTAGGTGTCCACCGTGTTCTCGCTGGAGGAGGAGAAGGCGGTGTTCATGTACGCCTGGGCCTGGCTGGCGGAGCCGTCCAGCGTCTCCCAGTAATCGGTGGAATCCATGATGGGAGCCTTGGTCCAGTCTCCGTAGAAGGCCAGGAACGGAAGGCCCAGGTCAATGGGATCGGTCAGGGCGCTGCCGTCGGCGGCCACCTGGGTCAGGGTCACGAAGCCCTCCACATAGCTGCCGTTGGGGAACTGGGCCAGCATCTTCCGGCCCTCGCCGGTAACGGTAACGGTGACGGTGACATCGGCGGTCTTGCCGGGAGCCACGGACACCCGGTTATTCTCGCAGTTGGTGGTGAAGGTGTGGGGGAGCAGCCGGGAGCTTCCGCTGATGGTGGAGAACTCCTGCCCGCTGCCGTTGACATAGGCCTCGGTGGTGTCGGTCAGCACCAGGGGGGTCACGTCGTAATACAGGGTGTCACTGCCGGTGTTGTGAACGGTGAAGGTCATGGTATACACGCCCTTCATGGCGGGATCGTCCTTCAGCTCCAGCTTGGGACGCTCCATGCCCGCCACGGACAGATAGCCCCGGGTATTCACGGCGTCATTGATACTCATCAGGCCAGCGCCCTGCTTGCGGGGAGAATAGGGCACGCCGTTGTCGTCATAGATCACATGGGCGGTGCTCATGAGCAGGGTGTCGGTCATGTGCTTGCGCTGGGCGCCGGTCATGCTGTTGTCCCGGGCCTTCAGGGCCTGCTGGACGATGGCCATGCCGCCGGCCGCGTGGGGGGATGCCATGGACGTGCCGTCCATGCTCTCATAACCGCCGGGCACGGCGGCATAGATGCCCGCGCCGGGGGCGGTGATCTCCGGCTTCAGGGTCAGCTCAGGGGTAGCGCCCCAGCTGGAGAAGTCGGCCATGCCATAGGTGGGGGATTCCACCAGGGCGTCGGCGGAGGCCACGGACAGAGTCTTGGTCTGCTGCTGCTTCATGTATTCACCGGCGGCCTGGGAGATAAACGCGCAGGGGATCTTCCAGTCGGTGATGGACATATACAGCATGCCGGGGACGTTGTTGTACACCAGCATGCCAATGGCGCCGGCGTTGGCGGCGTTGCGCTCCTTCTGCTCATAGTACATGCCGCCGCCCCGCTGCACCAGGGCGATCTTGCCGGTCAGGTCCAGGCCCGCATAGTCCTCCTCCGCGCCGTAGTTGGGAACCACCACATACTCGATGGAGCCCCGGGCGGACAGGCTGCGGAAGGGCTTGGCGTTCTCGTCCTCGCTGATGGTGGCGCTGTCCTGATAGGCCAGGTTCTTGCCGCCCACGGTGACATAGGGGCCCTTGACCATGCCGTTGGACACGGCGGCCACGGACAGGGACTCGCCATAGGTGGAGGGCTCGCTGACCAGGCCGTAATCGGGGTTGGAGGCCAGGGCCTTGCCGCCGAAGGCGTCGCCATAGGCGGCGTTATAGGCGTTGCCCGCGGCCACAGCCAGGGACACGCCGCTCTCGCCGGTGCGCTCGAACACGTCCAGCAGGCTCTTGGTGAAGGCGTCCTCGCTGTCATAGTCGATGTAGCCGCAGTCGGAGCCAAGGCTCAGGTTGGCCACGTCCACGCCCAGCAGGATGCAGTCCTCCAGAGCGGCCAGAATGTCCGCATAGGACGCGCCGCCGGTGGACTTGAACACGTTCATGTTGATGATCTGGGCCTGGGGAGCCACGCCCATGGCGGCCTCGTTGACGCCGGTGTTGCCGGCGGCGGTGGAGGCAACGTGGGTGCCGTGGCTGCCCTTATCGCCGGGCATGCCGTCCTTGTCCCTGTCGCCGTAGTCAAACTGGAAGGGGATCTTGGCGCTGTAATACAGGTCGGACACGCTGATGCCCCGGATGATCTGCTCCACCTGGAAGTCGTACTGCTCCAGCGTGGATTGGAGCTTCTCCCGGGTCAGGGAAGGGCTCTTGGGGGCGGTCTTGAAGATCTCGTGGCCCATGTCCACGCCGGTATCCAGAATGGCCACCAGCATTCCCTCGCCGGTGAAGCCCGTGGTATTATAGATACCGCCGCCGATCATCCGGTTGCTGTTGGCGGTGTCGGGCAGCAGCTCAAACGTGGGGGAAATGAAGGCGGACTGCACGCAGTCCAGCTTCCGGATGGCCTTGTACTGGCCATAGGTCACTGTGGCGGAAAAGCCGTTGAGCAGGGTGGTATACTGCCGCTGGGGCTCCACCTGCCCGTCAATGGCCCGGTTGATCTGAGCCAGGGCGCTCTTCTGCGTGCGCAGCAGGGCGTTGACCTGGGCCCGGGAATCCGGGTCGGCCACGGAGTCGTTGACCACCACGATGATCTCGACTTCGTCGCTGTCGTCGAGCTTCGCGGTGTTCTCCATCTGAATTTTTTCGCCGTTTTTCTGGCCGCTGCGCAGGACCTGGCGGGTGATATCGTTGGCGATACCGCTGACCGTGGTTTCCTGCAGGGAGGCGTTGACCTCCTGCTCAGCTGCCTGGGCGAATGCCGTCACCGGCAGGGCGGTCAGGATCATCAGAACCGCCAGAGCCAGTGCGCAGCACCGTTTGATAGCTGTCATCTCGTTCCTCCTATAAAATATATTGTCCGCCGCTGCATAAAAGCTCAGCGCGACTTACATATTATACCAGCTTTTGGGCTTTAATGCAATGACGTATCGGCATAAAATGCCAAAATATTTTCCAAATTTTCCGGCATTCTCCGGTCAAAAAAACGGCCCCGGGCCAGACACCCGGGGATGGAGCTTTCCGGCGCGCTGCAAGGCTATGCATTTGCGGACCGTCCGCGGCTCCGTCCGGCGGATCGCGCGGGAAATGCCCGCAATTTCGAAAAATCCCTTGCGCAGCATAAAAATACGGCGCCTGCGAAAAATCCCGCCGGGAATCCGAAAAAATCGGGCTCCCGGCGGGGTTTTATGTTGACAAAGGGGCCGCGCCTGTGGTACAATAAGACGCTATATTGAGAAAATGGGGCCTGATGCCCCATTTCAAATCTGCTGTTATGATACCAGCTTTCCCCCGAAATTACAAGTGGGCCCGGGCGAAAACAAACAACCGGGCCGAGCGTGTCAAAATCCCGGGAGAGCGGTTCCCAAGGAAAAGCACGGAGAAAATGCGAAAAGAAAGGCGTGAGTATTGAAGATGGCCAAGGACAAGTATTATGGCAAGACCCTGCGCAAGAACTTTGCCAGACACGAAGAGGTCATGGCGATGCCCAACCTGCTGGAGATCCAGAAGAAATCCTATCAGTGGTTCCTGGACACCGGCCTGCGGGAGGTTTTCGCCGACGTGGCCTCCATCGGCGACTATGCCGGCAACCTGGAGCTGAGCTTCATCGACTACAGCATGGACGAGAAGCCCAAGTACGACGTGGAGGAGTGCAAGGCCCGGGACGCCACCTATGCCGCCCCCATGAAGGTCAGCGTGCGCCTGCACAATAAGGAGACCGGCGAAATCAAGGAGCAGGAGATCTTCATGGGCGATTTCCCCCTGATGACCCACTCCGGCACCTTCGTCATCAACGGCGCGGAGCGCGTGGTGGTCTCTCAGATCGTCCGTTCTCCCGGCGTGTACTACGGCAAGGAGATCGACCTCAAGACCGACTTGCCCCTGCTCACCAGCACCGTGATCCCCTACCGGGGCGCGTGGCTGGAGTATGAGACCGACAGCAGCGAGGTGTTCTGGGTCCGCATCGACAAGAACCGCAAGCTCCCCATCACCTGCCTGATCCGGGCCCTGGGCCTGAAGACCGACGGCGAGATTCTGGACCGCTTCGGCGACGATCCCCGCATCGTGACCACCATGGAAAAGGACACCTGCAAGTCCTATGAGGAGGCCATGCTGGAGATCTATCGCAAGCAGCGCCCCGGCGAGCCCCCCACGCTGGACTCCGCCGAGAACCTGATGCAGGGCCTGTTCTTCGACCCCCGGCGGTATGACCTGAGCACCGTGGGCCGGTATAAGTTCAACAAGAAGTTGACCCTGTGGACCCAGGCCAAGGGTCAGAAGCTGGCCGAGCCCGTGGCCGACCCCGCCACCGGCGAGCTGCTGCTGGAGGAGGGCCACGTCCTCTCCGGCGACGACTGCCGCACCCTGGACGCCATCGGCGTGGGTATGGTGAAGGTCCGGCTGGAAAACGGCGAGGTCATCCGCATTTTCACCAACCGCATGTGCGACATGAGCCGCTATGTGGACTTTGACCCCAAGGCCTGCTGCGGCATCAAGGAGCGGGTGCGCTTTGACGTGCTGCAGGAGCTGATGGGCCAGTATCAGGGCGAGGAGCTGGTGGAGCAGTGCCGCCTGCAGGCGGACCGCCTGGTGCCCAAGCACATCATCATCGACGACATCCTCACCTCCATCAACTATATGAACGTCCTGGCCCACGGCCTGGTGCAGAAGGACGATATCGACCATCTGGGCAACCGCCGTCTGCGCTGCGTGGGCGAGCTGCTGCAGAACCAGTTCCGCATCGGCTTCTCCCGTATGGAGCGTGTGATCCGGGAGCGTATGACCATTCAGGATCTGGACGTGGTCACCCCCCAGAGCCTCATCAATATCCGGCCTGTTACCGCCGCCATCAAGGAGTTCTTCGGCTCCAGCCCCCTGAGCCAGTTCATGGACCAGACCAACCCCCTGGCCGAGCTGACCCACAAGCGGCGTCTGTCCGCCCTGGGCCCCGGCGGTCTGAGCCGGGAGCGCGCCAACATGGAGGTCCGCGACGTGCACTACAGCCACTATGGCCGTATGTGCCCCATCGAGACCCCCGAAGGCCCCAACATCGGCCTGATCTCCTATCTGGCCACCTATGCCCGGGTCAATGAATACGGCTTCATCGAGGCCCCCTTCCGCCGGGTGGAGCGCCCCTCCGGCCGCGTCACCGACGAGATTACCTATATGACCGCCGACGTGGAGGATCAGTATGTGGTGTGTCAGGCGGCGGAGCCGGTGGACGAGAACGGCTGCCTCATCGGCCCCCGTATCACCTGCCGCCATCAGGACGAAACCATCCAGGTGGAGCCGGAATACGTGGACTACATGGACATCTCCCCCCGTATGATGGTGTCCATCGCCACGGCCATGATCCCCTTCCTGCCCAACGACGACGCCAACCGCGCCCTGATGGGCGCCAACATGCAGCGGCAGGCCGTGCCTCTGCTGCGGCCGGAGGCCCCCATCGTGGGCACCGGTATGGAGCACAAGATCTGCCTGGATTCCGAGGTGGTGGTGCTGGCCGAGGGCGACGGCGTGGTCACCAAGGTGGACGCCACCAACGTGTCCGTCCGCTATGACAGCGGCGAGACCAAGGACTATAAGCTCATCAAGTTCCTGCGCTCCAACCACGGCACCTGCATCAACCAGAAGCCCATCGTTTCCGTGGGCGAGCGAGTCCACGGCGGCGACGACCCCACGGTGCTGGCCGACGGCCCCGCCACCGATCAGGGCGAGATCGCCCTGGGCCGCAACATCCTGGTGGGATTCATGACCTGGGAGGGCTATAACTACGAGGACGCCGTGCTGCTCAACGAGCGGCTGGTGAAGGAGGACGTTTACACCTCCATCCATATCGAGGAGTATGAGATCGACGCCCGGGATACCAAGCTGGGACCCGAGGAGATCACCCGGGATATCCCCAACGTGGGCGAGGACGCCCTGAAGGACCTGGACGAGCGCGGCATCATCCGCGTGGGCGCCGAGGTCCACGCAGGCGACATTCTGGTGGGCAAGGTCACCCCCAAGGGCGAGACCGACCTCACTGCCGAGGAGCGTCTCCTGCGGGCCATCTTCGGCGAAAAGGCCCGGGAGGTCCGGGACACCTCCCTGAAGGTGCCCCACGGCGAAAGCGGCATCATCGTGGACGCTAAGGTGTTCACCCGGGAGGCCGGCGACGAGCTGGGGCCCGGCGTGAACCAGGTGGTCCGTGTGTATATCGCCCAGCGGCGCAAGATTCAGCCCGGCGACAAGATGGCCGGCCGCCACGGCAACAAGGGCGTGGTGTCCCGGGTCCTGCCCCAGGAGGATATGCCCTTCCTGCCCGACGGCACCCCCCTGGACATCGTGCTGAACCCCCTGGGCGTGCCCTCCCGTATGAACATCGGCCAGGTGCTGGAGGTCCATCTGGGCTACGCCGCCAAGACCCTGGGCTGGAAGGTGGCCACCCCCATTTTCGACGGCGCCACCGATAAGGACATCACCGAGGCCCTGACCCAGGCGGGTCTGGACCCCCAGGGCAAGAGCTGGCTGTACGACGGACGCACCGGCGAGCGGTTCGACAACAAGGTCACCGTGGGCTATGTGTACTTCCTGAAGCTGCACCACCTGGTGGACGATAAGATCCACGCCCGGTCCACCGGCCCCTACTCTCTGGTGACCCAGCAGCCCCTGGGCGGCAAGGCCCAGTTCGGCGGCCAGCGCTTCGGCGAGATGGAAGTCTGGGCGCTGGAGGCTTACGGCGCGGCCTATACCCTGCAGGAGATCCTGACGGTGAAGTCCGACGACGTCACCGGCCGCGTGCAGACCTACGAGGCCATTGTCAAGGGCCACAACGTGCCCACCCCCGGCGTGCCCGAGTCCTTCAAGGTGCTGGTGAAGGAGCTGCAGTCCCTGTGCCTGGATATCCAGGTGCTGGACGAGGACGGCAACCAGATCGAGCTGAAGGAGGACGAGAACGCCCCGGATTCCTTCAACCTGGCCCGGATGGACGCCGAGGACGACCGCCGCAATCGCTACGCCGACGAGAGCGAGCTGGCGGACGCAGGCTTCGACTATGTGCCCGAGGAAGAGGTGGAGGCCTCCTACGACGGCGCGGACGATGAATTTTAAGGAACAGGAGGAGCATAGAGCATGAGTTATCCCACTTTTGACGCCATTAAAATCGGAATCGCTTCTCCGGAAATGATTCGCGAGTGGTCCTACGGCGAGGTGAAGAAGCCCGAGACCATCAACTACCGCACCCTGAAGCCCGAGCGGGACGGCCTGTTCTGCGAGCGCATCTTCGGGCCCACCAAGGACTGGGAGTGCCACTGCGGCAAGTATAAGAAGATCAGCTTCAAGGGCAAGATCTGCGACCGCTGCGGCGTGGAGGTCACCCGGGCCAAGGTGCGCCGTGAGCGCATGGGCCACATCGAGCTGGCCACCCCCGTCAGCCATATCTGGTATTTCAAGGGCATCCCCTCCCGGATGGGCCTGCTGCTGGACATCAGCCCCCGGATCCTGGAGAAGGTCCTGTACTTCGCGGCGTATATCGTCACCGACCCCGGCGAGACCCCTCTGCTGCGCAACCAGCTGCTGTCCGAGAAGGAATACCGGGACATGCGGGAGAAGTATGAGGACGATTTCGACGCCGGCATGGGCGCCGAGGCCGTGAAGAAGCTCCTGCAGCAGATCGACCTGGAAGAGCTCAGCGCCCAGCTCCATGCGGAGCTGAAAACCGTCACCGGCCAGAAGAAGGCCCGGGTGGTGAAGCGCCTGGAGGTGGTGGACGCCTTCCGTCTGTCCGGCAACAAGCCGGAGTGGATGGTCATCGACGTTCTGCCGGTGATCCCCCCGGAGCTTCGGCCCATGGTCCAGCTG
>OGHU01001179.1_pt1 | contig 15941 bp, 15 predicted proteins | sample 1571521 | NCBI WGS metagenome assembly OGHU01 (sample SAMEA2581963, study PRJEB24529) | metagenome | biome: Human gut stool | place: China | collected 2011 | reverse complement strand
ATATATGCAGATGGCAGATTATAAAGCTTTACAGCAGGCAGGAGTAGCATTTCAGTTGAATATACCTTCGTTGGCAGGTATGTATGGCAGGCATGTGCAGAAAAAAGCGGAAGCCCTGCAAGAGGCAGACATGTATACTTTGCGTGGTAACGACACTCATTCCTTGGTTTTCTTTCAGAATTTACTGAATGAGAAAATCAGAAAATAACAATAATTGAAGCAAATGTCAAGCGATATATCTCAAAATAATAAACGTATAGCTAAAAATACTTTCGCCTTGTATTTTCGCACATTCATAACGATGATTGTGGGCCTGTATACCGGCCGTGTGATGCTTCAGGCATTGGGTGTTGATAACTACGGTATTAATGCAGTGGTAGGTGGGATAGTGGCTATGAGTTCACTTATTACCAGTACCATGTCTGCAGCTATTAGCCGTTATATCACATACACATTGGGTCAGGGGAACAAAGGTCGGCTGAAGACAATGTTTTCTACTTCTATCAATGCGCAGATTGTGATGGCTGTGATTGTTGCATTAGTGCTGGAGATAGCAGGTGTATGGTTTCTTAATCACGAAGCCAATATACCGGAAGGGCGTATGGAAGCTGCCAACTGGGTGTTGCAATGCTCTATTGTCACATTAATGATATCTTTGATTAGTTCTCCTTTCAATGCTTTGATTATAGCTTATGAGCGGATGACAATTTATGCTTATATGAGCATTATGGATGTTACATTGAAACTTGCTATTTGCTTTATTATTATAGTGTATGATGGTGATAGGCTTGTATTGCTTGCGCTTTTACAAATAGCAGTCACTTTATGTATGAATATATTTTATGGTTGGTATTGTAGTAGAAATTTTGAGGGGACTTACTATAGCCCCCGTTTATTGGATAGAGGTTTGTTGAAAGAACTTACAGTATTTAGCGGATGGAATCTGATGAATAATGGTGCATACGTTTTTGCTACGCAGGGGGTAAACATGCTTGTCAATGTATTTTTTGGTGTGGTTTATAATGCTTCTCGTTCTGTAGCTATGGCTGTAAATAGTGCCGTTCAAGGTTTTGTCGGAAATTTTACGATGGCATTTTCGCCACAGATAACTAAAAGTTATGCAGCCGGTGATACTGCTTATGCAGTTCATTTGGCTAATAAAGGAACAAAGTTTACGTGGTTGATGATGTATATTTTTATCGTACCTGTCTGCATGGAAGCTGAGACCCTTTTACGACTTTGGCTTGGAGAGGTTCCGGAACTTGCGCCTTTGTTCTTGCGTTTTGCTATGTTTGAATCGCTTGCCGTATCTTCGGGGCAGAATCTTTTTAAATTGATACAGGCGGATGGGCATATTAAGAGCTATACGGTTCATGCAGCGCTGACTGCCGGCTTGATATTTCCTTTGGTTTGGTTGCTTTTTTATATGGGTGCACCTGTTTGGGTGGCTTATCTTATCTTTATTATAGATTTTCTATTTCTTAATCTTGTGCGCTTTTATGACCTTAAACGTTTGATGGTATTTTCTGTTTTTCAATTTTTGAAAGATTGCATTATTCCCTGTGTATTGGTATCCGTTGCTTCGTTTATAGTACCGGTTATATTAGCTCATTATATGGAAGAAGGAATTATTCGTTTTTTTGTTAATGGAGCGGTTTCTGTTTTTTGGACATCTTTGTGTTGTATTGTATTTGGTCTCACAAAGAGCGAACGTATATTTTTGAGAGATAAAGTTTTTTTTATATTAAAGAAAAACATTAAAAAGTAACTATGTTGCAAATTACCGATAAAAGTAAATGTTGTGGTTGTAATGCTTGTGTGCAGCGTTGTCCCAAACAATGTATAGTTATGCATGAGGATGAAGAAGGATTTCTTTATCCTCAGGTTGATGTTACATTGTGTGTAGACTGTGGTCTTTGTGAAAAGGTTTGTCCGATGCTTGCTCAAAATGATGTTAAAAAAGCACTTCAAATATTTGCGGCAAAAAATAAGAATGAGCATCAACGCTTACGTAGTTCTTCGGGGGGAATTTTTATTCTTCTAGCGGAGCAAACGATTAAAATGGGTGGAGTTGTTTTTGGAGCTCGGTTTGATAAGAATTGGGAAGTTGAACACTGTTATGTAGAAACTATCGAAGAGCTTGAACCGTTAATGCGTAGTAAATATGTCCAAAGTAGGATTGGTAATACATATAAGGAAGCGGAACAGTTCTTGAAAGAGGGTAGAAGAGTATTGTTTGTAGGTACTTCGTGTCAAATATTGGGATTACATAAATTTCTAAGAAAAGACTATAATAATTTACTTTCTGTAGATTTTATTTGTCATGGTGTACCTAGTCCGGGGGTATGGCGCAAATATCTTCAAGAAATAAAGAATAATGCCTCGCTTTGCGAGGCTGCTGGAAAAAATACGGTTTTGCCTTTTTCTCTAAAATTTATGCCTGTTATAACAGGCATAAATTTTAGAGAAAAAGGATTGGGTGGCTATGGTTGGAAAAAATTCGGTTTTGTTGTTCACGGTAAGTCGCCCTTAAAGGGCGACCAAAATTCGGTTTTGTTGTCCACTATATTTAATGAAAATGCTTTTATGAAAGCTTTTTTATATAATTTCATTTTGCGTCCTTCATGTTATTCATGCCCTGTTAAAAAAGGGAAAAGTGAGAGTGATCTTACTATTGCAGATTTTTGGGGAATAGAAACTATCTATCCAGATTTTGATGATGATAAAGGTGTTGGAGTGATGTTTGTACACTCTGAAAAAGGAAGCAATATTCTTAATTTAATAGATATTGATTTATTATCTGTAAAATATGATGAAGCTATAAAAAACAATCCAGCATATTATACTTCAGTAGCAGTTCCTTATGGTAGAGTTAGGTTTTGGAAATTTTTTAATACAGGTAAAACCCTAGTTGAATCAACGTTATTAGCTCTCTTTTCACCTTTATCAATTAGAATTAAAACTAAGGTGGTATTGATTCTTAAAAAAATAATTGGAGTTAAAAATATATATAATTGATACTGCAATATAGAGTAGGCAAATTATATGCAAAACAATAATATAATGACTATGAATAAGTTTGTTGCTATAATCACACAACCTTTGATGACTAATTATGGATGTTTGCTTCAAAATTGGGCTATGCAGCAAGCTGTAAACAAGTTGGGATATCAATCTATTACTTTTGATCAAAGTGAGTGGTATCCACCTTTGGGTATTCGATTAAAAATTGCAGTTAAACAATTGCTGAATGTAAGTACCCCTAATGTTTTTGAGCAGTTTATAACTCAAAATATTAATAGGACATCTAAAGCTTATTTTATGTCTGATTTTGTAGCATTTGATAAGAAATATCATCCTCATGCTTATATTGTAGGAAGTGATCAGGTATGGCGTCCTCGATATAATAGATTGTTAGATGCGTCATTTCTTATTTTTACTACTAATAGTAGAAAAATTGCCTATGCTGCCTCTTTCGGAACAGATAAATGGGAGTTTAATGAACAACAGACAGCAGCATATTCAAAGGCAATACGACAATTCAGAGCAATAGGGGTTCGTGAACAGTCTGCAATAACTCTTTGCAAAGATTATTGGGATGTTGATGTGACATTAGTATTGGATCCTACATTGTTGTTGACGGCGGAGGAGTATTTTCCGTTGTTAAATAAGTCAAATAAGCAAAATCATGTTTTTACTTATATATTAGATAGTGAAAGTTGGAAGAGAGTAGCTGTAAAATCTATATGTATGCAAAAACAGATATGTGAATTGGCAGGAATGTATGATATGGATGGACAAATCCATGAACGTATTTCGGTAGGAGAATGGCTTACTTATCTTAGCCAATCAAAATTTGTAGTCTGCGATTCTTTTCATGGTACTGTTTTTAGTATATTGATGCATCGTCCGTTTTTGGTATTGGGAAATTCCAAAAGAGGAAATACGCGTTTGTTGTCTATACTTAAAGCTGTTGGTCTTGAAAATCGCTTGATTCAAAAAAATGATTCTATTGATATGTCGCATTTGCCAGATATCAATTGGAGTGATGTTGATTTACGTCTCTCAAAATTAAGAAGTAATTCAATGGAATTTTTATTGAAAGCATTAGCGTGATGAAAAATAGAAATAAACTTCCACTTGTTTCTATAATTGTTCCTGTTTACAAAGCAGAGGCTTATGTTGCTACTTGTATTGAAAGTATACAAGCTCAAACTTGTACCGATTGGGAACTTATATTGGTAGATGATGGTAGTCCTGATAATAGTGGGCAGATTTGTGATAATTATGCATTTGGAGACGAACGAATAACTGTTATTCATAAGATGAATGGTGGAGTTTCGGCTGCAAGAAATGATGCATTAAAGATTGCCAAAGGGAAATATCTTAGTTTTGTTGATTCAGATGATTATGTGTTACCTTCATATCTTAGTGATATGCTAGCGTGTGAAGCTGATGTTGTTGTTACAGGATATATAAATCGTTATGAACCACAAACTAGAAAAGAACATTATCGTCCCATTGCTGGGGATAGGTTTTATTCGGTAGAGAATAGAAATCTAGCCGATGGTCTTTCTGATATAGAAATGGATTATCGTTGGTTGGGACCTGCTGCAAAATTGTATCTACGAGATATTGTAAATAAGCATAACATTCTGTTTGATGAGTCATTGGATTATGGTGAAGATCATCTTTTTAATATGGAATTCGGTAAGCATGTGAAAAGTATAGCCTTTCTTAATCGGTATAACTATATTTATATGCATCGTAATGTGTTTTCGCTTACAAATAGACAAATAGATAGTGAAATCATGTTCAAATATATAACAAAATTATATATAATAAGAAAGGTGTATATAGATACGATTTGTTTTGGAAATAAACAATATCAGAAATTTGTATGCTCAGAGCTGTCTTCGTATTATTGGAGAACACTCTTTACGTTGTTAACAGAACAAAAAAAGACAAATAAAAACAAATGTGAACTTATTCGATTAGTTGTGAGGAAATTACCACGTAGTGTGTTGTACGATAAACAATATCAATTATCTGTCACTTATCGGATAGTGAGATATGTTTACACTGTATTACCAATAAATGTAGCGACTTTCATTTTGGGGATTTTTCATAGAAAATAGTTACTTCCCATGTTATAATATAAAATATATCAGTTATTGTTTGTAAGTAATTTAGATATGCTTTGTACGTTTTTAACTAAGCTTCGTAATTGGAGCATTAAAGAAGAATATAATATCGGTTTTGTAGATAATACCTATGAGGACATTATTAGTGGTAAACCATTATCTGTAAAATGGATGGCCCATAGCTATAAGGATAGTTGGTTTGCGGATCCATTTATTCTTGACGTGACTGATACACAGATATATCTTTTAGTAGAAGATTTTTATTATCCAATAGGGCGTGGACGGATCTCATTGTTGAAAGTTAACCGAAGGACTTATGTATGTGAAGAGCGTATACCTCTTCTTACACTTAACACACATTTAAGTTTTCCTGCAATTTTCCGTATAGGGAATGAGGTTTTCGTATATCCGGAAAGTGGATTGAGTGGGAAGTTGAAGTTGTATAGATACGAAAATGAAAAAATGATTGAAGTAGAAACTTTGGCGGAAGGAACTTTTAGTGATGCTATAATAACGAATTTGTGGGGAAGCGATTATTGTTTTACAACGTGTAGTAGTACTCCGGAAGAAGAAACTAGCATACAATATATTTATCGTATTGATCGACAGAACTTGATATTTCAACTATTCCAAAAAATAAGATTTAAAGATAAAACAGCTCGTAATGCTGGTGATTTCTTTAAAATTGGTAATAGAATTTACCGTCCTGCTCAAGATTGTCGAAAAAATTATGGTGGAGGCATTATTATTCATGAAGTGTTTCAATATTCTAATGGTGAATTTGGTTTTAAAGAAGTTTGTCGATTGAATGCTAAATATAAGAATTTGCAATTAGGCGCGCATACTTTTAATAGTTACAAAGGCATATTTGTTATTGATGCTCATGGATATTGTAATCCTTTGTTGGCCCGTATTGCAAAATTATTTATGTGAAAAGTATTAATGCTTTTGTATGAGAATAAATAATTTCCGTGAAGTAAATAGCAGGAGTATTGGTGGAGATGATGTATTTCTAAAAATGTCCTGTTGTGGTTGTTCTGCTTGTTTGCAGAAATGTCCTAAAAAATGTATTGAAATGCATGAGGATGCAGAGGGCTTTTTGTATCCTGAAATAAATGATGACTTTTGTATTGATTGTGGGATTTGTTATAATGTATGTCCTGTAAAAAATCAAAAGCCTAATTGTAAACCTTTGGCTTTTTATGCTAGTCAAAGCAAAGATGAAACGCTTAGGTTGCAAAGTAGTTCTGGGGGAATTTTTAGTTTACTTGCTGAATATACTATTCGTAAAGGAGGTATAGTGTTTGGTGCTCGATTTAATGAAAAAATGGAATTGGTACATGAATATACAGAGACAATAAATGGATTGGCTCCTTTTCGTGGTAGTAAATATGTTCAATCGAAAATTGGAGATTCTTTTAAGCAAGTAGAATATTTCTTAAAGCAGGGAAGAATGGTTTTATTTTCAGGGGTTCCTTGCCAGATTGCTGCTTTGAAACTTTATTTACAAAAGGAATATGATAATTTGTTGACGGTAGATGTGATTTGTCATGGAGTTCCTAGTCCTGGAGTTTTTCGTGAATACATTAAGTATTTAGGTAAAGGAAATAAAATCATAAATATTAATTTTCGTGATAAACATACAGGATGGACTGGATATTCAACATCTTATACTCTTTCTAATGGCAAACATAAACATTTTCGTACGTTTTTTGATTATTTTTTAGGTGCAGGATTGAGGCTGCATTATTTTTTACGCCCTTCTTGTTTTAGATGTCCTGCTAAGAGTGGGAAGAGTGGAAGTGATTTAACTTTAGGTGATTTGTGGCATATAAAGTATGTCCCAGAAATACATAATGATGATAAAGGAGCAAGCTTACTAGCTGTTCATACATTAAAAGGGAAAGATATACTACGTTTTTTGGATGTTAACGTAATGATACCTCAAAATGAAGATAATGTACGTATGTATAATGCGTCTTTTTATGTGAGTCCAGATATTCCAAAAGATAGAGAACTTTTTTGGCAAGAATATGCATTGTATGGCTTTATGGCTGTAAAACAGTACTGTAAAAAACTAAGACCAACAAGGTTGCAAAATAGATGGATAGTTTGTAAGATTGAATTAAAAAAATATCTCACTAAATATATTTTGAATTTAAAATAGTTTTAATACAATGAAAATAGGAATATTAACACAAGCACTTCGTGTAAATTATGGTTGTTTAATGCAAAATTACGCTTTGCAACAAACATTAAAAAAAATGGGACATGAACCAATAACTGTTGATTTTAGTTTTCGTTATAAATATGATAATTATTTTCGTCAATTACTAGGATGGGTTAATAGAATGCGTTTATATTATTTAAATAATGTAAACATTTCTCCTTGTTTTGAGTTGCGCCCCAATGAGAATTTACAGTTTTATATAGCTAAACACACTCGTGAGTGGGTGCGTAAGAATATAAATACGACACGTGATATTCTTTATTTTGAAGAATTAGAAGATATTGATAGAGAAAATGATTTTGATGCTTATGTTGTAGGTTCTGATCAAGTGTTCATTCCTTACTATGCTTCTTGGTTTATGGGTAAATTTATACATAGAAAAGGAGTTAAGATGTATGCTTATGCAGCTTCTTTTGGAAAAGGAGAATGGCTTTTAGATTCAAAGGAAACAGAAGAGACAAAATTACTTGCATCTAATTTCATAGCCATTTCTGTTCGCGAAAGATCCGCTGTTGATCTTTGTAGAAATTATTGGGGAATAGATGCAAAGCATGTATTAGATCCTGCATTGCTTCTTGATGCTGAAGACTATTTGAAAACAATTACATTAAAGCGAGAAAGTAATATATTATTTGCATATGTGCTTGATGAATCTAGTCTTAAAAGAGATATCGTAGAAGCTATGGCTAATTCTAGGAAATTAAAGATATATCGTTGTATGCCTAAAGAGGAATTAATAAATGGTGTAACAAAGAATTTAGATAATTGTATTTATCCTCCAGTGGATAATTGGTTGAATGGATTTAATAATGCAACTTGTGTGGTGACAGATTCTTTTCATGGAGTAGTTTTTTCGATTATTTTTAGGAAACCATTTGTTGTGATTGGTAATACTCAACGTGGTATGGCGCGTTTTGAATCTTTGTTGACAATGTTAGGACTCGAAAATAGAATGGTAAAGGATGTAGATAGTGCTATTGAAATGATGGATATTTCTATTGACTATGAGAGCGTTTATGCAATTCTAAAATGTAAACGTTGTGAGGCATTGAATTTTTTGTCTCAAATTAGTGAATAAAATTATGAATATTCAGAATGCTCGTTTATTATTGATAGCTCAGTATGCAGCGCCTTATGAGGGGAATTTTATAGCTTCTTTAAAAACACTTGAAGTAATACTTAAGGAAAAATTTGATTGTGAAGTAGCTTATGTTTTTCCTAAAGCTGTTTATTCGTTGCCTTGGATGCAACAATTTATGCTTGAGCATAGGACTTTTTTTACGTGTAATGATGTGCGTCACTCTTATACGGAGTTAGAAAAAATAAGAGAAGAATATATGCCAACACTTGTTCATACTCATTTTGATGGATATGATTTAGTTGTAAATAAGGTGTTTTTTAATGGAGTGAAGAGAGTATGGCATATGCATAATCACCTTTCATATGTGAGTCATCCTTTAAAAGCTATGTATCAAATGTGGTGTTTTTTACAACATTATGGTTTTCAAAGTAGAAATGTAAATATAATATCTGTTAGTGATGAGATGAGAAAATTTGTTGAGAGGTGGCAGTTGAGGGCTTTGCATAAATCTGGAAGAATACAATATATTCCTAACGGCATTGATCTATCAAGAGTTTTGAATAAACGTAAGCCAAGAATTTCTGATGATAAATTTATTTTTCTGGCATTTGGTGGTAGAAATTCTTCAAAGAGAATAGATGTGTTGCTGGAAGCAGGAAAAGAATTGATAAAGTTAAGGAATGATTTCCAAGTTTTTATAACGAAAGGAACGGATACAGAAGCGGTCGTCAATAACTATTTTCAAGGTAATCTTCCGTCATGGGTTATATTGAAAGATCAAACAGAAGATATTGCTTCTCTTTTTAATTCAGTTGATTGTTTTATCAGTAGCAGTGAGCATGAAACATTTTCTTATGCTATTTGTGAAGCATCGGTATTTGGACTTCCTGTGATTCAAAGTGATATAGCAGGGACAATGTGGAATGCTAAGAATCCATCAACTCGTTTATTTAAGGTAAATGATCCACTTGCTTTGTGCAAACAGATGAATTTTATTATCGATGCAGATAAAGAAGAATTGGAAAAGCAAATCCAAGTTACAATTGAGAATAATAGACGTGACTATTCATTGGAGCAATGGGCACATAATGTGATAAGTTTTTATAAACAAATTTAATGAAGAAGAAGCGTTATTTGTTTTTATATGGTCCTTTAAACGGTGGTGGTGCCGAGAGAGTTTTGCTTGATATATTGCGTAATTTTGATTATACTCAAAATGAAATACACTTATGTCAGTTTTGCGGTGGTGGAACACTTGTAGATGAAGTGCCGGCGGAAGTAGTAAAACATGAGATGTGGTTGGGGTATACGTTGGGTTACAAATTGGCTTATCGTGCATCATTGAAATTTGGTTGGCATGAATTGCTGCGTCATCAGTTTCATAAAACAATGGATGCAAGCGGGGACTTTGATGTTGTGATTAGTTTCCTTGAAGGTATGCCGTTACGTATTCATTATTTGTTGGATATAAAGAAAGGTAGGCAGGTAACCTGGGTACATTGTGACTTATTACGTTTTCAATATACAGATAATCAATTTAGGGCAGGTGAACAGTTGGCTGCATACAATGCTATGGATACTGTAGTATGTGTAGCACAGGATACAGAACGCGCTTTTAGGGAACGTTTTCCCATGTGTACGGCCCAAACTAAAGTAATATACAATCCTATTGATATTGCTAAGGTAGAGTGTATGGGAGCTGAAGAAATAATTAACAATGATCGTTTCACTATCGTTATGACAGGGAGGTTGACTCCTCCTAAGCAAGTACAACGTTTTGTTTTGATAGCCAAACGTTTTAAAGATATAGGTCGCAATGATGTTCTTTTTCAATGGATAGGTGACGGTGAATTGCGTAGTGAAATGGAACAACAAATTCACAATCTCGGTGTAGAAGATATGGTGCAAATAATAGGTTTCAAACGAAATCCTTTTCCTTATGTAAAATCTGCTGATATGATGTTTTGTTGTTCAGGCTATGAAGGCTTCTGCTTGGCTATTTGTGAGGCAATGGTACTTGGTATACCGGTGGTCAGTACAAAAACATCTGGTCCGATAGAAATTATAGATAATAACAAGTATGGAATATTGTGCGATCATGACGAGGATTCTATGTTTGATGCTGTGTTTAAAATGGTGAATGATGCAGAATTGCGCAAACATTATGCTGTGGTAGGTCGAGAACGTGTGCAGAAATATGCTGCAGAAGAATGCATGAAGCAGATATATCAGTTATAATTTATAATGAAAAAACGAATATTATTTCTTATAAGTAATTTGGAAACCGGTGGTGTGAGCAAGAGTATGGTGAGCTTGCTTAATACTATTGACAGACAGAAATATGATGTTTCATTGTGGATAGCATCTCCTCATGGTGTACTTTTTTCACAGATACCAAAGGAAGTGAAGATTTTTTCTGATCAAAGAATTACTGCACTTTTTCAGGGGGGTACCGGTTACGTTTATTTGTTAAAGCAAGGCTGTTTACTTTTGTTTTTGGGAAATTTATTTCGCATGTTTTTAACAAAGGTTTCTAAAGCATGGGCCGGACGTTTATTGGCTTGGTTGATGCCTGCAATTGGTGATGGTGAATTTGATTTAATTGTTGACTATAATGGTCAACAACAGTTGTATTATATGGTCAATAAATTGAAGGGTAAAAGGAAGGTTACTTTCTTTCACAGTGATTATTCTCAATGGTCTTATTATTACACCGCTGATAAAAAATATTTTCCTAAAGTTGATGCTATATTTACTATTTCCCCTCATTGTGTAGAAGTCTTAAAAGAATGGTTCCCTAAGCAAGCAGATAAGATACATTTGATGGAAAACATAACTTCACCGATACTTGTGAACAGATTATCAGAAGAGTCTTTTAATAATCCGTGGCGTGAAGGAGCTGTGAAGTTGGTGACAGTAGGCCATGTAACTGATACTAAAGGTTCTCATTGGGCCATTGAAGCTGCACATATTCTGAAAGAACGTGGGATAGATGTACATTGGGCGTTTGTGGGTGCTGTCAGTGATGTTCCACGATATGCTAAAATGATAGAACAATGGAATTTGCAAGATAATATAGCTCTCCTTGGGATTACTTCCAATCCATATCCTTATATAAAATCGGCTGATATATTTGTACATCCTTCCCAATTTGAGGGTAAAAGTATAGCTCTTGATGAAGCGAAACTCTTGTGTAAACCGATTGTCGTTACAAACTTTTCTACTGTTCATGATCAGTTTCAGGATGGTATGAATGGCAGTGTTTGTGAAATGAATCCTGTTGCTATTGCTAATGCTATTGAAATGCTTATCAGAAATAAAAACTTGCGGAAAAAGTATATTGATTATTTGAAAAAGAATGGAGTAGATAACACTTCGGAAATAGATAAAATTTATAAATTAATTGATTAATAAATAATGTTTTCATTATATACACTTGACATTCTGTATAATGTTACTTTTTTTATTACGCTTATTTATGGGTGGCAGATATATTCAGGTTCGGCAGCAATAAGAGGTAATACTAAAGGTATTGCATTTATGTTTGCTGTGTTTGCAGCACTTATGCTTGGATTATATGATATTGGTTATGGTTACAGTGGTGACCGTGAATTGTATGCGTATTTCTTTTTACAGCATGTAAATTCTGATATAAGTTGGAATGAAATTTTGTCAAACAAAGAGTGGGCATTTTACTTATATCAAAATCTGACTAGTTTTCTTGAAGAACCACAGTATTGGTTTGTACTTACGGCCTTTATTTATGTTTTCAATTATTATTTTGTGGCTAAAAAGATAGCTCCGGAAAATACTCTTTTATTGTTTTTGGCTGTTGTGGGTGCATTCTGTTTTAACAGCTATGGTACAAATACTATTCGTGCTGGCTTGGCTCTTTCTTTTGTGGTAGTAGGGATGACATATTATGAAAATATTTGGAAAAGCTTTGTATTCTTTTTCATAGCTTATAATATCCATCATTCAACGGCTATTCCGATTGCAGCTTTTTTAGTCGCAAAATATTATAGCAAACCAAAGCTTTTCTATTATTTTTGGTTTGTATGTGTTGTATTAAGTGCCGTTGCTGGTAATTTGTTTACCAGTCTTTTTTCTGCATGGGGGGATGATTTTGATTCACGTACCAGCTATCTGACAACAACGGAAACACATTATAACATAGGTTTTAGAATAGACTTTATTTTGTATAGTTGTGTGCCGATAATTATAGGATATATCTATCAAAATAGATTACATTATAGAAATGAATTTTATTCATTGATTCATAATACGTATATAATAGCTAATGCTTTTTGGGTTTTGGTGATTCGTGCCAATTTCTCGGACCGTTTTGCTTATTTATCTTGGTTTATGTATGCATTGGTTATGATGTATCCCTTATTGGAAAGTCCTGATTATTTTAATAATGTACGTCAGAAGATCTTTTGGACTTTATTTGGTATAAATTTATTTACTTATTTTATGTATTGGCGATGATAACAGTTTTTACTCCTACGTACAATAGAGCGCATTTATTACGGAGACTTTATGGTAGTCTTTGTGAACAAACTGTCCTTAAATCAGGATTGAGTCATCCTTTTGAATGGGTGGTGGTGGATGACGGCTCGACCGACAACACGGAAGAGTTGATGCAAACAATTTTTGCAGAGCAGAAGATATCAGTAAATTATATAAAAAAAACTAATGGAGGAAAGCATACTGCAATAAATAGAGGGGTTAGGGAAGCAAAAGGTGATTTGTTTTGGATTTTGGATAGTGATGATACATTGCCTGTCAATGCTATAGAATTGGTGTTAACCTATCTCCCACAGATGAAAAGAGTAAAAGCCGGTGGCATTTGTGGTTATATGGCGCATCATAATGGTGAGATTATAGGAAATCCAGTTGTAAGTCAACCTCAAATAGTATCATCGATAGAAATGCGCTATAAATTGGGGATAATGGGGGATATGATGGAGATTTTTGAAACATCGGTTTTACGTGAATTTTCTTTTCCTGAAATAGAAGGTGAGCGTTTTTGTCCTGAAGTATTAGTATGGTATCGTATAGCGCAAAAGTATAAGTTGCTTCTTGTACCTGATATTCTTTATTACCGAGATTATCTTGATGGAGGATTGACGGATAATATTATAAAAATTCGTATGAAGAGTCCTGTAGGAACTATGATGACATATTCGGAATTATTTAATCTTGATATATCATTAAAGTATAAATTACGTAATGCTATTAATTATTGGCGTTTTGCATTCTGTACAGAGAATAGAAATATAAAAATAGCATCGTGGGGTAATTTGATTGCTCCATTGGGATGGTTAATGCATTTGAGAGACAAAAGTAAAGTCAAATTATGAAAATTCTTCATGTAATTACTACCCTTTATACAGGAGGTGCAGAAAAGCTGATGGTTGATTTGCTTCCACGTATGAAACAGGCGGGGCATAAAGTAGAGTTGTGTGTATTTGATGGTACTCGTACGCCTTTTTTTGAACAGTTGGAAAAAAACGGAATAAGAATCCATTGGTTTCATAAGGGAGGAAGTGTATACAATCCGTTAAATATATACCGTCTTTGGCGTTTGATGCGTAAAGGTTGGGATATTGTGCATACACATAATACCGCACCGCAGTTATTCGCCGCCTTCGGCGAAGTGTTATGCTCTGTGGTGCTTGTCACCACAGAGCATAACACTTCCAATCGCAGACGCGATTGGAAGTGGTATGCATGGCTTGACAAATGGATGTTTCGTCAATATAAAGAAGTGATATGTATTAGTGATCAAGCAGAGATAAATCATCGTAAACACATTGGTGAGAATAGCAATAATATATGTACGATATATAATGGCATTGACTATTATAGGTATGCTAATGCTATTCCGGATGAGAATATAAAAACTATAGGGAAGAAGATTATTACTAATGTAGCCGGATTTCGTTATCAGAAAGACCAACCGACCCTTATTAAGGCGATGAAGTATCTTCCTGAAGATTATCATCTTTGTCTTGTTGGGGATGGAGAACGTAGAGCTGAGTTTGAAACACTGGTAAAAGAACTTGGTTTGGAACAACGTGTGCATTTGTTGGGATTGCGTAGTGATGTGCCTGAAGTACTTGCTGCAAGTGACTATGTTGTAATGTGCAGTCATTATGAAGGTCTTTCGCTTTCATCTCTTGAAGGTATGGCGTCAGGTAAGCCTTTTTTGGCAGATAATGTGGATGGTTTACGTGAAATTGTTGAAGGAAATGGCGTTTTGTTTGAACATGAAGACGCTGAGGGATTTGCTGCTGCTATATTAAAACTTGATAGCGATAAAGAATATAGAGAGCAGATAGTGAAACAATGCCAAGCTAAAGCGGCTAATTATGACATTAGTGTGATGACAGAGAAATATTTGACGTTATATAAAGAAGTATTAGCACGATGACTAAGCAAGAAACACAGATAATGAAAGGTGTAGCAATATTATTAATGATATTTCTTCATCTTTTCAATCAAATGTCTAATGTAGAGCTATGCAGATCATTTATATACATTGGTGATATACCTTTTGTATATTGGTTGTCGGCTGCTGCAAATCCTGTTGCGTTTTTTTTAATACTTTCAGGGTATGGTATGCACTTTATCCACGTTAGAGGGAAAGGGGATATTCATAGATGGAGTAGAATTGGTAAGCTATATTTACATTGGGGGGGGGATTTTAGTGTTGTTCACAATTCCTTCCTTTATTTATACTGGGAGGTATTATGTAGATTTTCAGCAAATCATAAGTAACTATACAGCCTTTAATACATCGTGGTATGGTGAAGGTTGGTTTCTTTTTCCCTTTATTTGTCTTTCGTTGTTGTCTCCATGGATTTTTAAGTTGACAGATAGATATAAAGTTAGGTGGATATTGCCGATATCATTCTTATTAGGCACATGTACAAGTTTTATTATCAGTCGTTATGGCGCACAGTATCTTTACAAAAACCATTGGCTGTACAATCCTTTTTTGATATTGCATTTAGCTCCTTCTTTCATATTTGGTGCAATGTTGCAAAGAACAGGGTTTATACATAAAATGCAGGAAAAATATAATTCCCGGTGGTTATGGTTGGCATTAATACTGGTTGTAATAATTGTATGTGTTACCCGTACAGCCGCTTGGGGTCCATTGTATGCGATGGCGTTTATAGTATTATTTCTTTCGGCTCCTCGTTGGCAATGGGTTGATAAAGGATTAATGTTGTTAGGAAATCATTCCATGAATATGTGGTTGATACATGCTTGGTTTTGTTATTATATATTTCATGATCTAACTTATTCATTAGGTTATCCATTGCTGATATACATAGCATTAATTGTGATAAGTCTATTGTGTTCTTATTTGGTAAATGCTATTTGTTCGTTGCCATTATTTATAATAGAAAAATGTCAAAACAAAAAATAATTCGTGCCTGTACAGTGCCTCAGTCTTTAGGTTTTGTTGCAG
>OGHU01001161.1_pt1 | contig 16144 bp, 6 predicted proteins | sample 1571521 | NCBI WGS metagenome assembly OGHU01 (sample SAMEA2581963, study PRJEB24529) | metagenome | biome: Human gut stool | place: China | collected 2011 | reverse complement strand
CTGGGTATGTTTATGAGTCAGCTTGTCAATCCGTACAAATATACGATCTATCCGGGATTCTATGAAAGCTGCGGACCAGAAGGAGAGAAGCTGATAGAGTATGTAGAGAAAGAATGGAAAAAGCAACCTCATGTAGGTGAAATGCCTTTGGATATTGTTGCTCAAGTAATAGAACATGGAGATAAAGCAGTAGCGGCTATTGATAAAGCAGCAGGTTCCGTCTCTTCAAATAAGGATGAATTTGCACGTTTGCAGAATGATATGCATTGTTATCGTGAGTTTGCGTATGCGTTCAACCTGAAAGTGAAAGCTGCCAAACTGGTATTGGATTATCAATGGGGAAAAGAGATTAAGAATCTTGAAGAAGCTATTCCTTTGATGGAACAAAGCTTGGAACACTATCGCAAATTGGTGGAACTGACGGACGAACATTACTTGTACGCCAACAGTATGCAGACAGCTCAACGTCGTATTCCTATCGGTGGAGATGATGGAAAGAACAAGACTTGGAAAGAACTGCTGGTACACTATGAGAAGGAATTGGAAAATTTCAAAGCCAACCTCGCTTTGTTGAAAGAAAAACAGAATGGAAATGCGGTGACTGAAACTGTCGAGATTGCTGCCTGGACTCCTGCAAACGTGAAACTGATTTCTAATTATCCGACAGTGAAAGTGGATGAGGGTATTTCTTTATTTGTGGATGTTCCAGGTAAGATAGAAGCAGTAGCTCCGGAATTGAAAGGAATGAAGGCGCTCCGCTTCAATGGAAATGAGCAGAGAGAGAAAGGCACAAGCATCACTTTCGAAACGGATGCTCCGGTGAAATTGTTAGTCGCTTATTTCAAAGACGACCAGAAAAAGTATGCAAAAGCTCCGAAACTGGAAATCGATGCGTCAGCCAATGATTACGGTCAGGCGGAACCTGTATTGACGAATGCTGTCCGTATCAATGGAATGCCTTTGGCAAATGTGCATGCATATAGTTTTCCGGCTGGAAAGCATACGTTGATGTTACCCAAAGGCTATCTGCAAGTGTTGGGATTCACGGCTGCGGAAACGAAAGTGCGTAATGCCGGGCTTGCCGGGGATGAAGAAACAATGGATTGGTTGTTTTATTAATGATAATTTATATTTCACCACAGAGGACACGGAGGACACAGAGTTCTTCTCTCTCTTTTCCGTAAGTAAAACAGAGCGATACATACGATTATAAATACGTAAGACTCTTTGTTACTCTATAGTGGATAAAAATAATAAACCTCTGTGTCCTCCGTGTCCTCTGTGGTGAAATATTAAGTATTAAACGATTAGAAAAAGTATCATGAAGAAGTTATTGCTGGCAGTTTTTAGTATAACCACTACTTTCTCTCTGTATGCGCAACGGGAAGTTCCGCAGGAACGAATGGAGCAGATTTATGAGGAAGTAAAGACACCATACAAATACGGGCTTGCAGTTGCCCCGGCAGACAATTATCATAAGATTGATTGTCCTACCGTTTTTCGCCAGGGAGACAAGTGGCTGATGACTTATGTGGTTTACAACGGTAAAGGTGGAACCGATGGTCGTGGTTACGAAACGTGGATAGCAGAAAGTGATAATCTGCTCGAATGGCGCACTTTGGGACGGGTTCTTTCTTATCGGGATGGAAAATGGGACTGCAATCAGCGTGGCGGATTTCCTGCATTGCCAGATATGGAATGGGGTGGAAGCTATGAGCTTCAGACTTATAAAGGTCGCCATTGGATGACTTATATCGGTGGTGAAGGAACGGGTTACGAAGCTGTAAAAGCCCCGCTTTATGTCGGACTGGCATGGACGAAAGGAGATATTTCTACGGCACATGAATGGGAATCTCTGGACAAACCGATTTTGAGCATCCATGATAAAGATGCCCAATGGTGGGAAAAACTGACTCAATATAAGAGTACTGTTTATTGGGATAAAGATAAAACATTGGGAGCTCCGTTTGTGATGTATTACAACGCGGGCGGACGTCATCCGGAAACGGATTTAAAGGGCGAACGTGTCGGCATTGCGCTTTCCAAAGATATGAAAACATGGAAACGCTACTCCGGCAATCCGGTCTTTGCGCATGAAGCAGATGGAACCATAACAGGAGATGCGCATATCCAAAAGATGGGAGATGTGTATGTGATGTTTTACTTCTCTGCTTTTGAACCTTCGCGTAAATATAAAGCATTCAATACATTTGCCGCCAGCTATGATTTGGTGAACTGGACTGATTGGAAAGGAGCCGACCTGATTATCCCCTCCAAGAACTACGATGAACTGTTTGCTCATAAGAGCTATGTGGTGAAACATGACGGAGTGGTTTATCATTTCTATTGTGCAGTAAACAACGCAGAACAACGTGGCATTGCCATTGCTACCAGTAAGCCGATGGGACGTTCGGCTGTCCGTTTCCCGAAACCGGAAATCAAGAACCGCCGACAAATTATTGAATTAAATGAAGGCTGGAAAACTTGGAGAGTTGAGAATGGAAAGTTGAGAGTTGAGAGTGAAAAGACTGTGAATATACCTCATAACTGGGATGATTATTATGGGTATCGTCAATTGACTCACGGCAATCTTCACGGCACCGTTCTTTACAAAAAGGACTTCACTCTCAACAACTCTCAATTCTCAACTCTCAACTCTCAACTTAAAAAATATTTCCTTCGTTTTGAAGGAGTGGGTACATACGCCACCATTACAGTGAACGGAAAGAATTTCGGTCGCCACCCCATAGGACGCACCACATTGACTTTGGATGTCACAGATGAATTGAAACAGGGAGTAAATCGCCTGGAAGTGAAAGCCGAGCATCCTGAAATGATTGCCGATATGCCTTGGGTATGTGGGGGATGTTCGTCGGAATGGGGATTCAGTGAAGGTTCCCAGCCGTTAGGTATCTTCCGTCCTGTGGTATTGGAAGTAACAGATGAGATTCGCATAGAACCTTTCGGTGTACATATTTGGAATGACGAAAAAGCTGCTAACGTATTTGTTGAAACAGAGATAAAAAATTATAGTAAAACAACAGAAACGGTAGAGTTAGTCAATAAACTAAGCAATGCCGATGGAAAACAAGTTTTCCGTTTGGTTGAGAAAGTTACTTTAGCTCCGGGAGAAATGAAAGTGATTCGCCAGCAGGCTCCTGTTGAGAATCCTATCTTGTGGAATACGGAAAATCCATATCTCTATAAATTGGCCAGCATGATTAAGCGTGATACGAAAACAACTGATGAAATTTCGACACCTTTCGGCATTCGTACCATTAGCTGGCCGGTAAAACGAAACGATGGAGACGGACGTTTTTACCTGAATGGGAAGCCCGTGTTTATCAATGGAGTATGCGAGTATGAGCATCAGTTCGGACAAAGCCATGCGTTCAGCAATGAACAGGTTGCTGCAAGGGTAAAACAGATACGTGCGGCCGGTTTCAATGCATTCCGGGATGCCCATCAGCCCCATCATCTCGATTATCAGAAGTATTGGGATGAAGAGGGAATCTTGTTTTGGACACAGTTTTCTGCCCACGTGTGGTATGACACTCCGGAGTTTCGTGAGAACTTTAAAAAATTGCTTCGTCAATGGGTGAAAGAACGTCGTAATTCTCCGTCAGTGGTGATGTGGGGATTGCAGAATGAAAGCACTTTGCCTCGTGAGTTCACACAGGAGTGCAGTGATATTATTCGGGAGATGGATCCGACTGCAAAGACAATGCGTGTCATAACAACCTGTAATGGCGGTGAAGGTACAGACTGGAATGTAATTCAAAATTGGAGTGGTACGTATGGAGGAGATGTGACGAAATACGGTCGTGAACTCTCTCAAACGAACCAATTATTGAACGGGGAATATGGAGCGTGGAGAAGCATCGGTCTGCATACGGAACCAGGGGATTTTCAAGTAAACGGAGTGTGGAGTGAAGACCGCATGTGTCAGTTGATGGAAACTAAAATTCGTTTGGCAGAACAGGCAAAAGATAGTGTTTGCGGACAATTCCAGTGGATATACAGCAGTCATGATAATCCCGGACGTCGTCAGCCAGATGAAGCGTATCGCAAAATAGATAAAGTAGGTCCATTCAATTATAAAGGATTGGTTACTCCATGGGAAGAACCGTTGGATGTATATTATATGTATCGTGCCAACTATGTTCCGGCTGCAAAAGATCCGATGGTTTACCTGGTATCACATACATGGGCCAACCGTTTTGAAAAAGGACGTCGCCGTGCCACTATCGAGGCTTACAGCAATTGTGATTCTGTATTGCTATATAATGATCTGACAAATGAAAAGGCAACCTTCCTCGGACGTAAAAAGAACAACGGAACAGGCACTCATTTTATGTGGGAAAACCGGGATATTCGTTATAATGTGCTTCGTGCTGTAGGATATTATAAAGGTAAACCGGTAGCAGAAGACCTGATCCTATTGAATGGTCTGGAGCAAGCCCCTAACTTCGAACTTCTTTATCAGGATGATAAAAAGATATTGAAAGGAGAGGCAGGATATAATTATCTGTATCGTCTCAACTGTGGAGGGGATGATTATACAGATAGCTTCGGACAGCTCTGGTTGCAGGACAATACGAATTATTCCCGTTCATGGGCGGAGAATTTCAAGGATCTGAATCCTTATCTTGCCAGTCAACGTACCACCAATGATCCGATTCATGGCACTCGTGACTGGACGTTATTCCAACATTTCCGCTTCGGACGTCACCAACTGGAATATCGTTTCCCTGTGGCAGACGGAACATATCGTATTGAACTGTATTTCACAGAGCCGTGGCATGGTACGGGCGGAAGCGCTTCTACCGACTGTGAAGGACTGCGTATATTTGATGTTGCCGTGAATGATTCTATTGTATTAGACAACTTGGATATTTGGGCTGAAAGCGGTCACGATGGAGTTTGTAAGAAAGTGGTATATGCCACAGTGAAAGGTGGGATGTTGAAAATTCATTTCCCGGAAGTGAAAGCAGGACAAGCCTTGATTTCAGGCATTGCTATTGCCAGCACAGATCAGGAACTGAAACCGACGGTATTCCCTGCATCCGGTTGGAGCTGGGAAAAGGCGGATAAAGAAGTGATGGAAAAGACTCCGAAAGAGTTACTTCCGGAAGACAAAAATGCTCGTGTCAGTATATCATACGAAACGGAAATGGCTGTACTGAAAGGCAAATTCCAAAAGAAAGAACATCGCAAACAGATCGGAGTGTTTTTTGGTAAAGGAAAAAGCAACAGCATTGAATGGAATGTTTCTACCGGGTTGGCACAAGTGTACGCCCTTCGCTTTAAATATATGAATACTACCGGAAAGCCAATACCTGTCTTGATGAAATTCATTGATTCAAAAGGAGTTGTATTGAAAGAGGACGTATTGAACTTCCCGGAAACACCGGATAAATGGAAGATGATGAGCACCACTACCGGAACCTTTATCAATGCCGGACATTACAAAGTATTACTTTCGGCAGAAAATATGGACGGAATTGCTTTTGATGCATTGGATGTTCAATAAATCTTTCTATCAATTGATTTCAATAAAACGGGATACGGATAAGGTAAACTTTCCGCATCCCGTTTCTTTTATATTCGGATCATTTTCTTAGAAATAGAATATAGATGTTATTTTTTTATGATTCAATGTTCCGATTTTAATTATTTAAAAGATAGGAATTAAATAATCTCTATCTTTGAGGACAAACAAAAAGAGCAATAATGGAAAGTAATATACCAAAGTATGATTTGCCGGTTGATTATATTGTAGGAGAGGGGTTCGCAAAAGATTTACTGAAGAGCTATAAGAATTTTCCATGTAAGATTGAATCCGGCTTATTTATTCTTTGTATAAAAGGCACTATGGAGGTGACGATCAATACCAATACCCATCATATTAGTGAAAATGATTTAATAACTTTGCCGCCTAATTGCATATTAGAGGTGCACACATTCTCATCCGATATCCAGATTTATTATGCAGGCTTTTCATCTCATTTTATAGAAAGTATAAATTTGATGAAAGCTACCCAGCACCTTCTTCCGGTAATTATGGAGAATCCGATAGTTGCTTTATCTCCACTTCAGGCCTGTAGTTATAAAATGTTTTATGAATCATCTATTCTTTCATACGCTTCACTTAGGACGCGCGAAAATAAGGAGATAGTAAAAGCTGTTCTTACCATGTTTATCCAAGGGGCTACAGAAATATATAAGTTACAGAATAATTGGTATTTGTCTTCTCAATCAAGAAAGTATGAGATTTATCAGGAGTTTTTAAAATTAGTCATGAAACATTATACAATCCATCACGGAACATCTTTCTATGCTGATGAGTTAGGACTTAGCCTGCCCCATTTCTGTTCTACAATTAAAAAGGCGGCAGGAAATACTCCATTAGAGGTGATTGCTTCTGTCATTTTGATGGAAGCTAAATCCCGTTTAAAGTCGACCGATGAACCTGTAAAAAATATAGCTCTATCTTTAGGGTTTAATAATATCTCCTTCTTTAATAAGTTTTTTAAGCAGCATACTGGTATTACCCCTCAAGAATATAGAGGACGCTAATCTTCTGTTTTTCTATCAAATGGTAATGTAACGGTAAAACAACTACCTTTCCCAATCTCTGATTTAACGGAGATATCTCCTTGCAGGTGTTCTACAATCGTTTTACAGATAGAAAGTCCTAAACCGGTTCCCTGTTTAAAAGTATCTACTTTGTAAAAACGATCAAAGATTTCATTCAAACATTCTTGCGGAATTCCCGAACCGGTATCTTCTACAAATATTTGTACTGAATCCGCATTTCTGTTATCAAGCGTATACCCAAAATGAATATATCCTTTTTGGGTGAATTTCCGGGCATTATTAATGAAATTGCATATTACTTGTTTCAGGCGTGTAATATCTGTGTTGATATAAACATCTTCATCCGGTAATAATGACTTTATTTCAATTTCGGAAATAGGTTTCATTGCCTGTTCTTTCTCTATGTCCATCATTAAAGAGTTAAGGGAACAGTTGGAGAAAGTAAATTTAATCGTATTTGATTCAATCTTGGACAAATCAAGTATGTCGTCAATCAATCGTACTAAATGTTCGCTATTGATGCTGATTAGTCGCACGAAATCGGCACGTTCCTCTTCACTTAACTCATCATAAGTAGAACCTATAACATCAGAAAAGCCGACTATTGCATTCAGCGGCGTACGGATTTCATGACTCATATTGGCTAAAAATGCCATTTTAAGACGATCGCTTTCTTCTGCTTTTTTACGTGCCTCGATTAAGGTGTTTTCTATGTCTTTATATTCCTGAATACTCAAGCAGATTCCCACTAACCGATAGGGATGACCGGATATGTTTGCAATATAAGTTGACTGCCCTTCAAACCATTCCCAAGTACCATCCCCCCGGCGCAAACGGAATGGAACTGTTTTGTCAAAAGTTGTATTACCACTAAGTTGTACAACAAAGGCATCAGCCATAGGTTGCCGATCGTCCGGATGAATCATATTCACATATTCCTCCATTGTCAAAGTATTATTCTCTCCGGCTGGAATACCTAAATGTTCAAAATAACGATCGTCAAGAGTAAATTCACTACGGCTTATATCATAATACCATGGATAGATTCTGGTTCTTTGCAAAGCAGTATTCAGAATATATTCCTGTGTAAGCTCTACTGTAATATTGCGGAAAAAGAATAAGATCTTGTTTAAATTAGTTCTATCCCTGATCGTTGCAAATTCTCCTCTTATGGGAAATTGTGTGTAATCAACCTGTTCTTGCATGAAGGTATGTTCAGGTAATGAATACGTATTTTCTCCCTGACGAATCTTTTCCAGAATAGTCGAAAGTATATCTTCCTTTTTATTTAGCAGTTTAAATAAACGATTGGTAGGAAAGGGAAGCATATCATTGACCGACGGATGAACATGCAGTTCTGCAAAAGCCTGCTGATTGAGTTGTATAACTTCTCCATTTGTATCAAATATAATCACTCCGTCGGGTAAAATGTTTAATAATTCATCGTTATAGAGTGTCTGTTTGTAATCTTCCATTTCTTTTATTGTTTTGTACTGAATATAAGATATATGAGACATATCTTATAACAAAGAAAACCATTTCTGCGAAGATTATAACATATTTACAGCTCTTTTTGAGCGACTTATACGGTTATTTTAAATTGCAAGATATTTAATGTTAATACAATATTCTTATTTTAATATTCGATATTCAAATATTAATAGAGAGAATGTGCCAAAACTCCTTTATGATTTTATTTTGGCACATTTCTTTTTCTTTATCTAGTAAGCTTTATCCCATTTATTTGCCAATCGTTTTTGGCTGTTCCTTCCGTGAAATTGAATAATTTAGTTTTGAGAGGTAATGGTTTGAAAGTTAGGGAAAATTCGGCTTCTCCGCTTTCAGGCAGAAAGAAATGCTCACCGGGAGTAATGCCGTCAGCTTTTTGTAATGTGTATGATGCACCTTGCTCGTCTACTAATTGGGCGTTTGCACTTACTTGTATCCAGTATTTGGGTATGTAATATGCATAGAAATGAACGATAGTGGCTGTGTCAGTCAATTCTACCTGCTTCACTTCAAGAATATCAGTATTGGTCGATTCAAAACTTGGATGGTTAACGACTTTTCTATTGGTGTCCCCGGTGATACTCATCTCACGCTTTGGCGCATCCAAATATCTACGCATCTTTAATTTCAGGCTGCCTTGACCATAACCCGACCACATTTTCACTATTTTACCTTCAGGAGAGATAAGAACATAATTCGGAATACCGTTGACATCATACACAGCATATAGTCCTGCAGTCTGTTTCAGATCACTTAAGTTTTGCCAAGTCATTTCATGTTGCGCAGAAGCAGCTTTCCATCTATTTTGCGTATCCGAACTCAAACTGATGATAGTGAGTCGATCTTTATATTGCTCCTGAATCTCTTTCATTTCAGGTAAAGCCATGATACAGGGACCACAACCGCTGCTCCAAAAATCAAGTAACATATATTTCCCTTTGAAGTCAGCCAAATGATGAACTTTTCCATCTAAATCAAAAAGATCGGCATCTGCCATGTCATCTCCTTCTTTCACCGTTTTAGGAGGGAAGAGATTAACCTTGATTTCTTGTCCTTCAATGGAAGCTTTCTGTTCTTCGTTTAATCTGTCATACAAAGCCAGTATTTCTTCTTTATGGGTAAACTTGGGATTGTATTTCAAAGACATACTCAAACGGAGCAATTTTTCCATCCAGACACTGGAAATAGGGACTTCCTTCATCAAATTCAATTCCCGCTGGCTGATAATAGCTAATATACTATCACTCTTTGTTTGAAGTGCTTCCCGTTCCGCTTCGGAAGCCGATCGCATGCCACTCTCTTTGATTGCTATACGTTGAAATTCGTCCCATAAATCACGAGAATCCTCGATAAATCTATTATGTTCTTGTTGCTCTTTTACCGGACTGTCTACCCTCCATGTATAAATCAGAGGGTTTGTGCCCGTTACTTTTATTTTTGCGCCCGGAGTTGCATAAACATCTAACGCCATTGGAGGAAAATCCGTATCGCGACACATGAGAGACAGATGATCCATACCACTTTCTCCTGCATTTCGCTTAAAAAAGAAAGTTCCATTACGTATCGTATCCGTGCCAACTACGCTTCCTACACGTCCATCCGTCAAAAATAAGGAAATATGAGTTCCGTCTTTCACTCCTTTTACCTCACCTTTAATTGTGTACTCGTGTTGTGCTTGTGAAACGAGACTGCCTAATAAAAAGAGGCTGCTAAATAGTAGTTTTTTCATCATCATAATATTAGAAGTAATTATACGCCACAAGGTAAAGCTTTTCTTTATAGAGTGTTACTCCTTTTATTGTTCTTTAATATTTCTGTAAAAGAAAGGGGTACAAAATGCCCTTTCGTTCGTCTACTTGATATGAAGAAAAAAGAACGAATGAAAATATATACTTTACTGCTTGGCGCATTGTTTGTAAGTCCTACACAGGCACAAACAATGCATGATTGGGAGAATCATCATGTTCTCCAGATCAATCGTGAACCGGCAAGAGCCGCTTTTACCCCTTTCTCTGTACAGAAAGGAGACGGTTCAATCTCTTTAGACGGAACCTGGAAATTCCGTTGGACTCCCGTTCCCAATGAAAGAGTCATGAATTTCTATCAGACAAATTTTGATGATAAAGATTGGACGGATTTTCCTGTTCCCGCCAACTGGGAAGTGAACGGATATGGCACGCCTATCTATGTTTCAGCAGGCTATCCGTTTAAAATAGATCCTCCACGGGTGATGGGAGAACCGAAAACTGACTATACCACGTATAAAGAAAGAAACCCGGTAGGGCAATATCGCCGCACTTTTGTATTGCCGCCCGGATGGGAAGTGAATGGACAGACTTTTCTACGGTTTGAGGGCGTAATGAGCGCCTTTTATGTTTGGATCAATGGCGAACGGGTAGGGTATAGCCAAGGCAGTATGGAACCGAGCGAATTTAATGTCACGAAGTATCTGAAATCCGGAGAAAATCAGATTTCACTGGAAGTCTACCGATATAGTGACGGTTCTTATCTGGAAGATCAGGATTTCTGGCGTTTTGGTGGTATTCATCGTAGTATTCATCTGATACATACGCCGGATATTCATGTCCGTGATTATGCGATACGCACTCTTCCCGCATCTGTGGGTGATTATAAAGACTTTATTTTGCAGATTGATCCGCAATTCAGTGTATATCGAGGGATGACCGGAAAAGGGTATGTTTTACAGGGAGTATTAAAGGATGCTTCCGGCAAAGAAGTTGCCACATTGAAAGGCGATGTGGAAGATATTCTTGATTTGGAGCATAAAGCAAGCCGGATGAATGAATGGTATCCGCAGCGTGGCCCGCGTAAGATGGGACGTTTGTCAGCTATTATAAAATCACCGGAAAGATGGACGGCAGAAACACCCTATCTTTATAAACTACACTTAACTCTCCAAAATGAAGAAGGGAAAGTCGTAGAACAGATAGAACAGGCCGTAGGTTTCCGCTCTGTAGAAATCAAAAAAGGACAACTGTTAGTGAATGGTAATCCGGTTCGTTTTCGTGGAGTGAACCGTCACGAACATGATCCACGGACGGCACGTGTCATGAGCGAAGAACGGATGCTTCAGGATATTCTTTTAATGAAACAGGCGAATATAAATGCCGTACGCACCAGCCATTACCCCAATGTCAGCCGTTGGTACGAGCTATGCGACAGCTTGGGATTGTACGTGATAGACGAAGCGGATATAGAAGAACACGGATTGCGTGGAACACTCGCAAGTACCCCCGACTGGCATGCAGCATTTATGGACCGTGCGGTCCGTATGGCGGAACGTGATAAGAATTATCCATGTATTGTAATGTGGAGCATGGGAAACGAAAGCGGTTACGGACCGAACTTCGCTGCTATTTCGGCATGGCTGCATGATTTCGATCCCACTCGCCCTGTACACTATGAGGGGGCACAGGGAGTGGACGGAAATCCTGACCCGAAGACGGTAGATGTTATCAGCCGCTTTTATACCCGGGTGAAACAAGAATATTTAAATCCCGGTATTGCAGAAGGAGAGGATAAAGAACGCGCTGAAAATGCACGTTGGGAACGGTTGCTGGAGATTGCGGAACGCACCAATGACGACCGTCCGGTAATGACGAGCGAATATGCACATTCCATGGGAAATGCATTAGGAAATTTCAAGGAATATTGGGATGAGATATATAGTAATCCCCGTATGCTGGGTGGTTTTATATGGGATTGGGTAGATCAGGGAATCTACAAGACTTTACCCGACGGTCGTACCATGGTGGCTTATGGTGGTGACTTTGGCGATAAGCCGAACTTAAAAGCTTTCTGCTTTAATGGATTACTGATGAGTGACCGTGAAACTACGCCTAAATATTGGGAGGTAAAAAAGATATATGCACCAGTTGAACTGAAAATGGAAAATGGGAAGCTGAAAGTGACGAACCGGAACCATCATATCGATTTATCATCTTATCGCTGCTTATGGACATTGTCTGTGGATGGAAAACAGAAAGAACAAGGAGAAATTACATTGCCGGAAATAGCTCCAGGAGAAAGTGGAACAATAGATTTGCCGACTTTCCGTTCATTGAATCCTCTTTCCGATTGCCAACTGAAAGTAAGCATTGTTTTGAAATCGGATGCTCTTTGGGCAAAGGCAGGACATGAAGTGGCCTGGGAACAATTCTGTTTGCAAAAAGGAGATGTAGCTTCTGCTGATTTAATTAATAAAGGAACGCTTCAAGTGGAAGAGGATGATAAATCTTTATTGATTAGCGGACGCGGTTTTTCTGTTCAGTGGGAAAAGAAAGTGAACGGAAGTATGACCTCCCTTATATATAAGGGCAAAGAAATGCTGGCTCACTCCGATGATTTTCCGGTTCAGCCTGTCACTCAAGTTTTCCGTGCTCCGACAGATAATGACAAGAGCTTCGGAAACTGGTTGGCTAAAGACTGGAAATTGCATGGAATGGATCATCCGCAGATAAATCTGGAATCTTTCCACCATGAAAAACGTGCAGACGGGGCGGCCATTGTCCGGATTCAAACAAGTAATTTATATAAAGAAGGAAAAGTGGTGACTACTTCTGTCTATACGGTCTTTTCAGATGGAACGATTGATCTGGAAACAACTTTCTTGCCACAAGGAGTTCTTCCTGAAATTCCCCGTTTAGGTATCGCATTCTGTCTGGCGCCTGCTTATGATACATTTACCTGGTATGGCAGAGGGCCACAGGATAACTATCCTGACCGCAAAACATCTGCTATGATAGGGCTTTGGAAAGGAAGCGTTGCAGAACAGTACGTACATTATCCACGTCCGCAGGATAGTGGGAACAAAGAGGAAGTGCATTATCTGACCCTGACCGACAAACAGAATAAAGGTATTCGTGTTGACGCGGTAGAAAACGTATTTTCTGCATCTGCCCTGCATTACACCGTACAGGACATCTATGAAGAAACTCACGATTGTAATTTAAAACCACGTGCAGAAGTTATTCTTAGCATGGATGCTGCCATACTTGGATTAGGAAACAGTAGTTGCGGACCGGGTGTATTGAAGAAATATGCCATAGAGAAAAAAGAACATACGCTGTATCTCCGCATCAGTAGTAAACAATGATAGTAATAAATAACTAACACAATTATAAAAGTAACAATGAAAAAAGTAACCACTTTATTATCGACCTTGGCGTTGGCAACTACCCTGGCTGCTCAAAACCTTCCACAAACGGAAAGGCAATATCTCTCCGGTCACGGATGCGACGATATGGTTGAATGGGACTTCTTTTGTACCAACGGACGCAATTCCGGCAAATGGACGAAAATCGGTGTACCTTCCTGTTGGGAATTGCAAGGATTCGGCACTTATCAGTATGGGATCACTTTCTATGGAAAACCATTTCCTGAAGGTGTTGCTGATGAAAAAGGTATGTATAAGTATGAGTTTGAAGTTCCGGAAAAATTCCGCGGCAAACAGGTCAGTCTTGTATTCGAAGCTTCAATGACAGATACGGAAGTAAAAGTGAACGGACGCAAAGTTGGTTCCAAACATCAGGGAGCCTTCTATCGTTTTTCGTACAACGTCACGGATTTCCTGAAATATGGCAAAAAGAATTTACTGGAAGTCACTGTTGCCAAAGAGAGTGAAAATGCCAGTGTGAACCTTGCCGAACGTCGTGCTGATTATTGGAATTTTGGCGGTATCTTCCGTCCGGTGTTCCTGGAGGTGAAACCAGCCGTAAACCTGCGGCACATTGCCATTGACGCAAAGATGGATGGAACTTTCCGTGCCAACTGCTACACAAATATTTCTAATGACGGAATGAGTATTCGTACACAGATTCTGGATAAAAAAGGAAAGAAGTTAGCGGAAGGCACTGTACCTGTAAAAGCGGGTGGCGACTGGACTTCTTTGCAACTGAATGTCTCTAACCCTACACTATGGACTGCGGAAACTCCGAATCTTTATAAAGCTCAATTCTCCCTGTTGGATAAGGACGGTAAAGTACTGCATAGTGAAACGGAAAACTTTGGTTTCCGTACCATTGAAGTACGTGAAAGCGACGGACTTTATATAAACGGAGTGCGTATCAATGTACGTGGTGTCAATCGTCATAGCTTCCGTCCTGAAAGTGGCCGTACGTTGAGTAAAGAGAAGAATATAGAAGATGTTCTTTTGATGAAAAGCATGAATATGAATTCTGTCCGTTTGAGCCATTATCCGGCTGACCCGGAATTTTTGGAAGCCTGTGATTCTCTCGGACTTTATGTGATGGATGAGTTGGGAGGCTGGCATGGCAAGTATGATACCCCCACCGGAGTACGTCTGATTGAAGGCATGATAGAACGTGACGTGAATCATCCGTCTATTATTTGGTGGAGTAATGGTAATGAAAAAGGATGGAATACCGAACTGGATGGAGAGTTTCATAAATACGATCCGCAGAAACGTCCGGTTATTCACCCGCAAGGTAACTTCTCCGGTTTTGAAACCATGCATTACCGCTCTTACGGAGAAAGCCAGAACTACATGCGCTTACCGGAAATCTTTATGCCTACGGAATTCTTGCATGGTTTATACGATGGCGGCCATGGTGCCGGATTATACGATTATTGGGAAATGATGCGCAAGCATCCCCGTTGTATCGGTGGATTCCTTTGGGTATTGGCAGACGAAGGTGTGAAGCGTGTAGATATGGACGGATTCATCGATAACCAGGGAAACTTTGGAGCAGACGGAATTGTAGGACCACATCACGAAAAGGAGGGTAGCTACTACACTATCAAGCAGTTATGGAGTCCGGTGCAAATCATGAATACTTCTATCGATAAGCAATTTGATGGCAAATTCTCCGTAGAAAACCGTTACGATTATCTGAATCTGAATACTTGCCGTTTCCTTTGGAAGCAAGTAAAATTCCCGTTGGCAACAGATGCTTCCAATGCCGCTGTTCAAGTACTGAAAGAAGGTGAAGTGCAAGGCAGTGACGTGGTTGCTCACTCGGCAGGCATTTTGGATATAAAAACAAATATCCTCCCCAATGCAGACGCCCTCTTCCTGACAGCAATCGATCCATACGGCCATGAACTTTGGCGCTGGACTTTCCCGGTCAACAAACTGAATCAGCAGACAGAACAGCTTTCTCCCTTGTCCAGTCGTCCTACTTATACAGAGACAGAAAATGATCTTACTGTGAAAGCGAATAAGCGTACATTCATCTTCTCAAAGAAAGACGGACAACTGAAAGGGGTATCTGTAGATAACCGTAAGATTAGTTTCGCCAATGGCCCCCGTTTCATTGGAGCCCGTCGTGCAGACCGCTCATTGGATCAGTTCTATAACCATGATGATGAGAAAGCAAAAGAAAAAGACCGTACATATAGCGAATTCCCTGATGCTGCCGTATTTACGAAACTGGACGTAAAACAAGATGGAGGTGATCTGGTTGTTACCGCCAATTATAAACTGGGCAATCTGGATAAAGCCCAATGGACAATCAACCCGAGTGGGGATTTGGCTTTGGATTACACCTACAATTTCTCCGGTGTCGTAGACTTGATGGGTATTCGTTTCGACTATCCTGAAGATCAGGTAATCAGCAAACGCTGGCTGGGTGCCGGACCTTACCGTGTATGGCAAAACCGTATTCACGGAACGCAATACGATGTATGGGAAAACGACTATAACGATCCTATTCCGGGTGAGACCTTCACATATCCCGAATTCAAAGGATACTTTGGTGATGTTTCCTGGATGAATATCCAAACGAAAGAAGGCACTATCAGCCTGACAAACGAAACTCCCGACGCATATATCGGAGTATATCAGCCTCGTGATGGCCGCGACCGTTTGCTTTATACTCTTCCCGAAAGCGGAATCTCTGTCCTGAACGTGATTCCTCCGGTACGTAATAAAGTAAACTCCACCGATTTGTGTGGTCCCTCTTCACAACCGAAATGGGTAAATGGTCCACAAACCGGACGAGTCATTTTCCGGTTTATGTAAATGAATCATATAAAGGTATCCACATTGCGTTGG
>OGHU01001159.1_pt1 | contig 16162 bp, 8 predicted proteins | sample 1571521 | NCBI WGS metagenome assembly OGHU01 (sample SAMEA2581963, study PRJEB24529) | metagenome | biome: Human gut stool | place: China | collected 2011 | reverse complement strand
ACATCTGATGTCACCCGCCGGCTTCCCCGTGGAGCATTATCCGCATTATAATATTTGTTCAATGCACTACCTCCAAAATCCATGCTACCCACAGTATTACGAATAAACGGGTGCAAGGTAGCATTAAAGGCCTCATTATCACAGCTGCCTTGAGAGAAATGAAGATTTTCACTAGCCAATACAGCCTCACTCGATGCGAAGTTAGGATACATACGTTCCCAGCCACGAGGCAAAGTACATCCATGGAAAATAACTAAAAGACCGTACTCGTTTGCATCCGACAAGATATCCTCATACAACTGCATAGTCATTTGCTTGTCACCTCCGAAAAAGTCAACTTTTATTCCACGAATACCAATGCTTTGCATCCATTTCATCTCCTTACGTCTGGCTATCGCATTATCCATAATACCTCTCGGAGTTTGCGGAGCATCATTCCAATACCCATTCGAATTATACCACAAATAAAGAGCTACCCCTTTGTCCTTCCCATATTTAGCCAATTCTTCAATTTTATCACGTCCTATTTGTTTATCCCACAAGGCATCCACTAACACAGATTGATACCCCATTGCTGCCGAAAAATCAATATACCGGAGTTGCTCTTTATAATTAGTACTTCCATCCATACCGATAATCCAGCTCCATGAACCCCGTCCATACGTATACTCTCCTTTTGCCGGATAAAGCGGTTTTACAACATCAAAAGGAACCGTTGTCTCCACTATTGGAGCCAAAGTCTTGCCCACAGTAATAGTACGCCAAGGCGTCTCGCCCGGTAATGCTATCCCTGGAGAAACCGTACCATTCCCATTTGCTTCACCTTCTTGCGGAAATCCGATTGTATACGTTCCTCCTTTGTGTCCCAACAGACGGCTCGCACAATATCCACCATTTACTCCCGTTTCGGAAACAAGTACCCAACCATTATCTCCATTACGGAATAGGCAGGGAAATGTATACCCTTCTCCCCAGCCATTTTTGCCTGCGACATCATCTGCCGTATAAGACGTCTCATAACTTGGAGAAGTACGGGCAAATCCTCCCATCGGTTTACTTTGCGGACAAAGGAAAGTGGTGGTTCCGTCAGGAAACACAAATCCTGTGACTTCTTGCTTAACCACGCAACTTAGTGTCTCACCTTGCGGATACATCTTATATTTAAAAGCAACATCGTTATTACTTATGCGGAATATAACATCATAAATTGTTTTCCCTTGTTGTGTAAACGAAAATACAGCTTCATTTGCCACATAATGTACCTTACTCTTTTTAATAGAAGCCAACTCGTATGTTTCATCTATTTTATTTGTTGAAACATTCTTCTCCAGCGACATCCCCGATGAGAAATCTCCTATATTTGCAATCATCCCCAATGGAGATGGTTTCAAAAAGAGAACATTGTCATAACTAACAGAATAAGAGGGTCTTCCATCCATATCTGCGACTGTTACTACCAGCTTTCCATCAGGACTTGTTATCTGTTTATTTTCTGCACTTGCAACGCTACTCCCCAATAGCATAGCCATTACTATAAAAGACTTCATCCTATTTCTACTTTTCAGATTCTTTTCTACTGACATAATCACACTTTCTATTTACAATCAAAACTTTACAGAAACTGCCTTCCCACTATAATCAACGCTTTTTTGAGTCCCGTCCTGAAGGGTTACAGTAAACTTACGGTTCTTCAACATTCCCTCATACGCACCTTTTCTTGCCCCTATCGTCAATTTACGAGATGCATTATTCCAAGAGATTGGAATTTCCGTATAAGCTCCTTTTTCGTAATTGTAATTATCAAATTCATCTTCATATAAAATGAAGTTTCCATTCGCACCCGCATACACCTTCAATTCAAGATGATCCCACGGTTTTTCAGTGGCATACTGAACTTGTGGACCGACAGGAATAATACTACCCGCTTTTACATACAATGGAATAACATCAAGTGTAGTCTCTTTGGTAATTTCCTTTCCGCCTTCGTGTTTCTCGTTCGTCCAGAAGTCATACCATAGCGTTCCTGCCGGTAAGTATATTTTAGTAGATTTCGTTTCCATGAAATCCACAGCAACGTCAGTTTTTGTTTTTTTCGCTCCATCTCTGTTCCATCCTTCTTCTTCGGAGACTTTTACCACAGCTTCCGGTGTATATTGTGCATGAGCAATCGGAGCCACAAGGATCGATTTTCCAAACATATATTCGTCATTGATATCCCACACCTTTCTGTCATCTACAAAATCCATCATCAAAGCGCGCATAAAACTCGATTGGCGATTGCTCACCTCCCAAGAAGTAGAATAAATATAAGGCAACAAAGAGTAACGCAAACCTATCATCTTCTCGATAGCATCATATACAGGCTCACCCTTCTTTCCGAACTTATAGATTTCCCTATAAACATCCGTCCCGTGCGAACGCATCATCGGATTGAACGTTCCAAACTGCAACCAACGCACATAAAGCTCCTGATACAATGGATTTTTTGAAGCACTATCATCATTCCAGCTTTTATTATAATGTCCTGCAAAAAAGCCACCAATATCACTATTCCAGTGAGGCATACCACACAAAGAAAAGTTTAATCCGGCAGGAATCTGATTTCTAAAACTCTCCCATGTGGAAGCGACATCACCACTCCATACATTTGCACCATAACGTTGCTGCCCCAAGAATCCCGAACGAGTTAAAATAAACACCCGTTTGTCCGAAGTCACTGCACGCTGATGGTCGTAAACCCCTCCGACAGTCATCAACGGATAAGCATTGCGCACCTTACGGAACGAGCCCAGATAGGTTTTGGTATCCATATCCTCCGGCTTCCAATCCAAATGATCGGGTTCGGTAGAGTCCATCCACCAGGCATCCATTCCCAGCTTGAAAATTCCATCATTCAGATATTTCCAATAAATGTCACGCGCTTCGGGATTGTAAGCATCATACACTCTTACACCGGAAGGGTATTCCATGTTGGGGGGCCATGACTCCAATCCCGATTGCGGCCAGGTAGTGAAGTTAAACAACATCCCTTTTTTGTCCAATTCTCTATAAGGTTTAGTCATCGGTCCGAATGACGACCAGATAGATATAGCCATGTGTGCGTTCATCGCATGGACATCCTCAATCATCTTTTGAGGATTATTGAAAGTCGGATTCTGAAAATCCATCGCATTCCACAAATAGTTATGCCCCCAATATTGCCAATCCTGAATAATACCATCCAAGGGAATACCCAATTCACGATATTTACGAACAACGTCTACCACTTCCTCCTGGCTCTTATATCTTTCTTTACTTTGCCAGTAACCATAAGTCCATAAAGGAAACATCGGTGCTTGCCCGGTCAAGCTGCGTACCTGTGCTATAACACCGTCGGCATTTTTCCCATACATGAAGTAATAATCCACACAGTCACCTACTTCAGAACGGAAAGATGTTTCAACTTCGTTATCCGTAAAAAGAGTCGGCGAATAGTTATCCCAAAACACACCATATCCTTTAGTAGACTGGAAGAAAGGTGACACATCTTCAACATTTCCCTGTATCAGATTTTTAGTCATGTTCCGCTGAATCATCTTTCCATTTTGCAATTGTCCCAAACCATAAATGGCTTCCTCCTTATCTAATATAAAAGGTTGATAAACCTGATAAGTTTTTGTCCCGGCATCATCGAAATTGATAAACTGCATACCGGATTTCTCTGCCAATAACGACTTGCCATCCTTTGAGAAATAAGAAACAATTCCCGTCCCGGTGTCCACACTGACACTTAGTTCGCTGGTGTTCAATACAATCTTATTATCTTGTATATCAGCCTTGAAACTTACCTTTTCGGGTTTGGCAATTACAGAAAGACTCTGTTTTTCATAGGCAACACCTTCCGGCGATTTTATTACTCTCGCCACAGCAGGCGCAAAGAATTGTACTTCTATATCCACTGCATTTACAGTGGTTTTGATGCCGGACGATGTTTTCTGATAGTTCTGTGCGAATAAAATATTTGTGCTGAAGCATAAACATATACCCCAAAATAGATGATGTATTTTCATAATTATAGAATGATAAGGTTTCTAATTAATAACCAACAGATGTTGCATACAGTCCGATCATTGCTCCTGTAAAGCCACCAGCCTCATTAGTAGAAAGAATATCGCCGGAAACGGTTCCTCCTAAATTTAGGAAACCCTTGCCATCAATCGAATAATTAAAACGATAATCATCTCCATTGGCTGTTACTTGCAGTGTCACAGGTTTCTCTGTTTCTATCTTCACCTCACCCAGGACACTCGCTTGTCCTTTTTCGGTTCTTTGCAGTATCAGGTAATAGTCTTTTCCCTTTTTAGTGATACCGAAAACATAGTGATATCTTTCATTTTGATAACATGTTATACCGGCAAAATCTTTCTCATTTTTCGGTTTGTACTCCATGGTTGCTGCCGCTGTAAATTGATTATGCTGCTGACGGTAGAACAAGGTAGAAGTAGGTTTCACTTCATTGATATTTGAGGTAAAAGGGATGATCCGCAACCCTTTATCGGTCATATCAACGAAATCTTCACGAGGACCTCTAAGACCGATCCATCTAAGGTCTAATGTCTTATCGGAGAAATCATCCTTAAAGACAAAGTTGCCACTAGGCAAATAACCGTTTTTCCCTGTTTGGTTCTCAACTCCCGAAGGCATCTTCAATGTAGGTTTCATAGGGATAAGCCCATTCTCGAAAACGGGAAATGTTCCGCTCCAGTCCACCGGAAGAATAAAAGTTTCGCGTCCGGTATTCACTCTGTTCTTCTCATTGGGGCGTATTCCTAAAAATACACCATAATATTTTCCGTCGGGTCCCTCCACTAAGTCTGCATGACCAGCCCAGTCTACTTTATTCGCCCGATTTGCAGGAAAATAACGTTGAGTTAAAATAGGATTATTATTTGCCGGAAGATAAGGTCCTTTCGGATGATCACTTACAAAAATGACTTCGCTATGCCAGCCTCCGGTTCCTCCTTCGGCACACATTAAATAATAACGTCCATCTTTCTTATAGATATGAGGAGCTTCAATCCATATCGGTTTTTCTTCTATATTGACGCCACCGTTTACTATGATCCGGTCCGTTCCCGGAACCACTTTATCATTCTCCACATCATAATCCCATATTTTTATGACACGGTGTCCCGAGTAACGCTCATTTGCTTTAGCAGGAGCATCATTATGTACCACGTATGCCTTGCCATTATCATCAAAGAAAAGAGAAGGATCAATGCCTTCAAATTGAAGTTTGACCGGATCACTCCAGCCATTCTCCGGATTCTTTGTCTTTACTACCATATTTCCAAAGCCACCGGAAAATTGAGTGGTTATCATATAAAACGTATCATTATTGGGATTATATCTTATAGCAGGAGCATATACACCAGCACTAATACCGCAATCTTCAACCTTTAATTGTGACGTTCTGTCCAGCACATGACCGATTTGTTTCCAGTTGACCAGATCATTAGAATGGAAAATAGGTACCCCGGGAAACATAGCAAAAGATGAGCACACCAAATAATAATCATTACCTTTCCGCGTTATACTCGGATCGGGATAGCAACCCTGCAAAATAGGATTATAGAACTCACCCGGCTTTAAAGGATTGTTTTGATAAATAGCATCCTCCCCCTGATAAATAAATTGCGTAAAGACAGGAGCATTTTTCGTTATTTTACCCTTGCCACTCACCTCCATATTAAAAAACAGCATAAAAAATACGACAAGCGCCACGGATTGCCAGCCCGACAAAATCAATTTTAATGTTCTCATATTATCACTTTTTATTTTCTATAATTTTCTGTTCCATAGTAGTGTTTGCAAATGTATCGATTCGGTTTTATCATATATGTACAATCATGATACAGGCATCTATATACAGGTTACATTTATCACAGACATGTAACATGATTCTTTTCTGATGTAACAAAAAGCCCCAAAACAGAAAAATGGTAAGATAAATGACTACATTACCTATTATTTCAACACTTTTATCCCCCATCATGTAAAAGACTGAATATCAAGCATTAGCAAATATTCATTTTCCTTTAAAAGAAAGCCCCCGTTGGTTTAAAAGAAACGGGGGCTTGGTTTAAAAGAAACGACCCGTTCCTTTTAAAGGAACAAGGTCGTTCTTTCTTTATTCATTCAATAAATAAATCCGGATTGTCTATCTGTAAAAATAAACAAAATTCCAAAGCGGTATTACTGTACGTTCATTACAATCGTTTTCAACTTATTTCTATCAGAAGTTCCTCCATACAGTAATTCATAAGTACCTTCCAACGGACGCATCGTATTCGACTCTACATCAAACCATTCAAAGTTCTCACCGGTAAGAGGAATAGCTACTGATTCAGTTTTCCCTGCCGGAATATGAACGCGTTTGAAAGCACGCAAGGTATAACGGGGACCTTCCTTATCACCCGGACGTCTCAAATAAACCTGAACCACCTCTTCTCCATCACGTTGCCCGACATTGCTTACCGGAATAGTCAATACTACATTTTCACCTTTGGCGATTGTATTCTTGCTCAATTTAGCTTCTCCATAAGTAAAGTCAGTATAACTCAACCCATGACCGAATGGGAAAAGTGGTTGCTGTTGCATATATCGATAGGTACGCCCCTTCATGGAATAGTCTTCAAAGTCCGGCAATTGATTCACATCCTTATAGAAAGTGACCGGCAGGCGTCCACCGGGATTATACTCTCCCCAAAGAGCATCAACGATAGCTGTACCACCCGCCTGTCCCGGATACCATGCCTGCAGAATCGCTTCACAAGTAGTCGTTTCGGGCACTAGTCCGATAGCTGAACCGGAATAATTGATAAAGACAACCTTTTTACCAGCCTTCTTCAAAGCTTTCAACAAATCACGTTGAACGTCCGGAAGTTCAATATCCGTACGGTCACCACCCTTAAATCCGGGAACTTCTACCGGCATTTCCTCACCTTCCAGACTTGGAGAAATTCCACCAGCAAAAAGAATCACATCAGCATCCATTACTCTCTTCACTGTGAGGTTCAAGTCGATCCCGACCTCTTTGCCCAAATCAAAATCAAGTGTAGCCCTTTCATTCCGTTGTTTGAATAAAATCTCGATATGATACTCTTTTCCAGCTTTCGCCTGTAACGTATAGAGGTTCGTCGGATTCTTAACATATATTTTCCGAGCCACTTGCTCACCATTTATAATAAGAGTCACTTCACCATCCAGTTGGAAACGGAAAGCAACATCACCCGACTGCGAAGGACGAAAGACAGATTCATAACGAGCCGAGAAATTAGTAATTTCCACACCAGGCGCAAACGTAGTAGCCCCTGTTGTCGCAAAATGGAATGGTGTGGAAATCTGATCGGTAGCAACCACTTCCCCTTCACGATCACGATTATTCCAATATTCTGCCAAGAAACCGGGTTTACCATTTATGCTACATTCATCAAACAGGCTTTGGAGTGTCTTTCCGTCCACACGGTCACAACCCGGTTCGTATATGATTTGTCCTTCCGGTAGTTTGGCACGGACAGCTTCCAATAAGGTAACCGTATGTGCCGGAATACCGTTATAATTTCCCCACTGCATCACGGAGTCATTGGCATTAGGTCCCATAACAGCTACTTTCAGATGGGTATTCAGAGGCAAGATGTTGTTTTTATTCTGCAAGAGCACCAATGATTCACGAGCCATACGCAAAGCCAATGCCTGATGTTCCTTACTATTCAACACAGAGGTTGGAATTTCCGACCAAGCCGGTTGTTCGTCCATTTCTCCCAGTTCAAAACGTGCCGTCAACAAACGTTTCAATGAAATATCTATTTCTTTTTCGTCAATCAAACCGGCTTTTACAGCATCCGCCAGTGAAGCATATTCACTTCCACATTCAAGGTCTGTGCCTGCCCGCACAGCACCAGCCGAAGCGTGTTCCTTGTCCGGGTGAGTCCCATGCGTTCCCGGTCTATAGAAATCAGAAATCGCTCCACAGTCAGAGACTACAATGCCTTTGTATCCCCATTCATCCCGCAATATTTGCATCAACAGGCGATTGCTGCCACAACAAGGCTCTCCCTCAAAACGATTGTAGGCACACATCACTTCCTTTACATGCGCTTTCTGTACCAAATCTTTAAAAGCAGGCAGATAGGTTTCCCATAAATCCCGGGGATCTATATTCTCCGCATCAAAACTATGCCGGTTCCACTCCGGTCCTGAATGAACGGCAAAGTGCTTGGCACATGCGTGCAGCTTATCATACCTGGCATCTTCCGGTCCTTGCAAGCCACGGACTACAGCCATTCCCATTTGTCCTGTCAGATAAGGGTCTTCACCGTATGTTTCCTGACCGCGTCCCCAACGAGGGTCACGGAATATATTGACATTCGGTGTCCAGAATGTTAATCCCTGATAGCGTTTCAGCACGCCGCTTTCACCGAAAATACGCGATTTTACGCGAGCCTCATCGGAAGTGGCATTGAACACTTCATATAATAATGAATCATTAAAAGAAGCTCCCATACCGATAGACTGGGGAAAAACAGTAGCCAATCCGGCACGTCCCACACCGTGCAACGCCTCATTCCACCACTCATATTCTTTAATTCCCAGTCGAGGGATAGCAGGTGACGCATTTTGCATGATTGATACTTTTTCTTCCAAAGTCAACCGGGGCAACAAATCCTCCGCCCGTTGTTCCGCCGTTAAAGAAGTGTCCTGGTAAGGCAGCAATTGCTTACATGCCGAAAACGATAACACCAAACAAACACCCATAATCGGTATCCAACCTCTTTTCATAATATTATACTTATTAGTTATGATTAATTTGGAAACAAAAATAGCCTATTTTCTAATAAAACAATGTTTCATTGGTTACAAATACATATTTGTTTGTTACATTGACGCATCACAGAACGAATAATCAAAGGAGTCCACATCTACATAACCGCCCACGGAACGTGTAGCATAGTTAAATATAGCAAACTTACTGCCCATGAACATACGGGTGTAGTCAAATTTCATCTTAATAGGCAGACCGACAGGTATCCATGCTTTCCCATCAAGACTATAAGAAAAACGAGCCTCATCCCGTCCATTGGTAAAGTCACCTTCCACACGCAAGTAGACAAGCTCTTTGTTAAGAGGTATACGGGCTTGTTCGGTCATATCCACACGGCTAATGGCACGCTTCGTTTTCTCAAACACGCTTTTCTGTTCACTCATCACAAGAGACAGTTTATTTCCGTTCTTTTCAATCGTAAGCACACCGCTGTCACCATTAAAAGCCGATAATCCTGCACGGTCACCATCTTTCATACCCCCCAGAGAGAGACTGACAGTGCCCATGCATTTCGGTCCTACCATACGTTGAGTCAACGTATTGGGAGCAACAAACAGGTTATCTACCACACGGGAGGTTTTCAAACGCAGAAATCCGGGACGGTCGGTAAGACTCCATGCCTGATCGACGGGGTTATGATTCCACTGCCAATAGAGGGAAAGCCCGGAAGCGGAAAAATCATCCGAACCGCAGATACCATCCATTGACATATACGATAAAGTGGTATCATTCGGAATGTGCCCGTCCTTGTCTCCCAGCATAGGCCAACCATCTTCCGTCCATGTACAAGGCATGAGACACGGCACACGCCCTACGCCACCACGATCCTGAAAAATGAGCCCGTACCATTCACCGTTTTTCCCGTCTACGATACATCCTTGACCAACACCGCCATGCCCGTCAAACTCCGTTTCAAGAATGACACGCTTTTCGTAAGGTCCGGTAATCTTATCGGCACGATAGCATACTTCACGACGCAGACGGCCGGGAATACTCCAATCCATAGAAATCATCAGCAAGTAATATTTCCCATTATGCTTGATGACGGAACTACCTTCCAACAGCCCTTGTTCGTCAGCATCCCGTTCAAATATTTGCTGATTGATGCCACCGGGAAGTACATCGGTCAAATCAGGTTTCAACTCCGTAAGCTGTCCCGTACTGTGAAAGAGATACACCCGCCCGTCATCATCAAACAGAAGCGAACCGTCATGGAAATGCGGAGGACGCGAAAGAAGTTTCCAGGGACCGGCCGGATCTGTCGCAGTATAGACAAACCCACGTCCGGGCGCGCCATTGGCTGTAAACCAGACATAGAATTTACCGTCATGATAGCGGATAGATGATGCCCATTGTCCTTGCCCGTAAGCAGTGCCTTCGAGCAGATCATAACGGGGACCATCGTCAATGCGGGGAAATACGTAGCTGATAGTTTCCCAATGTTTCATGTCCGGCGAACGCATGATAGGCGCTCCCGGCATCAGGTGCATAGTAGTGGAAACCATGTAAAAGTAATCACCTGCACGACACACCGACATATCGGGCACGTCAGCATAAAGAATAGGATTACGGTATTGTGCTCCGGCTGATAGCGGAAAGAACAATGTAAAAAGAGTACACAGTAGAATAGTGTTGATTTTTGTTTTCAGCATAATCATCGTTTTTTTATTAACTGGCTACATTATCTATTATTTGAAAGCTAATTATTTAAAATGTTCCTTGTTATCTTCCACATCACAAAAATAGAAAATGCAAACAGATATATTGCCCAAAGTATGCTACATGATTTCTTTGTGATGCTACATATCGAATGAAGAATGTTACATCTATATTTACTCATGTTACATCACCCTATCTCCCAAAGAGAGGAGACTGTATTCAGCCTCCTCTCACTTATTACATACCCGAAACAACAGGCATCAACAACTATTCTTATTACAAGAACTTATCAGAACTCAACCAGTATACGGAACACTTTTCCCGGATTAGCCGTCCATTCCTGCATAGCTTCCAAAGCTCCTTCCGGTTTGGCAATCTTCGAAATCAGTTCTTCCACCGGACAGTTGCCTTCTTTCATATAATTAATAACCGCACGGAAATCTGCCGGCAACGCATTTCTGGAACCACGAATATCCAGTTCTTTCTGAACGAAATATTTCGTTTGGAAAGCTACTTCGCTTTTGGCATAGCCAATGCAAACGACCCGTCCTGTAAAACCGACTTCATCCACCGCCATCACATAAGTGACCGGACTGCCGACAGCTTCAATCACCACATCGGCACCGAAGCCCTCCGTTACCTGTTGCATCCGTTCGTGTACATTTTCTGTCTTGGAGTTAATCACATAAGAAGCACCTACCCTTTTCGCCAGTTCCAGTTTCTCGTCATCCAGATCGACAGCAATGACCGTTGCCCCTCTCAAAGCAGCACGTACAATGGCACCGATACCAATCATACCGCAGCCAATAACCATCACATATTCATTATCGATCACCTGCGCACGAGATACCGCATGGAATCCGACACTCATCGGCTCAATCAACGCACAATCGCGAGGAGAGATATTACCAGCCGGAATAATCTTCGTCCAAGGTAAAACTGCATATTCGCACATCACTCCATTGCGCTGTACCCCTAACGTTTCATTATGCTCACAGGCATTGACACGACCATTACGACAGGAAGCACATTTACCACAATTGGTATATGGATTCAATGTCACGTTTATCCCTTTTTCGAAGCCAGCCGGAACATTCGGACCGATTTCCTCAATCACCGCTCCTACCTCATGTCCCGAGATTACCGGTAACTTCACCATTGGATTACGTCCCAAAAAGGTATTCAGGTCAGAGCCACAGAAACCCACATACTTGATTCTTACTAATACTTCACCGGCACCAACGGTCGGTTTTTCCAGTTCAACCACCTTCATTTCGGAGGGATTGACAATTTGAACTGCTTTCATTGGATATGTTTGATAAATAAATTTATTAATCGATTACTTTATAACCTTTCCAGCCGTAATATGCACAGAAGACAAAACAAATCATCGGTACACAATAGGCCATATAATAGATATGCTCATTGGCGTGCATGAAATAAGCCGTCAACTGTGGCAGGCAGGCATTGCCGACAATAGCCATTACCAGAAATGCCGAACCGCTCTTTGTCTGATTCCCCAGTCCTTTTAGCGCCAATGAGAACTGCGTGGGGTACATTATAGACATAAAGAAAGAGATAGCCAACATTGCGTATAGCCCGATCATACCTCCCCATATCATCACTGCCCCGCACAAAAGAATATTCATCAAGGCGTAAACCAGTAGCATATCCTGTGGACGGAATTTCACCATCAATCCGGTACCGATCCAACGCCCCAAAAGAAATGCAAGCATATACAATCCGAAGAAGGTAGTCGCTGTATCTTCCGGCAATCCGGCATAAGTGCAACAGTAAACCAGGAACAAACTGTTTATCGCCGTCTGTCCGCCGTTATAGAAGAATTGCGCAATCACTCCCCACCGCAAGTGTGAGTGCTTCAATACACCGAAGTCTATCAGTTTTTCTTTCTGGCTACCCTCTTTCGTTTTACCCGAAGAAGTCATTTTATCGGAAGAAGCCGTTTCTCCTTCGTCCCCAATCTTCGGCAATTTTGAAAAGATGAAGACAACAGCTATGGCAATCAACAGTATAGCCAATATCAGATAAGGGAGTTTCATGGCATCCGTTTCCAATTGGATATAGGCCTGCCAGCCTCCCGGATAATCTACAGGAAGGGTCTCTCGCGTGTAATGAGTTCCGCTAAGGATGAGCTTACTCAAAAACATGGCAGCGATAAAAGCTCCGAGTCCATTGAAAGACTGCGCCAGATTCAATCGGCGGGGAGCTGTTTCGGGGGCTCCTAAAACCGTCAGATAGGGTTTGGCAGCTGTCTCCAGAAAGCACATTCCCGTAGCGATAATAAAGAAGATACAGAGGTAAGCCCAATATTCTTTTAAAATGGCGGCAGGAAAGAAAAGCAGGCCTCCGATTGCTGCTAATACCAGTCCGAAAATAATTCCCGCCTTATAGCTGTAACGTTTCATAAACATCGCTATGGGGATGGGGAAAATAAAATAAGCCAACCAGTAGGCAGTCTCGGTAAAGGAGGCTTCAAAGGTATTCAGTTCACATGTCTTCATCAATTGCCGGATCATCGTGGGAAGCAGATTGCTGCTTATCGCCCACAGAAAGAAAAGGCAGAAAACTAACGCTAAAGGTATTGTATATGTATTCTTTTTCATGGTATAAATCTAGTTTTACGATAAGGATGTTTTCTCTATCATTCGGACATGTTCTTGATGTAAGGAAGTACGGGGAGATCCGTGAATCCATAGAAGTTCCGGGCATTTTCTCCCAAAAAGAGTCTTTTGTCCTCTTCCGTCAACTCGGAAGACTTCACCACAAAATCGTATGACATCTTGTAGGTGATTGCTGTAATGGTGCGCGGATAGTCCGATCCCCACATCAGTTTCTCCATGCCAACTAAATCCGCCGCTTCCCGAATGGCTTTCACTGCTCCTTTGAAAGGATAAAATTCATCATTGAAAAGCCAGGTGATTCCTCCGGATTCAATCATCACATTGGGATGACGTGCCAGGCGGATTTGTTCTTTCCAGCCCGGACGTGTCACCATTCCGAAGTGTCCGACAGCTATTTTTAGGCGGGGACATTCCTGAATAATCTCTTCCATTTCGGAAACCTGTGTTGCTCCGTCAGCCAAATCGATGGAGAGCATGACATTCCGTTCTTCCATAGAATGAAACATCTGCATCATTTCCTCATTATTCAGCATTACCCGTCCCTCTTTTAACAACAAACGCTGGGCAGGTATTTTTATAGCCTTAAAACCTTTGGCTATAAGCTCTTTCGCCTGCTCCAAGAATCCAGGTTTGCGAAACTCGCACATTCCGCAGACAAAGAAACGGTTGGGATAATGGGAAACGACTTCCGACAAATAATCATTCTGAATACCGTCAATAAACTCTTGGGTAATGACAGCCGCAGCCACTTGCGCATAGTCCATATTCGAAAGAAAAACTTCCGCGCTATTCACTCCGTCTATCATAAAGGGCGGAACCATTTGCCGGATTTCTCCCATAAATTCCGAACGGCCATTTTCCAAAGTCCGGATAGGCAATCCGTCCACAACAGTATCCTGTCGTAACCACAGATGGGCGTGCGCATCAATAATTGTATAGTCCATACGAATGACGCTGTTTTATGAGTTTGCCCAACTTACACGTTTCTGCTCTCCGATAATCTCCTGCACTTCCCGAACGAGTTCCCAGTCAATAGGTTCTTCGATGAAAGCGATGTTCTTTTTCACATTCTCCGGATTAGTTGTACTAAATAAAGTCGTTGCTATACGGGGATTGCTGACGGAGAACTGCATAGCCAGCTTCTCAATCGGATAATTCTTAGCTTTGCAATGTTCCATTGCTTTACGGCAAGCCTCTACCAAGGGTTTGGGAGCCGGATGCCAGGCAGGAACACCACGTTCACTCAACAGTCCCATTGAAAGCGGAGAAGCATTAATCACACCGATTTCTTTGGATTCGAAGTAGTCCAGGAAGTCTGCTAATTTATCATCACACAAGCAATAATGGCAGAAGCTAAGCACAGATTCAATCGTACCGCTTGGTGAATGGTCGATTACCCATTTCAGGTTTTCGAGTTGCAAGTCGGTAATTCCAACGTGTCCTACCACTCCTTTTTCACGCAACTCAACCAAAGCAGGCAGAGTTTCATTAACTACCTGATTCAAATCGGCAAACTCCACATCGTGTACATTTATCAGATCGATAAAATCTATATTCAGACGTTCCATGCTCTCATACACACTTTCTGTCGCACGTTTTGCAGAGTAATCCCACAGGTTCACTCCATCTTTTCCATAACGTCCCACTTTGGTAGAAAGGTAATAACGGTTACGAGGAAGATCTTTAAGCGCCTTTCCTAAAACAGTTTCCGCTTTATAATGTCCGTAATAAGGAGACACATCGATAAAGTTCATTCCTGCCTCAACAGCGGTAAACACAGCCTGAATGCCTTCTTTTTCTTTCAAATCATGGAAAACTCCTCCTAAAGAAGAAGCTCCAAAACTAAGAGATGATACTTTCATCCCTGTCTTTCCGATTTCATGGTATTGCATACTTTTAGGTTTTAAATCATTTTGTATGCGACAAAAATAGGTCAGTAATAGTTTCAGTGCAGCAGAGAGCGGTCGAAAAACCAACGTAACGGTTTACGTAAAAAATATTGCTTCAGATGCTTTTAATTTTCCGGGAATGTGCTTTCTTTGTAAAAAGAATCTAAGTTGCAGACTTTCAAATGGAAAACCGGAAACATACTTCACTCAAAGATCTCGCCCAAGCATTGGGGGTGTCGATTCCTACTGTATCCAGGGCACTAAAAGATAGTCCGGAAATCAGCCGTGAACTTTGTGCTAAAGCAAAGGCACTGGCTAAAGAGATGAACTACCGTCCCAATCCTTTTGCCATGAGCCTGCGGAAAAATGCGCCACGTATCATCGGAGTGATCGTTCCGGATATTGTCACTCATTTCTTTGCATCAATTCTGAATGGAATAGAGAATATGGCTATTGCCAACGGATATTTCGTGATTATCACGACCTCACATGAGTCTTACGAGCACGAAAAAAGAAATATTGAGAATCTGGTCAATATGCGCGTGGAAGGTATCATCGCCTGTCTGTCTCAAGAAACAACCGATTTCTCCCACATCTCCGCCTTGAAAGACATTAATATGCCACTTATCCTGTTCGACCGTGTTTGCCTGACCGACCAATTTTCATCGGTGATAGCAGACGGGGCACAATCCGCACAGATGGCTACACAACATCTCCTGGATAATGGAAGCAAGCGGGTAGCTTTTATCGGAGGAGCTAATCATCTGGATATTGTAAAGAGAAGAAAACATGGCTATCTGGAAGCCTTGCGTGAGAATCATATTCCCATCGAAAAAGAGCTGGTAGTCTGCCGGAAGATTGATTATGAGGAAGGCAAGATTGCCACAGAAACTTTACTGTCACTTCCACAGCCTCCGGATGCTATTCTTGCCATGAATGACACATTGGCTTTCGCAGCAATGGAAGTTATCAAAAACCATGACCTCCAGATTCCGAATGATGTGGCAATCATCGGGTATACAGACGAGCAGCATGCTAATTATGTGGAACCGAAATTATCTGCTGTATCACATCAAACTTATAAAATGGGAGAAACTGCCTGCCAACTA